>Ga0310330_100020_pt1 | contig 62832 bp, 57 predicted proteins | sample LakMicDCLTotalB5_FD_195544 | JGI IMG/M metagenome (GOLD analysis project Ga0310330, IMG submission 195544) | Enriched freshwater cyanobacterial communities from Lake Michigan, Michigan, United States - MI23.DCL.Total.B5 (v2) (version 2) | ecosystem: Environmental > Aquatic > Freshwater > Lake... | reverse complement strand
CCCCCAGGCCAACCCCCATCACGCTGAGTCGCAGCACCAGCTTGAGCGGCGCGACCCAGGGTCGCCTGGCGGGGCGTGGGGAGCGGGCGGGCGGCACCGGAGCTCAGCGGGGACCCCGACGCTAGGGGGTCCGGGCGCCACGTCCAGCAGCCCAGCGGCACTGGCGCACCATGCCCCGCAGCAGGGCCACCTCATCCAACGACAGACCGGCCCGCTGCAGCAGGGTGCGCAGCTTGGCCATGCGGGCCGCCGCGGTGTGCGGATAGAGGAAACCCACCTCCAGCAACAGGTGTTCGGCATCGTCGAGCATCGCCTCGAGGGGTGCCCGGGTGGCCAGGGCAGAGCCGCCCGCGCGGGGCTGCAGGGGATGCTGCAGGTGCTGGTGCAGCCCATGCAGCACCACCGCCACCGCATGGGACAGGTTGAGCGAGCGGTACGCCGGACCGGTGTCGAGCTGCAGAAGGCAGCCCGCCTGCAACAGCTCGGCGGCGCTGAGGCCGCGATCTTCACGCCCGAAGACCAGACCCCAGGGAGGCACTGCAGCCGAGAGCTCTGGACTGGGCTGGGTCGTCAGCCAGGCCAGCGCGCCCTGCAGAGACCGGGTCGGCAGGGGCTCGCCTTCTCCCCGGCCGCTGGTGGCCACCACCGGGCCGCAATCGGCCAGGGCCAGCGCCAGCTGATCAAACACCCGGGCCCGATCGAGCAGACCGGCACCGTGAACCGCCATGCGCCGGGCCTCGGGGCCGCAATGGTCACAGCGGGGCGCCACCAGCCGCAGCTCGATCCTCAGGAGCGGCGAGGTGTAGTTCGCACACAGGCGCGCCACGCTGCCCACGTTGAGAGGCCCGGCCGGTTCGACCAGCACCAGGGCCAGTTGGATGGGCATTGGCCAGGCCTGAGCGTCGCTCAAACGAGGCTCTGCAGGTAGGCCAGCAGATCAGCCATGGCCTGCGGCTCGGGCTGGAAACGGGGCATCGGTGGGGTGCGGCCACTGACCACCTGCTGAATCAGCTGGCGCTCGCTCTTGCGCTGGGCGACCCCATGCAGATTGGGGCCCACCAGGCCCTGGGCGGCGATGCCGTGGCAGCCGGCACAGTTGAGCAGGAACAGCCGGCCACCGTTCTCGGCCGACCCGACCAACTCCAGGGTCGAGCGGGTGTAAGGGTCCGTGCGCGCCGCCGGCAGCACCAGCAGCATCACCACGATGCAGATGGCGGCAAAGGCCACGAGCAGGGCAGCCACCAGGGTGCGGCGGGTCGACTGGGGCAGGGCGGCAGGCGCAGACGGGGTGATCACAAATCTCCTCAGAGTCTTCAACGAAGCCACAGGGGTGGCCTGGGGCGTGAAAGAATCGGGCTTCGGCAATGACAGTGCTTAGCCATGATCGAACCCCTGCTCTGCGGCATCGTGCTCGGTCTGATTCCCGTGACGTTGCTGGGGCTGTTCATGGCCGCCTGGAACCAGTATCGCCGGGGCAGCCTGCTCGACAGCTGACGCCGACGGCCGCAGCACCAGCACGGTTGTACCGCCATAGCGGCGTTCGCCGACCGGGTTCCAGCTCGATGGAATGGCCGGCAGCATCCGGGTGCCGCATTCAAACAGCAACAGGCCCTGGGGCCTGAGCCAGCCACCCGTTGCCAGGGCCTGGGCGACGGCCCCGTGAAGGCCTGCCGCATAGGGAGGATCGCAATAGATCAGGTCAAAACCCCTGCCGGAGGGTTCCTGTTCAAGCCACTGCACCACCTCGCGGCAGCACACCGTCCAGCTGCCTGAAGCGCTGAGCCCACCGGCCACCAGGGCCAGATTGGCGCGTGCGACCTGGGCGATGCGCCGGTCCTGTTCGACCGCCACCACGGCGGCGGCTCCATGTTGCAGGGCCTCGCAGGCCATGACGCCACTGCCGCTGCAGAGATCGAGCCAGCGGGCCCCCCGCAGGTGAGGCGCCAGCATGTTGAACACCGCCTGCCGCACCCGCGATGCCGTGGGCCTGGCCCGATCACCCGGTGGACTGTGCAGGCGCCGCCCGCCACTGAGCCGCAGAGTCACGGGCGTGCCGCCACCCAGCTGAGCCAGCGGCGCAGCATGGCTTCGCCGCTTGGACCTGATTTTTCGGGATGGAACTGACAGGCGCCGACGCTGCCCTGCCACACCGCCGCCGTGATCAGGGAGCCGGCAAACATCACATGGGCGGTGGTGCAGGCCGCAGTGCGCGGGGCAGCCGCAAAGGAATGCACGAAATACATCCACTCCTGGGGGCCATGGCCAGGCACCAGTGGGCTGGGCTCGGCAACCAGCAGAGGCTCCCAACCCATGTGGGGGACGGGATCACCATGGCCCCGCGGCAACGCCCTGACCCGGCCCTGGAGCACGCCCAGGCCCTCGGCCTGACCTTCGTCGCTGGCTTCGAACAACAATTGCAGACCCAGGCAGATGCCCAGAAGGGCACCGCCGCGGCCACACCAGGCGCGCAGAGGCTCGACCAGCCCAGCTTGTTGCAGCTGGGCCATGGCCGGGTCAAACGCCCCGACCCCGGGCAACACCAGAGCGTCGCAGCCCTCGATCGCCGCAGCCGAGGAAACCGATACGACCGTCGCATCGCAACGTTCAAAGGCCCGCTGCACGGAGTGCAGGTTGCCCATGCCGTAATCAATCAGACCGATGCGGCTCATCAACGGGCGCCTGGATGACGCGGCGCGTCAGCAGGCTTCAGAGATATTTGCTGATCGTGCCCGACAGGGTCGTCTTGGGCACGGCACCCACGACGGTGTCGACCTTCTGGCCACCCTTGAAGATCATCAACGTGGGAATGCTGCGGATGCCGTACTGACTGGCGACGTTGGGGTTCTCGTCGGTGTTGAGCTTGAACACCTTGATCTTGCCGTCGAACTCCTTGGCGATCTCATCGACGATCGGCGCCACCATCCGGCAGGGACCGCACCAGGGGGCCCAGAAATCGACCAGCACGGGCACATCACTCTTGAGCACGTCTTGCTCAAAGGAAGCGTCGGTGACAGCGGTAGCGCTGGACATCCTTGATGGAATCTGGGTTCCGGGAATCTAGCAAGGTTTTCTGCAAGGGCCAGACAGGGCAACAACCCGTTGCAGGCCAGGGGCGATGCGGCGAAGACAAAAGGCCCGGACGCGCCGGGCCGGGGGTGTGAGGAGTGTGCGAGCCGTAGCCCCCACAACTTCAGGATAGGGCTCCCGCAGCCAGGTCTCGAAGCCGGCGGGGGGTTCTTCGCTGAGCCGTTGCTTTATTTGCCCATACCGAGCTGCTGGGCCTTCTGGTAGACCTTGCCCTCGGTCAGCAGGGAAGGGGCCACGATCACCTCGACCTGCTGCATCTCAGCCAGGGTGCGGGCCCCCAGGGTGCCCATCGAGGTGCGAATGCAGCCCAGCAGATTCTGGGTGCCGTCATCGAGGCTGGCCGGCCCACGCAGGATCTTTTCGAGACTGCCGGTGGTGCCCACCTTGATGCGGGTGCCCCGCGGCAGCACCGGGCTGGGGGTAGCCATGCCCCAGTGGAAGCCCCGGCCAGGCGCCTCAGCAGCCCGGGCAATGGGCGAGCCGATCATCACGGCATCGGCACCACAGGCCAGACACTTGCAGATGTCGCCGCCAGTCACGATGCCACCGTCGGCGATCACCGGCACATAACGGCCCGTCTCGCGCTGGTGATCATCCCGGGCGGCTGCGCAGTCGGCCACGGCGGTGGCCTGGGGGATGCCGATACCGAGCACGCCACGGCTGGTGCAGGCGGCACCGGGGCCGATGCCCACCATCACGCCGGCGGCACCGGCTCGCATCAGCTTGAGGGCGACGTCGTAGGTGACGCAGTTGCCGATCACCACCGGCACGCCGAAATCGCGGCAGAGGGCTTCGAGGTCAAGGCTCTCCTGGCCTTCCGGACCGATGTGCTCGGTGCTGACGACGGTGGCCTGCACAAAGAACAGATCGGCACCGGCCTCGGCGATGGCCTTGCCAAACCGCAGGGCCGCCACGGGGGTGGCACTGACGGCCGCGATGCCGCCGCGCTGCTTGATCTCCTGAATGCGCTGGCGGATCAGGTCTTCGCGCACCGGCTGGCTGTAGAGCTCCTGCATGAGAGGCACGAACTCGTCCTTGCCGACCGCCGCGATCCGATCCAGCACCGGGTTGGGGTCGTCATAGCGGCACTGGACGCCTTCAAGGTTGAGCACGCCGAGGGCACCAAGCCGGCTGAGCTCGACACACATGCCCACATCGACCACGCCATCCATGGCACTGGCGATGATCGGAATCTCGCGGCTGTGCCCACCGAGGGTCCAGCGGCTGTCGGTGACGGCCGGATCGACGGTGCGCCCCCCCGGAACCAGGGCGATCTCATCAATGCCGTAAGCGCGGCGAACGGTGCGGGAGCGGCCGAGCTGAATGGTCACCAGATCATGAAGCAGTCTGGCCAAGCTATCAACCGGGGGATCGCCGGCCCCGAGGCTTCAGCCCTGACCCAGAAAACGGCGCCAACGGTTCTCGAGCGCCGCCAGCACCTGCTGACGGTCGCTGCGGCGCAGCAGGTGATCCACGGCAAAGCGCGACAGCCAGATCACACCGACCAGTTCAAGCAGGCCCCCCATCAGAGGCAGGCTGTCGATGGTGTTGATCACGGCGCCGTAAACCCTGAGCACGATCAGGGCGCCGAACACCAGCGCAATAGCGGTGAGCGGTCGCCTGAAACGTTCCCAGAGATCTGACACGTCGGCCGTGGCGATCCAGTCGTTCAGTCGCGACAGCAGCAGTTGCCACTCCCCACTGGCTTGGCCGTGCTCGGCCCTGGTGGCCGGTTCGTCAACCATGGGACCCTGCACTCATTGACAGATTAAAGGACTGTTGTGGCCATCAGGGATCGAGCGGCAGCAGGGCCGGCCGCCGGCTGAGCCCCACGGCGGACTGCAGCAACGGAAACGCACCCGACCGCAACCGCTCGCACAGCTCCAGGGCCGCCGCCGCCGCCAGCCTGGGGCTGTGGGCCGGAGCGCAGCGCACAGGCCGCCCCTGCAGCGTCAGCTGCCCGCGGGCCAGCTGCCCATAGGTGACCCGGCCCAGCTGGGGCTTGATCCGCCTGGGCACCGCCAGATCCAGAACCGGGGCCTCCAGGTCCTCGGGCTCTGCGGCCGCCTGGGCCGCCACGGTGGCATCGAGCAGGGGAACAGGAACCGCGATCGCCATCAGCAGGGCGGCCCCGTGGCCCTCGATGAAGCAGGGGCGCACCGACCCCGCCGATAGCTGCTCGATGTCGACCGCCACCGCTGCGCTGGCACCGGGGACGGTGGCGTGTCCACTCGCCTGCCGCCGGGCTGCAGGGTTGTGACCGCTGCCCACCCCCTGAACCCAGCCGATGCCGCCGCCGATGAACACCGGTGATCCCGGGCCCAGCAGCGACAGCGCCGGCATCGTCAGGCCGATGCTGCCGGCGCCGCCACAGCTGTAGAGCGCTGAGGCCAGGGGGCCCAGCAGCGGGCCATAGGGGGTCCGTAGCAGGCCATCGGCCGTGCTCACGGCAACGATGCCGTTTTCAACGATGGCGCGGTGCAGCAGCAGACGGGCGACGCCGCACTGAGGCAGGGCCACCATTCCACTCACTTCGAGCCGGGGCTGCAGGGCCGTGGGATCCCCCAGTCCACTGAGGGAGACCGTGCCTCCGGCCAGCAACTCAGCCAGCACATGACCGCCGCTGCGCCGCGCCGCATCGGTGGGGGAGCAGCCGAGCGGCAGCAACAGGTCCGACGCTGAACCGGACACCTGGGCCGCGACGCCGCCGATCTGTACTTCCCGCAGTCGGATGGGGGGATCACAGGGCCCCAGCGACAGCAGCAGGGCACCCTCATCGGTGAGCACCGTGTCGGCGGCCACCACCACATCGATCTGACGAAAGGCCTGGGCCAGCCCCACGCGCGCCACCAGGGCGCGGTAGTCGCTGGCCGTGAGCACCTGCAGGTCGCCCCGGGCCTGCCGTGCCTGCAGGTCGGCCGAGCTGCGCCTGGCCATTTCGTCGCGACGGGGCACCATCACCTGGGGCAAAAACAGCGGAAAAAAGGCAGGGCCCGGGGGGCCAGATAGAATCAGTCCTGATCAGATCGGTAGCGCATGGCGGATCCAACCGGACCTGAGAATCCAGGCGAATCCGGCAACGATCCCAACTCCAGGGTCATCCAGACAGATCTGCGCAATGAGATGTCGCGCTCCTATCTGGAGTATGCGATGAGCGTGATCGTGGGCCGGGCGTTGCCCGATGCCCGCGACGGCCTCAAACCTGTGCATCGCCGCATCCTTTATGCGATGTACGAGCTGGGACTCACTAGCGATCGCCCCTACCGCAAATGCGCCCGTGTGGTGGGCGAAGTGCTGGGCAAATACCACCCCCACGGCGACACGGCGGTCTACGACGCCCTGGTGCGCATGGCCCAGGACTTCTCCATGCGCATGCCCCTGATCGATGGGCATGGCAACTTCGGCTCGGTTGACAACGACCCGCCAGCCGCGATGCGCTACACCGAGTCGCGCCTGCAGGCTCTGACCACCGACAGCCTGCTCGACGACATCGAGGCCGAAACCGTCGACTTCGTCGACAACTTTGACGGCTCCCAGCAGGAGCCCACCGTGATGCCGGCGCGCATCCCCCAGCTGCTGCTCAACGGCTCCTCGGGCATCGCCGTGGGCATGGCGACCAACATCCCACCCCACAACCTGGGCGAGCTGATCAACGGTCTGCTGGCCCTGATCGAGAACCCGGAGCTGAGCGATCGGGAGTTGATGGCGCTCATTCCCGGGCCCGACTTTCCCACCGGCGGCCAGATCCTCGGCCGCAGCGGCATCCGCGAGACCTACAGCACCGGCCGTGGCTCGGTGACCATGCGTGGCGTGGCCGCCATCGAAACAATCGAGGCCAAGGGGCGCCCCGATCGCGATGCGGTGGTGATCACCGAGCTGCCCTACCAGACCAACAAGGCCGCCCTGATCGAACGCATCGCCGAGCTGGTCAACGACAAGAAGCTCGAAGGCATCGCTGACATTCGCGACGAATCGGACCGCGACGGCATGCGCGTCGTCATCGAACTGCGCCGCGACGCCTATCCCCAGGTTGTGCTCAACAACCTGTTCAAGCTCACCCCGCTGCAGAACAACTTCAGTGCCTACATGCTGGCGCTGGTCAAGGGGGAGCCGGTGTTGCTCACCCTGCGCAAGATGCTGCAGGTGTTTCTCGATTTTCGGATCGAGACGATCGAGCGACGCACGCGGTACTTTCTGCGCAAGGCTGAAGAGCGCGACCACATCCTACTCGGCCTGCTGCTGGCCCTTGATCAGCTCGATCCGATCATCGCCCTGATCAGGGCCGCCTCCGACACGGCCACCGCCCGCCAGCAACTGCAGGATCGCCATGGCCTCAGCGAGATCCAGGCCGATGCCATCCTGCAGATGCAGCTGCGGCGGCTCACCGCCCTGGAAGCCGACAAGATCCGCCTCGAGCATGAGGATCTCGTTGCCAAGATTGCCGACTACAAAGACATTCTCGGTCGCCGTGAGAGGGTTCTGGCGCTGATCGTCGACGAGCTGGGAGCGATCCGCAGCCGCTTCGACTCCCCCCGCCGCACCGAGATCCTCGACATCGAGGGTGGTCTCGAAGACATCGACCTGATCGCCAATGAGCGCTCGGTGGTGATGCTCACCGAGAACGGCTACCTCAAGCGCATGCCGGTGAACGAATTCGAGGCCACCAGTCGCGGCACCCGCGGCAAGGCCGGCACCCGCAGCCAGGGCGAAGAGGCCGTCAAGCTGTTCATCAGCTGCAATGACCACGACGCCCTGTTGCTGTTTTCGGATCGTGGCGTCGTCTACACGGTGCCCGCCTATCGGGTGCCGCTGTGCAGCCGCAGCGCCAAGGGCACACCGATCGTGCAGCTGCTGCCCATCCCCCGTGAGGAACAGATCACCTCGCTGCTGGCGGTGAGTGAATTCGCCGAAGACGCGGTGCTGGTGATGCTCACCAGCGGCGGATACATCAAACGCACACGCCTGTCGGCCTTTGCCAACATCCGCTCCAACGGCCTAATCGCCATCTCCCTCGAAGACGGCGATGCCCTGACCTGGGTGCGGCTGGCCCAGCCCGGCGACAGCGTGCTGATCGGCTCCCGCAAGGGCATGACCATTCACTTCAGGCTCTCCGACGATGAGCTTCGCCCCCTGGGTCGCACCGCCCGAGGGGTGAGAGCCATGAACCTGCGCGCCGGCGATCAGCTGGTGAGCATGGATGTGCTGCCCGTGGAGCTGGCCGACCGCGTCGAGGTCAGCGCAGCCAGCGCCTCCGACGACGACGTCGACGCTGAATCCGGTGACGGCGAAGGCGACGAGATCGCAGCCAGTGAGGGCCCCTGGGTGCTGGTGGCCAGCGCCAGCGGCCTGGGCAAGCGCGTTCCGGTCGACCAGTTCCGCCTGCAGAAGCGTGCTGGCATGGGCCTGCGGGCCATCAAGTTCAGACGCGAGGGCGATGTGCTCGTCGGCCTCAAGGTGCTGGGTGCCGGCGAAGAGCTGCTGCTGGTCAGCGAGCGTGGGGTGATCGTGCGCATGAAGGCCGATGCCGTGCCCCAGCAGTCGCGTGCCGCGACCGGGGTACGCCTGCAGAAACTCGACAGCGGTGATCGGCTCAGCGAAGTGGTGCTGGTGCCTCCGGCACCCGACGAGGACAGCGACAGCGAGGCCGAAGCCAGCGTCGAAGCCAGCCAGAGCTGAGCCACCGCTGCCATGACCCCTGCATCGGCCTCAGGCGCCCACCTCTGGATCGCCAACACCGTCGCCGATCTCATTCAGGGCGACATCAACGAGCATCTGCCGCTGGAGCGCATCCCGCTGCAGGGTGATGTGCTGGGCCTGGGAACCACGACCAGTGTCGACAACGGGGAGCTCACCTTTCTGCGCAACCCGAGCGGCGACACCACGATCTGGAAATGCCAGGCCAGCGATGCCGGTATCCGGCCCCTTCACCCGGGAGACGGCAGCGGCCATTTCCCCTATGTGTGCTTCAGCGGTGATGTCTCAGCCCAGAAGGTGCTGGTCGACCCTGACGCGCTCGGAGCTCCGGCAGGGCGTGCGCTGCAGGAGCTCGTGGCCGACGCGATCAGACTGCTGCAGACGCAGGGGCGGCTGCCGGCTGCACCGATCTACGGCCTGCGACTCGAATTGGAATGGCAGTCGCTGGTAATCACCGTGGCCTCCAAACTGTGCATGGGCCAGCAGCGGCGCAATGCCGCCATCGCCACCAGTGCCACAGACGATGGCACCGCCAGCCGCAGCATCTACGACCTGCTGCAGCACTACCGTCTTGCCGAGACGGCGTTGGGCGAGCCTGATGATCCGATCCGCTACCTGGGCCGCTCGCTGCACTGGGATTGCTGCGGTTTTTACGACACCGAACCCAGCAGCGGCAGGGTCACCGTGCCCCAGGGCGATGACCACCTGCACCTGCATGGCTGCAGCGTCGATCTGCGCCATGGCGGCCATCTGCACCATGGCCACCCCGGCACCAGGCTGAAGGCGGTAAGACGCTTCGCGATCTATCCCCTGCAACACCTGCACTGGCTGGGCAGTGATCTGGCCATTGAGAACCTGCGATACAGCGGTGGAGCCGTGTCGTTCGACGTGTTCAACCACGGTGCCATGGATGTGAGCGATGTCGGCGTTGCCGTGGTGATCGACGACCGCTACTCCGACCATCGCTACCTGCGCCTGCCGTGGTTGGCCGCCGGCGCCAGCGAGGCATTCACTCTGCCGCTGGATCTGCCCACGGGTCAGCATCAGCTTGAAGTGATCGCGGATCCCCAGCGTCAGATCCTGGAGACGGCCGCTGCCCAGTGCAACAACCGCGCCAGTCTGAACCTGGAGATCGCCTGATCCAGAGCCTCAGCGCTGGCCCCAGGCCCAGACCACCAGGGCGCCATAGCCAGACAGGCTGGCCAGTTGCAGAGCCATTTCGAGGCGATCGATGCGGCGCTCGATGGCGGCAAAGCGGGCCGGCTCCAGCCGTTGCATCAGGTTGGCGCACCAGATGAATTCGCAGAACATCAACAGGGTCACGCAATAGGAGAAGGCATAAACACTGTCGAGCACCGTGAGATAGGGCAGGGACGGCAGAGAATCGCGATAGGCCTGCTGCATGAACACCAGGGTCAGCAGGATCACCGGAGGAATCGCCAGGCGCTCGGAGGCGTAGCTGGCCCGCAGATTGGGGGTCAGCAGCAGCAGCACCATGGCGATCGAGAGGGGCAGCAGCCACTTGACCAGAGCAGCCCAGCCGATCGGGTCGTAGACCAGTTCCATCTCCACCCTGGTGCTGGGCTTCGAACCCCTGTTGAGCAGACGCCAGCTGCGCAGGCGGTAGCCATTCATGTTGGTTCTCTGGCTGACGCTGGAGTCGTGGTTGTCGGCCGTCAGCGCGACCAGCGGCAGCGCCGCCGCTGACGGCGGCACCGTCCTGTCATACGGATAGGCATGAACCGCACCGGTGGCACCGGCAACCGGCTCGAGTTCAAGCCTCAGGGGCAGGACCCCAAAGGGATACCCCCTGAAGTCGATCTCATCGGAATAGAAACGCCCGTTGAAGCGGTAGTCGCGGGCGAGCCGGGAGTCGACCACCACCGGCGCCCCGACGGGCTCAAGCAGGGAGTTCCACGGTTCCACGAGATTGCTGAAGCGCAACAGCTCGATCGGATCGAGGCCCGCCGCCAACCACTGCCGCATGGCGGCTGCGGGAGCCGCCACCCGCAGTTTGCCCTCGATGCTGTAGGTCTTGTCGCGCGCAGAAAACTGGTAGACGTTGCCCACGGTGACGGCAACATCGAGGCGCACCGTTGGCTCGGCAGCCAGGGCCGGGCCGGGCCATGCCGTCAGTGGCAACCACAGGGCCGTGGTGAACAGGGCAGCCAGCAGCCAGCGAGCAAGCGCGCCCATGGCCCGTGATGCAGGATGAATCCACACCGTACCGGCGAAATGACGACGGATGTGCTGGTGCTGGGGGGCGGCCCAGCCGCCCTGTGCATCGCTGCAGCCCTCAGCGAGGAAGGGCTGCGGGTCGATCTGCTGTCGGCGCAGGATCCCCGCACCCCCTGGCCCAACACCTACGGCATCTGGTGTCAGGAGGTGGAGCGACTCGGTCTGGCACACCTGCTGAGCCACCGCTGGGAGCGCAGTGTCAGTCACTTCGGAGCCGGGGGCAACGATGGCGGCCTGCGCGAGCATGGCCTCGCCTACGGATTGCTCGATCGCGGCAGGCTGCAACAGCACTGGCTTACGGCTCTGGAGAGCGCGGGCCAGCGCTGCCTGATCGGCAAGGCCCTGGGTGTGGAGCAGCAGAACGGGCGGCTGCGGGTGCACTGCAGCGCTGACCGGCAGCTTGGTGCACGCCTGGTGGTGGATGCCACGGGCCATCAGCCCGCCCTGATCAGCCAGCGGCCCGCGGCCGCGGTGGCGGGGCAGGCGGCCTACGGAATCGTGGGGACCTTCCAACGCCCGCCCATCGAGCCCGGCACGTTCGTGTTCATGGACTTCCGCTGCGACCACCTCAGCGCCGAGCAACGGCAGCAGCCGCCCACCTTTCTCTATGCCATGGACCTGGGTGCGGGGCGTTTTTTTGTGGAAGAGACGTCGTTGGCTCTGGCGCCGCCCGTGCCCTACGCCCGGCTCAGGCAACGGCTGCTGCAGCGCCTGGCGCACCGCGGGGCTGAGCCGATCGCGATCGAGCACGAAGAGTTCTGCCTGTTCCCCATGAATCCCCCCCTGCCGTCGCTGCCCCAGGCCGTCGCCGGCTTCGGTGGTGCCGCCGGCATGGTGCATCCGGCGTCGGGCTACATGGTGGGGTCCCTGCTGCGCCGGGCCCCGACCATGGCCAGGGCCATCGCCAGCGGCATCAACGCTGGCACCCTCGACAGCGCCGCCCTCACCCGCCTGGCCTGGCAGGCGCTGTGGCCCGCCGAAGAACGGCTCAAGCGGGAGTTCTACCGCTTTGGGCTCAGCAAGTTGATGGGATTTGACGAAGCCCGGCTGCGGCATCACTTCGCCGCCTTTTTTGCGCTGCCCGAGCCGCTCTGGTTCGGCTTCCTGACCAACACCCTGGGCCTGAGCGACCTGGGCAGCGCCATGGTGCGGCTGTTTGCTCTGGCCCCCTGGGACGTGCGCGCCGGTCTGCTGCTGCCGGCGCGGGAGGCGCCTGGCGATGGCTGAGCCGCTGCAGCGGCTGTTGGGGCTCTGGCCACGGCAGATCGGCAACCAGTGCCTGTTGATGCTGACCGCCGGCACCGTGCTGGGTCTGGTGGCTCCTGAGCTGACCGGCTGGCTGACACCGCTGGCGACCCTGTTTCTGCAGGCCTCCCAGATCGTGGTGATGCCCTACCTGATCTGCGAACTGATCGTGGGATTCGGCCAGCTCAGGCCGGGCTCCCTGGGCCAGCTGGCCCGCCGCGGCGGGGCTGTGCTGCTCGGGTTGTGGGCCGTGGCCGCCGTGCTGGTGGTGGCCGCGCCCCTGTGCCTGCCGCCACTGGTGACCTCGGAGTTCTTCCATGCCGGCCTGTTTGAGCGCAACGAGCCCGTCGACCTGCTGACCACCTATCTGCCCGACAACATCTTCGGAGCCCTGGCGGCCGACAATTTTCCGGCGGTGGTGCTGTTCAGCTGCGTGCTCGGGGTGCTGCTGCAGAGCATCGACGGCAAGCAGGCGCTGCTCGAGCCGCTGCAGGTGATCAGGACCCTGGTGGGCCGGCTCAACAAACTGGTGGTGCGCCTGATCCCCTACGGCATCTTTGCCCTGATGGCGATCAACGTCGCCCGGTTCGATGGCGACCAACTGATCCGCATGCAGGGCTTCCTGGCGCTGTGCCTGCTCAGCTTCGTGCTGCTGAGCCTGGCCTGTGCCCTGAGCGTGATCAGCCTGACGCCCCTGGGTCTGGGGGCGCTGTGGCGGATCGTGAAAGGCCCCCTGGCCCTCACCGCCAGCAGCACCAACCTGCTGATTGCCCTGCCGATGCTGGTCAGCAACCTGCAGGAGATGCTGCCCCCGGCCCTGGAGCAGGCCTCGGGCCGGGCGCCCGACCCCGAGCGCAGCGCCCAGAGCGGGGATGAGCTGGCCCCGCTGGTGTCGCTCGGCTATGCGCTGCCAACCCTGGGCCAGGTGGCCACGTTGGTGTTCATCCCGTTTGCGGCCTGGTACGTGGATCAGGCCCTTGAGCCGCAGGAGACGGCCACGATGCTGCTGAGCGCCATCCCGGCCTCGGTGTCCGGGGTCAAGGCGGTGGTGCGGCAGGAGCTGCTGCAACTGGGCCTGCCGATCGACCTGCTGCAGCTCGTCTACATCAATGGCGAGTGGCTCTACCGCTTTGAAAAGGTGCTCTCGCTCGAGGGGCTGGTGGTGCTGGCGGTGCTGGTCTATGCCCATGGCGTAGGCCTCTGGCGACCGCGGCCCGCCGTGGCCCTGGCGGGAACCGCCCTGGTGCTCGCCCTTGGCAGCGTCATGGGTCTGGGCAGCCGAACCGGCCTGGCCGCCGCCCTCAAGGACACCTACCGCAACGACGATCGGCTGTTGCGTCTGGGGTCCCTCTTCAAGGGCAACCGTGCGACCGAGGTGTCGGGCGTCCAGCCGATCGAACCTGTCAGCCTGGCGGCGATCCAACGGCGCCGCGTGCTGCGGGTGGGACTGCGCAGCGATGGGCTGCCCTGGGCCTACCGCAACAGCAGCGGCGCTCTGGTGGGGTTCGATGTGGACCTGCTCCAGGCTCTTGCCGCCAACCTCGCTGTGCGGCTGGAGCTGCAACAGGCACCGCTGGAGAACCTCGAGCGCTGGCTCAACGAGGGCCGGTTGGATCTGCTGGCCGGCGGGATCCAGACCAGTCCAGGGCGAGCCACCCGCTTTGAACTCAGCCGCAGCTACCTGACGGTGCACCTGGCCCTGGTGGTTCCCGATGCCAGAGTCAGGCTGCTGCAGGGCGGCCGGGCCCGATCGCTGGGCCGGCCGGTGGTGCTGGCGGTGCCAGACCGCGACCTCCTCAGCCCGGGGCTTGAAGAGCAACTGGGCCGCTATCTGGCCGATGGCCAGGGCAGGGTGCAAGTGGTGCTGCAACCCATCGAGAGCAAACGGGCTTTCTTTTCAGCGCACGGGCAACGCACGTTGGATGGGCTGCTGACCACCGCCGAATCGGGTGCCGCCTGGGCCGTTCTGCACCCCCGCACCTCGTTGATCACGCCGTTCAGCGACAAGGTCAGCTCCGAGCTGGTCTGGCTGATCGGTGGCAAGGACGCCAGCCTGCGCCGCTACATCAACGGCTGGCTCAGCCGCGAACTGGCCCAGGGAGGCATCGATCAGCTCTTCCAGCACTGGATCCTGCTGAAGGATTCATGAACGGCTGACCCAGTCAGCCGCGTTCAGCAAGGGGAACAGACCGTCTTCCCTGCTGATCGCCTCGAGCCAGCCTTCGGGCAGGGGGGTGCCGCTGTTGATGGCGTCCATCAACCGCCAGAAGCGATCGAGATGGCGCTCGATGCGCTCCCGGGCCAGGTCGGTGGTGGTGCCGGCCTTGAGAATGAAACTCCAGTCGGAGCTCTGGGCCAGCAGCAGTTCGCGGCCGGCCTGGGTGAGCAGCTCGCGCTGGGCAGCACTGCCGACGCCGCGGTTGACGCGCCGCACCATGGCCGCCGACGCGCGCTGCCACTCGATCACCACCCAGGCGTTGCTGTCGTTGAGCCAGTAGTCGTGATAGCCCCCCTGGCCCCAGCTGCTGGGGGAGGGACGGCAGACCTGCAGCGGCTGGTCCTCGGCCAGCACCGCGCGCAGGTGGGTGAAGTTCAGGCCGAGGCCCGGCGCCTGCTGAAACAGCTCCGCCAGAAACTGCGGGCCCTCATACCACCAGTGGCCGAACAGCTCAGCATCAAACGGTGCCACCAGCAGCGGGGGCCGCTCCATCACTCCCGTGAGGCCCTGCAGTTCGGCGAGCCGGCCCTGCAGATAGTGCTGGGCGTCGGCGGCGACGCTGGCGCGGGCCGCTGCCGGGTCATAGGGCTGCTTCTGATCGAGCGACGCGGCCTGGCTGGTGACCCGGTGCAGCTTCAGGCCCAGGGGCCGGCGGCTGGTGATGCCGGCGTCAACCAACAGGGCCTCGGGCAGATCCCAGCCCAGGTCGCGGTGAAACTCCCGGTAAGCCGCGTGACCGGGATAGCCATCACGGGCGCTCCAGACCGGCAGCGTCGAGGTGCTGTCACGGCCGAAGAACGCCACCCCACCTGGCGAACAGATCGGTGCATAGACGCCATAGCGGGGCCGCGGCAGGGCATGCAACAGGCCATGGCCGTCGAGAATCGAGTAGCGCAGACCGGTCGCCAGCAGCTGCTGGTCAAGCTCTTCGTAGTAAGCACACTCGGGCAACCAGATGCCCAGGGGACGCTCGCCCAGCAGGCGTTCGTGCTCGCGCACGGCCGTGAGCAACTGGGCCCGCACCGCCTCAGGGGTGTGGCGCAGCAGGGGCAGGTAACCATGGGTGGCCCCGCAGGTGATCAGATCCAGCACCCCGAGGTGCTGCAGCCGGGCAAACCGAGAGATCAGGCGGCCTTCAAGGGCACGCCACTGCTCCAGGGTGTGGCGCAGTTGTGCGGCCAGGGCCAGCGCGGCCGGCTGTTGGTCGGCCGAGGCATGGGGGAGGAGCTCCAGGCGGCGCTCGAGCCAGGGCACAAAGCGACGGTTCAGGTCCGCGTCGCTGAGCAGCGACAGCAGGGTGGGCGACAGCCCCAGGGTCAGGCGAGGAGTCTGGGCAGGATCGGCCGCGGCCGCCTCAAGCACCGCCAGCAGGGGCAGGTAGCACTCCTGCAGGGCCTGGAAGTACCAGTCTTCCTCGAGTGAACCGGGCGCACTCGAGCGCACATAGGGAAGATGCGCATGGAGCACCAGGGCCAGGTCACCAGCGGCCATGGGCTTCGCGCGGTGATTGCAGTGTAGAGGCAATGCCCGGGGAGCCCAGCCAGGCAGAACCCGCCGCCATAGACTGGAAGCAACTCATACTCGCTCCGCATAAGGAAGCAGGGAAGCTGACCATGGCCCGCGATCCCGGCCGCGTTCTGATCTTTGACACCACCCTGCGCGATGGTGAGCAATCGCCGGGCGCCAGCCTCAACCTGGAGGAGAAGCTGGCCATCGCCCAGCAGCTGGCGCGTCTGGGGGTCGACATCATCGAGGCCGGCTTCCCCTTCGCCAGCCCAGGCGATTTCAATGCGGTGCAACGCATCGCCGCAACGGTGGGCACCCCCGACGGCCCGGTGATCTGCGGCCTGGCCCGCGCTGCCGCCGGCGACATCAAGGCCTGCGCCGATGCCGTGGCCCCAGCCGCCAACAAGCGCATTCACACCTTCATCGCCACCAGCGACATTCACCTCGAGCACAAGCTGCGCAAGAGCCGCGCCGAGGTGCTGGCGATCACCGCCGAGATGGTGGCCTACGCCCGCTCGCTGGTGGATGACGTCGAGTTCAGCTGCGAGGACGCCGGCCGCAGCGACCCGGAGTTCATGCATGCGGTGATCGAGGCCGCGATCAAGGCCGGCGCCACCACCGTGAACATCCCCGACACCGTCGGCTACGCCACACCGGCCGAGTTCGGTGAGCTGATCGCCGGCATCAACGCCCATGTGCCCAACATCGACCAGGCGGTGATCTCGGTGCACGGCCACAACGACCTGGGCCTGGCCGTGGCCAACTTCCTGGAGGCGGTCAAGAGCGGCGCGCGCCAGCTCGAGTGCACCATCAACGGCATCGGAGAGCGTGCCGGCAACGCCTCGCTCGAAGAGCTGGTGATGGCCCTGCACGTACGGCGCAGCTATTTCAACCCCTTCCTGGGCCGGCCGGCTGGGAGCAGCGAGCCTCTCACCGGCGTGCGCACCGAGGAGATCACCAAGACCTCGCGCCTGGTGAGCAACCTCACCGGCATGGCCGTGCAGCCCAACAAGGCGATCGTGGGGGCCAACGCCTTCGCCCACGAGAGCGGCATTCACCAAGACGGGGTGCTCAAGAACCGCCTCACCTACGAGATCATCGACGCCCGCACCGTGGGCCTGGCCGACAACCGCATCTCGCTGGGCAAACTGAGCGGCCGCAGCGCCTTTCGGGCGCGGCTCGAGGAGCTGGGCTATCAGCTCGAGCGCGAGGACCTCGATGACGCCTTTGCCCGTTTCAAGGAGCTGGCCGACCGCAAGCGGGAGATCAGCGACCGCGATCTCGAAGCCATCGTCAGTGAACAGGTGCAGCAGGCCGATGGGGCCCGCTTCAGCCTCAAGAGCGTGCAGGTGAGCTGCGGCACCGGCCTGCAGCCCACCGCCACCATCACCCTGGCCGGTGCCGATGGCGCCGAGCTCACCGAAGCGGCCATCGGCACCGGCCCGGTGGATGCGGTCTGCCAGGCCCTCAACCGCCTGGCCCAGGTACCCAACGAGCTGGTGGAGTTCAGCGTCAAGAGCGTCACCGAGGGCATCGACGCCATGGGCGAGGTGACCATCCGGCTGCGGGCCGGCGGCGTGCTCTATTCAGGGCACGCCGCCGACACCGACATCGTCGTAGCGTCGGCCCAGGCCTTCGTGAACGCCCTCAACCGGCTGATCGCCGGCGGCCGCAGCCAGGCCCTGCACCCGCAGAAGGGGCCCCTGCCGGTGCTTGGCGACCTGCCCCTGGCGGAGCGGCCGCGGGTCTGAACCCATCGTCCAGGGACTTGGCCAGGACTTGGCCAGGACTTGGGCGTGACCTCAAGGGGACTTTTGGGCCAACAGGGGCTAACGCCACTCCCATCAGTCCCGCCAACCTGAGCCCGAACCTCCCAAGGCGCCGATGGGGTCGCACATGGCACCCAGGCAGAGAGTATCCAAACGTTGTAGCGACATTGTCTAGACAGCGTCGCGCCTGAACACTCCTGCCCCTCGCCCTCGAGCAGGCTGCCGGCAGTCCCTGGCTGTTGCTCACCGCTTGCTGTTGCTCACCGCTTGCGTTGGTCGCCGCTTGCTGTTGGTCGCCCTGAACATTGCCAACCCTTGAACATTGGCGCCCTTTGCCGCTGTGGTTCCTGATGCCCCAACCGCGCCCGGGTGCGGTCAACCCCTGGACGGGTCTGCCGCGATGATGGGAACGCCCCAGGACTGAGCCTGTGCCGATCGCTGAACCGAGCGCAAGGCGGAGACTGTCCCTGGCCGCCACCGCCCTGCAGCTGACGCTGCTGCTGCTGCTGGCCCTGGCGATGCTCCTGCCGCTGCTGTGGCTGGTGAGCACCTCGCTCAAGGGGTCGGCCGAAAACATCTTCGCCAGCCCGCCAGCCCTGCTGCCGCTACAGCCGAGCCTGGAGGCTTACACGCGGCTGTTTATGAGCAGCCCGATGGGCACCTACCTGCTCAACAGCACCCTGGTGAGCGCTCTGGCGGTGCTCTGCAACCTGGTCTTCTGCTCGCTGGCGGCCTATCCCCTGGCCCGGCTGCGCTTTGCCGGCCGGGGCCTGGTGCTGGCCCTGGTCGTGGCCACGATTCTGATCCCGTTTCAGGTGGTGATGATTCCGCTGTACCTGCTGATGGTGCAGCTGGGCCTACGCAACACCCTGGCGGCCCTGGTGATTCCTCAGGCCGCCACCGCGTTCGGCATCTTTCTGCTGCGTCAGAGCTTTGTGGGGGTACCGGTCGAGCTGGAGGAAGCCGCCCGCTGCGATGGCTGCACCCCCATGGGGGAATGGTGGAACGTGATGCTCCCAGCCGCCAAAGCCGATCTGATCACACTGGCGATGTTTGTGTTCATCGGCACCTGGAGCGATTTTCTCTGGCCCCTGGTGATCCTCGACGATCCCGCGCTGTACACCCTTCCGCTGGGCCTCCAGCAGCTTTCCAGCAGCTTTTCACTCGATTGGCGCCTGGTGGCGGCCGGCTCGGTGGTCTCGATCGTGCCGGTGCTGGTGCTGTTCATCGCCCTGCAGCGGCAGATCCTGCCCAGCGCGAGCGGCGATGCGGTCAAGGGTTAGGAGTTTGCAGAAAAACCCTGTCGCCGAGGGCGTCTTCCTCGGCCAAAAGCTGATTTCTTGTTGATTTCAACCCTCAGCGCAGCTCAGACGGCTGGATGAGGCCCTTCTGGGCTGTTTCTGAGGGTTTTGGCCGTCCGTCTGGCCACACCTCTGGGCAAGGCCCCGCTCATGCCGCCTCCATCGCCGCGGGACGGAGCAGATTGCCCAGGCGGATCAGGTTGTAGGCGATCACGTGCAGGCTGAACACCGCCGCGACCTTTTCGGTGCCGCGCAGCTTGAACTGACGCAGCCCGCCCCACTGCTTGATCCAGCCAAATACCTTCTCAATCCCGCGGCGGGCGTTGATCGATTGGGCGTAGCCCTCGTGGCGGGTGGTGCGGCCATCAATGGCCGAGCCACCAGGTCGGTTGGTGTTCTGTGCCACGTGGGGCGTGACCCCGATCCGCCTGAGTTCAGCCACCATGCCCTTGGTGTCGTAGTTCTTGTCGGCACCCAGGGTTTTCTTGTGGGCACCGGGGAGCTCAGCTGCCATTGCCTTGGCTGCATCCCGCTCTCCAGTGCCCACCGCTTGTGTGACCCTGCAGTCGACGATCAGGGCATGGCGGTTGTCCATGAGCACATGCCCCCGGTAGCTCGGCTGGGCGGGGTGGGCATTGGACTTGCGGGCCAGCAGCGCGTCCGAATCGGTTGTGGAGCGGTGGGTCTGGTTGCTGAGCTGGATGCCGCGGAAGTCGCCTTTGGCACGCTTCTTGCCGTCCTTGGGCTGACCGAAACCCTCGCCGGGGCCTGATGGTGGCGGCGGTGGATCGTCTTGACCATCGATCCGCTCCAGCGAGGCATGGGAAGCCCAGGCCTGCAGCAGGGTGCCGTCCACCGAAAAGTGCTCATCGCTGAGCAGCGGCTGGACCTCTGGAGCTGCCATCACCTTGTTGAGGAAGCGCTCCATGAGCTCCTCATTGAGCAGCCGCTCACGGTTCTTGGTGAACGTTGTGGGATGCCAGATCGGATCATCGGGACCCAGACCGACAAACCAGCGGAACAGCAGGTTGTACTGCAGCTGCTCCAGCAAAAGCCGCTCGCTGCGGATGCCGTAGAACGCCTGCAAGAGCGAGGCCAGCAGCAGCTGCTCGGGCGGCACCGATGGCCTGCCTTCTGCGGCGTACAGCGCACAGAAGGTGGGATTAAGCCGATCGAGGGCCTGATCGGCCAGCTGCCTGATCCGTCTGAGCGGATGACTGGCAGGGATCCGCTCCTCGATCGACACGTAGGAGAACAGGGAGCCGCTGCGCTCCTGTTGACCTCGCATCTGGACTGGGCGACTACGCCATTCTCGCCTGGGCCTGGTTTTTCAGCAAACTCTTAGGGCTTGATGGGTGGCAACGGTGCGATGTCGTCGGGCGGCGTGACGCTGCCGGGTTTGCCAATGGTGCTGTCGAGAGCCTTGATCTCCTGGCGCAAACGGGCGTTTTCGGCGGCAAGCCCGGCCGTCTGTGCTCCCAGGCGCTCCAGGCTCTGCAACCGCTCGGCCGTGGTGCGCAGCTGGTCTTCGATGGCCGTGGTGCGATCAAGGGCGCGGCTGTTCTCGATGCCGGCAACCTTGTCCTGCAACTGGCGGATGCTCGCGCTCTGCTGACGGGTCTTGACCACCATCACCACAAACAGCACCGCCAGGGTGGTGCTCAGACCCAGCTGCAGCCAGAACAGCCAGGTGGGCATGGCCATTTCGGCGTCGATCGGTTCCGGGAGCTGATTCGAGGCTGAAACCATGGGCAGACGTCACCGCCGCAGGGCGGGCAGGGCATGCCCTGAATCCTGCCTGCGGACGACCGTCTTGACCACTGGCAAATGCAGAGCCATGGCAAATGCAGAGCCATGGCAAGTGCACAGTCAGCCAAATGCACGGCCAGCCCAAAGCGCAGCCTGCCCAACGCGGCAGACTGCATCGATGGTTGATCCCGCTGCCACCGGCCCGCACAGCATCCGGCTTCTGGGTTATGCCGCCGCGGCCCTGACCACCGCCAGCTTTTTCCCCCAGGCGGTAAAGACCCTGCGCAGCGGCGACACCAGCGCCATTTCGCTGCGCATGTACCTGCTGTTCACCCTGGGGATCGCCACCTGGGCGGTCTATGGCCTGCTGACGGCCGATGGTCCGGTGCTGATTGCCAATCTGGTGACCCTGGTGCCCGCCGGGGTGGTGTTGAGCCGCAAGCTGCAGAGCCTCAGGCGCTGAACGCGCGCCGCGGCGCGATCGGATAAGGGATGCGGCGATGCCGCATGCGCCGCCACACCCGCACAAAGGCCCGGATCACCAGTTCGAGCTCGGAGCGGCTGAGACCGCTGTGGGCCAGCTGCCCATCGCGCAGACGGGCGCCGATCAGCTGCCTCACCATGGCCCGAGCCTCCTGCTCGCTGGTGCCCGGCGGCAGGGAGCGCAGGGCCGCCTCACAGCCGTCGGCCAGCATCAGAATCGCCGTCTCACGGCTGCGGGGTCTGGGACCCTGGTAGCGAAAGACGCTTTCGGGAACCGACGGATCCCGTTCGCGGGCCTGATGCAGGAAGTACCCCATTTTGAGGGTGCCCTGATGTTCAGGAATGAAATCGGCCAGCGGTCGGGGCAGGCGGTAGCGACGGGCGAGCTTCAGCCCCTCGTCGACATGGGCCTGCAGGATCGCCGCACTGGCATGGGGATCATCGAGCTGGTCGTGGGGGTTGAGCCCCTCGCCTTGGTTCTCGATGAACCAGTGGGGTCCGTGCAGCTTGCCGACATCGTGATACAGCGAGCCCGTGCGCACCAGGTCCACATCGGCGCCGATCGCCCGAGCGCCCTCTTCGGCCAGGCCGGCGATCATCAGGGTGTGTTCAAAGGTGCCGGGCGCCTCACTGGAGAGGCGTCGCAGCAGGGGACGCTCCAGATCAGCCAGCTCCAGCAACCTGGAGCGGGTGAGCAGGCCAAACAGCTCCTCGACCAGGGGCGCCAGCAGCAGCCCGGCCATCAACAGACCGCCCAGCAGCAGGGCCTCGCCCTGCAGGTCGAGTTGCGCCGGAGCGCTGCGCCCCTGCAGCAGCAGGGCCTGCAGCAACACCGCCGCCGTGGGCAGCAGCACCGCCAGTTGCAACAGCTCTCCACGGCTGCGCTGGCGTCCGGCTGCGAGGGCACCGGCCGCCGCCACGGCGGCCGCCAGCACCAGGCGCAGATCGGCCACACCTCCCAGGGGCAACAGCAGCGAGGCCGCCGCCAACCAACTGAGACCGGCCGCGGTGCCAAGGCCCTGGGCCAGCAACAGGGTGGGCGGCACCAGCAGCACCAGGGGACTGGCCAACGGCCCCAACCACAGGCACACCCCCTGCACCAGCAGCAACATGCCCAGGGCCAGCAGCGCCTGGCGTGGCTCCAGACAGGCACGCCAGCGGCGCAACAGCAGCACCATCACGGCGGCGGCGGCAAGTCCCTGGGCAAACAGGGAAAGCCAGGCCAGGGGCCGGGGTCTGCGGTTGACCAGGCCGAAATAATCGAGCACATCGAGGGCCTGGGGGCTGACCGGCTCTCCCTGGCGGGTGATCAGATCTCCCGCCCGCACCCGCAGGGTAGGAATGCCCTGCTGGCTGATCAATGCTTCGATGCGCCGCTGGCTCAGGGCGGGATCGGCGCGCAGATTGGCCTGGCCCAGCAACGCGCGGGTCAGCAGCCGGGCCCCCAGGTCCCGGGCGGGCGGCGGCAGGGTCTCCAGTTGCAGGGTGGCGGCGCCCAGCAACTGGCCCTCGGCCAGGCTGCCGCTGAGGCCTTGGCTCAACATGCGCAGCTGGGCCTGACGCAGCTCACGCTCCCAGCTCGCCAGCTGGGTGGGATCGCGGCTCAACAGCCAGGCCTGCTCGGCCTGGGTCAGGGTCGTGGGCATCAGGGCCGTGCCCTGGCGCCGCAGCTGCTGCACCTGGGCCAGGCTGGCGTCGAGGCGCCGCTGCAACTCCTGGCTGGCCTGCTGGTCGACCACCTGCACGGCCGTGCGCGGCAACAGCTGCAACCGGCGTTCCTCAAGGGCGGTGCTGTCGACCACCCTGGCGGCCTTGGGCGCCCGGGCCGTGAAGGGGGCCGGCATGCCGGCGGTGATGCTGGGCTCCACCAGCAGCGGCCAGCTGGCCAGCAGGGCTGCCAACAGGCACACCAGCCCCACCGACAGGGTGTCGCGGGGGCGCCACACGGCCGGTTGCTGGCGGGGGCGCTCCAGGCGCAGCAGCTGCCGCCACAGAGCCTTGAGTTGGGCCTTGGGCTGGCGCCATCGCATCATGAAACGCTAGCCCTTCTGCCCACAACGGTGCCCATGGCCACCCTGCTGGACGGCCGCCAGCTGGCAGCCCAGATCGAAGCCCGCCTCGCCGAGGCCATTGCCGCCGGCCTGAGCACCGCCCGTCGCCCGCCAGGCCTGGCGGTGCTGCGGGTGGGCGATGACCCCGCCAGCGGCGTCTATGTGGCCAACAAGGAAAAGGCCTGCAGCCGCGTCGGCATCACCAACCACGGCGCCCACCTGGCAGCCGGCACGCCAGCTGCCGCGGTGCTGGCGACGATCGAGCGGCTCAATGCCGACCCCGCCGTCGACGGCATCCTGCTGCAGCTGCCCCTGCCGGCGGGGCTCGATGACGGTCCCCTGCTGGCGGCAATCGATCCCGGGAAGGATGCCGACGGGCTGCACACCCTGAATCTGGGCCGACTGCTCAAGGGTGAACCCGGGCCCCGCAGCTGCACCCCCGCCGGGGTGATGGCGCTGCTGGCGGCAGCCGGCGTTGCGCTGGCCGGCAAGCGGGCCGTGGTGGTGGGCCGCAGCATCCTGGTGGGCCAGCCCATGGCCCTGATGCTGCAGGCGGCCAACGCCACCGTGACCGTGGCCCACTCGCGCACCCAGGATCTGGCGGCGGTCACGCGCACGGCCGACGTGCTGGTGGTGGCCGCCGGCCGGCCCCACATGATCGGGGCTGAACATGTGAAGCCCGGCGCGGTGGTGGTGGATGTGGGCATCCACCGCAAGCCCGAGGGTGGCCTGTGCGGTGATGTGCGGTTTGACGAGGTGGAGCCCATCGCCAGCGCCATCAGCCCGGTGCCCGGCGGGGTGGGACCGATGACCGTGACCCTGCTGCTGGTCAACACCGTGAGCAGCTGGTGCCACCGCTGCGGCCTGGCCAACCCCCTGGCCGACCTGCTGCCCTGAGGCCGGGGCCCTCTGCCTGAGAGAATCGGCCCCAGAGCAGAGGCCCCTGGCCGGATCTCCATGACCGCGGCGGTGACCACCGGATTTGACTTTGCCGCCTATCTGGAGGCAGCCCGCCGGCAGGTCGAGGCGGCCCTCGATGCCTCCCTGGGCCCGGAGCGGCCCGAGAGCCTGCGCGAGGCGATGCGCTACTCGCTGCTGGCGGGGGGCAAGCGGCTGCGGCCGATCCTGTGCCTGGCGGCCTGCGAGCTGGCGGGCGGCGAGGCGGCCCTGGCCATGCCCACGGCCGTGGCCCTGGAGATGGTGCACACCATGTCGCTGATCCATGACGACCTGCCGGCCATGGACAACGACGACCTGCGTCGCGGCCGGCCCACCAACCACAAGGTCTATGGCGAAGCCAACGCGATTCTGGCGGGCGATGCCCTGCTCACCAGAGCCTTTGAGATGGTGGCCCTGCGCAGCCCCGGGGTGCCGGCCGATCGGCTGCTGGCGGTGGTGGCTGAACTGAGCCTCGCTTCGGGCGCCCCCGGCCTGGTGGGGGGTCAGGTGGTCGATCTGGAGTGCGAAGGCAAGAGCGTCGATCTCGACACGCTCGAATACATCCACCTGCACAAGACCGGCGCCCTGCTGCGGGCCTGCGTGCTCTGCGGTGCCCAGATCGCCGGCGGCAGCGCCGAACTGCTCACCGCCCTGGGCACCTATGCCCGCGGTATCGGTCTGGCCTTTCAGATCATCGATGACATTCTCGATGTCACCGCCAGCAGCGAGGTGCTCGGCAAGACCGCCGGCAAGGACCTCACCGCCGACAAGACCACCTATCCCAAATTGCTGGGCCTAGACGAATCGCGCCGCCGCGCCGATGCCCTGGTGGCCGAGGCCAAAACGGCCCTGACCCCCTGGAGCGACAGGGCAGCGCCGTTGCTGGCCCTGGCCGATTACATCATCGGTCGCGACCGATGATCGGCATTCTCGACAATGCCGTGTTGTGGTGGGCCCTGGCGGCGTGCGGCATCGCCCAGCTCTCCAAACTGCTGATCGAGCTGGTGGTGCACCGCCGCTGGAACCCCAAGGTGCTGATCGAAACCGGGGGCATGCCCTCGAGCCACTCGGCCCTGATGACCGGCTGCGCCGCCGGCATCGGCTGGACCCTGGGCTTTGACGGCGGCCTGTTTGCCCTGGCGGCCACCCTCTGTTTTGTGGTGCTCTACGACGCCAGCGGGGTGCGCCGGGCCGCCGGGCTCACCGCCGCCCGGGTCAACGGGCTCAGCGCCGCTGAGGCGGCCCCTGAGGCCAAGCCCCTCAAGGAGAACCTGGGCCACACCCGCCTCGAGGTGCTGGTGGGCAGCCTGATCGGCCCCGCCGTGGCGCTGCCCGGGCTGGTGCTGGTGGGCTCCCCCTGGCAGCTGGCGATCGGCTGGGGCCTGGTGCAGCCGCTCAGTTGAGCCTCACGGTCGACCAGGAGCAGGCCGAGGCGGCCTTCGGGGACTGGCTCGGTGCTCCGGCAGCTGGCACGCCCTTTGTGCTGAGCGGATACGCCGGCACGGGCAAGACCTTTCTGTCGATGCGGTTGCTGGCGGCGGCCGAGGCGGCGGGCCTGTGCTGGACCGTGGCCGCCCCCACCCACAAGGCGGTGGGGGTGCTGCGCCATCACCTGGAGGCCGCCGGGCTCAGGCCCACCTGGTACCCGGCCACGATTCACCGGCTGCTGCGGCTCAAACTCAAGCGCCAGGGCGATCGGGAGCGCTGCGAAGAAACCTCCCAGACGGCCGCCTCGCTGGAGCATCTGGCTCTGGTGCTGATCGACGAGGCCTCGATGGTCGACAGCAGCCTGCTCGAGATCACCCTGCGCTGTGCCCATGGGTTCGGCACCCGGCTGGTGTTTGTGGGCGACCCGGCCCAGCTGCCGCCGGTGGGCGAGGCCTGCAGCCCGGTGTTTGCGCTCAAACGCTGCGCTGGCGCCACATTGCGCCAGGTGGTGCGGCACCAGGGTCCGGTGCTGCAGCTGGCAACCGGCATTCGCAACGGGGCGCTGCCCTGCAGGCGCCCCGCCCCCATGGCGCCGCTGCGCACACCCAGAGGCGAGGTGGCCTGCCTGGCCCCCGCACCATGGCTCGAGGCCGCCCAGGCGGCCCTGCGGCGCAGCGCCGCGCTCGACAACCCTGACCACGCCCGCATTCTCTGCTACACCAACCGGGCGCTCGAGCGCCTGGTGCCCCTGGCCCGGCGGGCCCTGCACGGCGACATGGCCGACCAGCTACCGGTGCTGCCCGGGGAGGTGCTGATCAGCCGCAACGCCGTGATGGCGCCGGCCTGCACCGGCGGCGACGACGCTGCCGTCGCCGCCGCCGAAGAACCCGACATGGTGCTGGGCTCCAACCGGGAGCTGGTGGTGCGCGATGTGCAGCCCGAACGGCTGGATCTGGCCGAGCTGGGGCTCAGCGCCGCCGATCTGGGCGCAGGCCAGGCCCTGCCAACGATCGACACCCTCAAGGCCGAGGTCGAAACCGGCGACACCCGGCTGTGGCTGCGGCTGCTGCCGCCGGTGGGCAGTGCGGCGCGCCGCCAGCTCGAAGCCGTGAGCCAGGGCCTGCGCAGCCAGGCCCGCGAAGCCGCCGCGGCCGGGGCCAGCAGCGAAAGCAAGGGGCTGTGGCGCCGCTTCTTTCTGTTGCGGGATGCCTTTGCCTCGCTGGGGCCCGCCGCCGTGCTCACGGTGCATCGCAGCCAGGGCAGCACCTTCGGCTCGGTGTTCATCGACGCCGATGTGTTCTGGCCCGCCGACCCCGTGCTGCGGCAGCAGCTGGTCTATGTGGCCGTGAGCCGGGCCAGCAGCAGCGTCACCCTGATGGCCGGCCCCGACGATGACACGTCGCGGCAGCTGTGGGAGCGCTGGCTCAGCGCCGAAAACGTCAACGCAACCTGAGCCCGTCGATGCCCTGCCAGCCCAGGTACACGGCCACGGCGATCCCCATCAGACCCACCAGGGCGTCGCCCCGCTGCAACAGCCACTGCTTGCCCCGCGCCAGCCACGGCAGCACCCGCTGCTGGCCAAGCACCAGCAGCGCCAGCAGCGGCAGCAGCAGCAACGTGGCACTGACCAGGCTGAACAGCAGTGTGACCAGCACCTCTGTCACGCGGCCCAGATGGGCCTCGAGCAGGGTGCCGGCGGTCTTGGCAAACAGAAACAGATCGTCGGGGCTGGCCACCTCGAGCACCGAGCTGGCAGCCACCAGCGGCAGCATCGCCATCGCACAGAACTGATCGAGCCGGGCGGCCCAGGCCGGTGGCTCGCCCCCCTGCTCACGGCTGGCCAGCAGCTCCTTGAGCCCCAGGCCGAGCAGGGCCCCGGCCGCCAGCAGGTCAAGACCGGTGCGATGGCTGCTGCCCTTGTCCATGCTCAGCAGCAGACCGTGACCGAGCGAAAGCAGCAGGGTGACCGCCAGCGCGGCGGTGGCCACCCAGGCCAGCACCAGCAGCCCACCCCGCCGCAGCGGAGTGGGTCCCAGCAGCAGCAGCAGCAACAACGCGATGTGGATCGGCGAGAAGCCGATCGCCAGGGCAAAGGCCATCAGCTCGGCCACCAGGCTGCGCAGCGACGGCTCCGCAGCCGTGAGGGCGGTGGCAACGGGGAACAACAGCACAGGGGCTCAGCCGAGACGGCTATTCCAGCGCAGGATGACCCGCTGTTCGCGCTCGAAGCCCAGCACGCTCACGGTGGCCGTGCTGAGGGTCAGCAGGGCACCCCCCGGGGCACCGAGCCCCAGCCAGGTGCCCGCCAGCGCCCTGAGAATGTGGCCATGGGCGACCAGCGCCACCCGCGGCGCCGGACCCAGCGCCAGGCTCCGGGCGATCACCTGTTCACAGCGCTGCTGCACCTGGGCCGCCTGCTCGCCGCCGGGGCAACCGTTGGCCCAGATGGTCCAACCGGGCTGCTGCTGGCGGATCTCGGCGGTGGTGATGCCTTCGTAGGCGCCGTAATCCCATTCAGCCAGCTCTGGCGTGATCTGGGCTGCTGCACCCAGCCCGGCCAGCTCGGCGGTGCGCCGGGCCCGCTGCAGAGGGCTCACCAGCACGGCATCAAAGCGCAGGGTGCTCAACGCCGGCGCCAGGGCGCTGGCCTCGGCCTCACCGTCGGGCAGCAGGGGCAGATCGGTGCGACCGGTGTGGCGCCCGTTGCGGGCCCATTCGGTGGCCCCATGGCGCAGCAGCCAGAGTTCGGCAGCGGCAGCGCTCATCGCCGGATCTCGAACCAGTCGACTCCGGTGGCGGGCACCTGGGTGGTGGCGACCCGGTGCACCTGGGCCGCAACGGGGCCCCGCTCACACCAGAGGCGCAGGTCGTTGAGGCTGTGGAACGGGCCTTCGGCCTCGATCTCGACACTGCCATCGGGGCAGTTGCGCACCCAGCCACCGAGCTCAAGGGCCTGGGCCTCGCGCAGGGTGGCCTGGCGATAGCCGACCCCCTGCACACGTCCACTCACCAGGAGCCGCCAGCGCTCACAGAGCGGCTGGGGCCGGGGTTCGCCGGGCTGCAGAAAGCGTCTGCCCAGGGCAGCGGCGCGGCGGTCGCGGCTGCGGCGACCAGGCGACGGGGAATCTCCGGGCATCCAGCCCAATGGAGATGAAGCCAGCTTGCGTGCACGTTTGGCGCTGTCCATCCTTCCTCGTGAAGCGAACATCCCCACCCTTCAAGCTGCCACAGACCGAAGCGACTGGCCACAACCGGCCCCGCCACGTCGCGCTGCAGCTGCCAGCGGTGAAATTCGTGCCCGCAGCAGCGCTCGCCCGCCCGGGTCAGCAGCCCATCGGCCGCGGCGATGGCATCGCGGTAGCCCAGGCTCAGGGCACCGCGCTCGGCGCTGAACGGCAGCAGACCGGCCATGGCGTGCCAGTGGCCCTGGGCGTCGGCCAGCTGGCGGCCCAGCACCAGCAGGCCGCCGCATTCGGCCACGAGCGGCAGGCCATGGGCCGCCGCCTGGCGCAGCGACGCCAGGGCCCGGCTCGCCCCGGCCAGCTCGGCAGCCCACAGCTCCGGATAGCCCCCGGGCAGCACCACCGCCCGGCAGCTCTTCGGCAGGGGTTGATCGGCGAGCGGGCTCCAGGGCTGGGGATCGGCCCCCAGCGCCCGCAGCAGCTCGAGCGCTTCGGGATAGCGAAACTGAAAGGCCGCATCGCTGGCAATGGCCAGCGGCAGGGGCTCGGGCCTCGGCGCGGGGGCCGGTCCCAGCAGCCAGGCGATCGGATCCACCGCCAGCGGATCGTGGCGCGGCGGCGCCGCCAGCAGGGGCCAGAGCTGTGTGAGATCCAGATGCTCGGCCGCCAGCGCTGCCCAGTGGGGCAGACGCTCATCGAGATCGGGCAGTTCGGCGGCACTCACCAAACCCAGATGGCGCGAGGGCAGATCGAGGACCTCGGCGGCGGGCAGCACCCCCAGCAGGGGCACGCCGATGGCCTCGAGGGCTTCGGCCAGCAGGGCCCGGTGGCGCGGGCTGCTGACCTTGTTGAGCACCACGCCGGCCAGGCGCACGGCGGGCGGGCCGTGGTCGCGGAAGCCCCGCACCAGGGCCGCCAGGGATCCGGCCTGCCGCGACGCCTCGACCACCAGCACCACCGGCAGGTCGAGCAGGGCGGCCACGGCGGCACTGCTGCCCTCGCTGCTGGGCCCGCGGCCATCAAACAGACCCATCACCCCCTCGACCAGGGCCAGATCACAGCGGCTGCCATGCCAGGCAAAGCAGCGCTGCACCCAGGCCGGGCCGCAGAGCAGGGGATCCAGATTGCGGCAGGGGCGGCCCGCTACCCGGCTCAGCAGCTGGGGATCGAGATAATCGGGCCCCACCTTGAACGGCTGCAGGCTGAGTCCGCGCTGCCGCGCCAGGGCCGCCAGCAGCAGGCTGAGCAGGGTCTTGCCGCTGCCGCTGGTGGGGGCTGCGATCAGACAGCTCACGGCCTGGTGCGACTGCTATGCAGCTTGTCAGGCAGGCAGGCTGTTAGGCAGGCAGGCTGTCAGGCAGGCAGCAGCCGGGCCGCGATCGGTGCGGCGGCCGCCAGCAGCGGGTTGGTGGTGTCGTGGCCGCCACTGAGCAGCCGGGCCAGTTCCATTTCTTCGCTTTCATCGGGCACGGGAACGACCTCTTCGAGCAGCTCCATGCTGGCCATGCCGCCGGCTTCGAGCCGCATGCAGCCGCCCGATTCGGAACACAGAATCACGCACAGGGGAGCGCGTTGCGGTGCCTCACAGATCAACCGCAGGCCCACCATGGCGCCCGGGTGAATGCGGGGCACACCCACCGGTACCGGCATCAGGCGGAACTGCACCGTGGTGCCATCGGTGCGCTCGAACTCGGCGCCCACACCCGTGCCGATCCCGTCGCCATCGACCGCAAAGCTGCTGACCAGGTGCCAGCCCAGCCGATCGGCGATCCACGCCGCCAGCAGCAGCCCCATCAGCGGATGATCCCCTTCGACATCGATGTCGAGCTGCACCACGTGCTCGAGGGCATCGCGGCGCGAGGGGGGGTCAAAGACCATGGCCAGCGATTCGCGCCAGGTGCGCAGCCGCATCCAGTTGAGATCGCTGACCGCCTGACCTGACTGAATGCGCGCCACCAGCAGATCGATGCAGCGGCGTGGCGCCCCCAGCGAGCTGTCAACGACCAGGCGACGACCGGCCAACGCCAGGGCCTCGAGCAGCTCAGGGGCCTCATCGAGCGAGCTGTTCCACCACACCCAGCAGGGCAGGCCCGGCTCGATCAGGGGATCGAGCAGCGTCAGGTTCTGCTGCAGAACCCCCAGGCCGCCGCGCAGCACCACGGCATCCCCACAGGCCTGGGCGGCGGCGACGCCCTCATCGACCAGGGGGCAGAAGGCCGCCACCAGGGTCTCGAGGTGCCGCGACGGGTCCAGGGTGGGCGCCAGGGTGATCAACCGGCGCGGCATGTGAACGCTGATGGCACTGTCGACGAACTGGCCGCGCAGATCGTCGGCCCGATGGTCTCCCGGCCGTTGGCCCAGGGCCCAGGCCAGGCGCTGGTCCATGACCGCGGTGCTCAGGGGCAGACCGCAGCTGCTCACCGCCGCTTTGGCCCGTTCGATCAGGCCGCGGTCCAGCAGACCGTTGATCGGCCCATCGAGCAGGCCGGTGCGGATCAGCTGCTGCTGCAGCCACGAGGCCTCGTAGATCACCAGGGTGAAGGTCGCGGCGCCGCGGGAGCCCTCCAGACCGGTGTTCCAGAGACGTTCCAGGTGATCCCTGAGCTCATTGGGCGGCAGGGACTGCGGTGCCTGAAGGGTGAGCTGGGCGGCCATGGCGTGAAGGGTGGAACGAAGGAACGGTCAGAACGAAGCAGACGGGGTCGGTCAGGGGCGGCGCCAGGCCAGGCCGTCCTCGGCCAGCAGGTTGTCGGCGGCGGCGGGTCCCCAGGTGCGCGCTTCGTAGGTCTGCACCGGCACCTGTTCGGGCGACTCCTCCATCAGCTCGATCAAGGGGGTGTACAGGCGCCAGGCGGCCTCGACCTCGTCGCTGCGGGTGTAGAGGGTGGGGTCCCCCAGCATGGCGTCGGCGAGCAGGCGCACATAGCCCTCATCCGAGGGTTCGCCGAAGCTGTCGTCGTAGCTGAAGGCCATGTCGACCGGGCGGCTGCGCATGCCCGACCCCGGCGCCTTGACCTCGAAGCGGATGTCGGCGCCCTCGTCGGGCTGGATCCGCAGGATCAGCTGGTTGGGGGTGGGGGCCCCACCGGCGGCGTCAAACAGGTGAACCGGTGCCTCACGGAAGGTGAGCACCACCTCCGACAGGCGCTTGGGCAGCCGCTTGCCGGTGCGGATGTAAAAGGGCACCCCCTGCCAGCGCCAGTTGTTGATGAACAGCTTGGTGGCCACATAGGTCTCGGTGGTGCTCTGGGGGTTCACCCCCGGCTCCTGGCGATACCCGGCGATCGGCCGCTCGGCCGAACCTCCGGGCCCGTACTGGCCGCGCACGCAGCACCTCCAGGGCTCCTCGGGGTTGGCCAGCCGGGCCGCCTGCAGCACCTTGGCCTTTTCGTTGCGCATCGACTCGGGGTCGAAGCGCCCCGGCGGCTCCATGGCGGTGAGAGCCAGGATCTGGGTCAGGTGGTTCTGCACCATGTCGCGCAGGGCCCCACTGGTTTCGTAGTAGCCCGCCCGCTCTTCGACACCGACGGTTTCGGCCGCGGTGATCTGCACATTGGCGATGTAGTTGCGGTTCCAGATCGGCTCGAAGATCGTGTTGGCAAAGCGCAGCACCAGAATGTTCTGGACCGTTTCCTTGCCCAGGTAGTGGTCGATGCGGAAGATCTGGTTTTCCTGGGCGCACGCCTGCACCACCTTGTTGAGGGCCTGGGCGCTGGCGTAATCGGTGCCGAAGGGCTTCTCGATCACCACGCGGCTGCGGGCCGGGTCGGCCAGCAAGCCGGCGGCGGCCAGGGCCCGGCAGCCGCTGCCGTAGAAGGCCGGTGACACCGACAGATAGAAGGTGCGGTTGCCGCGGGTGGCCCGCTGGCGATCGATCAGATCGAGCCGCTCGCCGAGCCTGACGACCGTGGGGGGGTCCTGCAGGTCAACCGGTTCGTAATACAAACAGGCCGCAAACTGCTCCCAGGCGCTGCGGTGCTCGGCGATCTCGGCCGCCATGGCCTCGGCCATGCGGTTGCGGAAATCCTCGTCACTCCACGGCCGGCGGGCACAGCCCAGCACCGCGAATTCGCTGGGAAGACGACGCTGGCGAAACAACTCGAACAGCGCAGGAACCAGCTTGCGATGGGTGAGATCGCCGCTGGCTCCAAAAATCACCAGGCACTGGGGGCTGATCACCCGTTCCTGCCTGAGGCCCACCCGCAAGGGGTTGGTGAGCACCGCCGTCATTGCAGCTTCGCCGTGTGCCCCTGGTTTAACGACACCTGGCGGCTTAACCCAGCTGTTACCGGATTTGTGACGGAGTTCTGTGAGGGTTCAGTGACCCCCAGCCGACGACGGCGACGGTGTGCCGATCAAGGCACGCTTCAGCGCGCTGATCAATAAGTCTCAACGTGCCAGCGCTCGGCCTTCTTGAGCTGGGGACGCAGCTCCGACCAATCGAGACCCTTGGCCGCAGCCGCGGCGGTCATCGCCTCGTCGATGCCCGGCTCCATGCCCCGCAGACCACACATGTAAACGTGGGTTTTGGGGTTCTCGATCCAGGCGAAGATCTCTTCGGCGTTCTCACTGACGCGGTCCTGGATGTACATGCGGCCGCCCTTGGCGTTCTGCTGTTCGCGGCTGATCGCCTTGGTGTAGCGGAAGTTGTCGGGGAACTCGCGCTGGTAGTGCTCGAAGTCGGCGTCGTACAGCAGGTTGGCGGTGGTGGGTGCCCCCATGAACAGCCAGGCCTTGCCCTTGAAGTGCCAGCCGTTTGTGTCACGCTCCGACGGCTCGAACATGCGGCGCAGGTAGGTGCGCATCGGGGCAATGCCAGTGCCGGTGGCCAGCATGATCACGTTGGCCTCCTCATCGTCGGGAAGCAGCATCTCCTTGCCGACGGGGCCGGTGATCTTCACCTTGGCGCCGGGTTCGATGTCACACAAAAAGGTGGAGCAGACGCCATTGATGGTCTCGCCGTCCTTCTCGTACTGCAGCTGGCGCACGCATAGAGAAACGGTGTGGTCGGCCATGTCGTCGCCGTGACGGGTGCTGGCGATCGAATACAGACGCAGCTTGTGGGGCTTGCCGTTGGCATCTTCGCCGTCGGGAATGATGCCGATGCTCTGACCCTCGACGTAATGCAGCTGGGGGTCGCCGCCGCTCAGGTCGAAGGTGATGTGGTTGACGCGCCCGATCGCACCCTCGGCCAACAGGCTGTAGTTCTCAGTCACGGTGCCGATGAAGGGATCCTTCGGCTTGTAGAGGTTGACGGGAACTTGCGCGTGGGAAACAGACACAGCTACGGGTTTCGAGGGGCCGGCGTCGGTCTTGGGGGCTGGGCTGGGGGCCTGGGAGGCATCGACGGTGGTGCCGGCGTCGATGGCGGTCACAGCCTCGATGCGACCACCCTTGAGAGCGATGGTCTGCATCAGCGCCTGCAGCCGCTCGGCGGGAACCACCAGGAAACGCTGGGCGCGGCGCTGCGGGCCCACGCCAAAGGCGTTGACCGTCACGCGGAACATGCGGTCGTCGGTCCGAAGCACAGAACCTGTGGTAACGCGCATGGCGACCTTTCCGCAAAGCGCGCCGATCATAGGGAACGTCACGGGAATTCCCCGGGGACTTCGCCCCGGTACCGGCGACCCCGGGCTGCCGGGTCACGCAGGCCGATGAATTGCGGCTAAGTTTGTGAGCCAGTTGTGGCCCAGAACACGACCGACCGTGTTCCACTGGCTTCTCAGCCCCAATTGCCTGAACCGGTTCTGGTGAAGCTTCTCGAATCCAGACTTGCTGACAGAACGGTCTCTGAAACGGACTCCACCGGAGCACTCTCGGATTCGCTGCTCTGCGGTCTCGACACGATTCAGCAGGACATGGAGCGCCTGCCCCAGGGCGTCCGCCGGCTGGCGGTGCAGCTGCGCATGGATCTCGATCCAGCCTGCATCTGGGCCGTACTGACCGATTACACCAATCTTCATCGCTTCATCCCGAATCTCGAAGCGTCCCGACTGCTGTGGCGTCGCGCCAACGTGGTGGGCCTCGAGCAGGAGGGTTGTCAGAACTTCATGGGCCTTCGCTTCAAGGCGCAGGTTCAGCTGGAGCTGACCGAACGGCCCGAGCAGGGGCGCCTCGACTTCGTCATGGTGAAGGGTGATTTCCGCCGCTTCGAGGGCGCCTGGCAGATCGGCCATGACAGTGCCGGCACCACCCTGCTCTACGAACTCACGGTGCAGGGCTTCGCGGGCATGCCGATCGGTCTGATCGAGCAGCGCCTGCGCGACGACCTGGCCACCAATCTGCGCGCCGTTCAACGCGAAGCGATCAGCCGAGCAGTCTGATCGGGCCACATCGCGCTGTTTCAGACACCATCAACCGTCCTGGTTCAACCAGCGGAATGCCGCTGCGATGTGATACCCCCAAGGGGATTCGAACCCCTGTCGCCTCCGTGAAAGGGAGGTGTCCTAGGCCTCTAGACGATGGGGGCGAGGCCACGGCCCGGGGGACTGATCAATCCCTTGCCGCTCCATGGAACGTACGGGTCAGGGGGACCCTTCGTCAAGGCGGTTGGGCCCGCTCTGGCCCTGCCAGACCGGAACCGAGAAATGGAAACAGGCTCCTTCACCCGGTTCCGAGACCACCCAGATGCGGCCGCCATGGACCTCGGCAATGCGTCGGCACACCGACAGGCCCACACCGAAGCCAGCGGTGGTGGTCGAGGTCTGGGGCAGCCGCACCCGGTCCTGAAAAATGCGCTGCTGCTCGGGCTCCGGAATCCCCGGGCCACTGTCACAGACGCTCACCTGAACCCACTGGCTGGTGCGATGCAGCAGGGTCAGGGAGACCTGCCCCCCGTCAGGGGTGTACTTGAGGGCATTTTCGAGCAGGTTGAGCAACACTTGGCGCATGCGCCGCTGATCGGCGAACACATCCGGCAGATCGGCCGGGATGTCGGTCACCAGCTTCAGCTGACGACCCACCCAGAGCTTTTCGAGTTCGAGAATCGCCTCGGCAGCCACCTTGCCGAGCGCCAGACGCTGGGGATTGAACAGGGCTTCCCAGCGGGTGGTGCCCACCTCGAGCAGATCGTGCGACAGATGCTCGATGTCATCGAGCCGGCGGGTGAGCACATCGCGAAAGCGGGGCTCATCGATCTGGCCGAGGTTGTGGCTCTGCAGGGCCAGCTTGGCGGCGGTGAGGGGCGTGCGCAGCTCATGGGCCACCATGCGCAGCAGCCGTTCCTGCACCCCCAGGCGCTCAATCAGGGTCTCGTTCTCCTGCCGCAGGACCAGCAGCTGGTCTTCGAGCTGCAGCTCCCGCTGGGTGCGGCTGCCATCGACCTCGGCGGGGCGCAGGCTCATGCCCAACCCCGTGACCACCTGCATCTGCTGCCAGCGCGGCAACCAGCTGCGCAACCGCAGGCAGATGCCATTGCCGGCAAACACCTGCTTGGGCAGGGGCTGCAGCTTCACGAGTGCCGGGGTGGCCACCAGCCGATGCAGTTCGAGCAGTTCGGGCTGGCGGGTGGGGTCGGCGATCTCCAGGCTCACCTCGAAGCCGAAGTCCTCGTGCTGCAGGGCCGCCACCAGCTGGCGCAGATCGGGGGTGGCCAGGTGGTGATTGGTTGCGACCAGCAACAGCTTGAGCTCCTGGCGGCCGCGATCCCGCTCACCGATCGGCGTCTGTGGGGCGGCGGAGTCGGTCACGGGTCCCACCTTATGGAGATTTACCGCCGATGCACCGCGGTTTGACACACACGGGTAGCCGCCGCTGGCCAACCGGGCTAAACAGGGTTGCAGGCAGAGGCTCAACACCGCATGGCCTCCACCCATGACCTGAGCGAGAGGGTGATCCCCATCGCACCATCTCCGTCTGGCAGGCCCGACCCCAGCCGCATCCGGCTGGATTCGAGCCTGCGGCGCTGGTTCTCGCGCAACCTGGGCCTGTGGCGCTCACGTCGGCTCTATTTCTTTGCCGATGGCGACGTGCTGCGGGTCGACATGATGCTGCGGGTCGAAAGCTTCAGCGAACCGATCGAAGGCGACGCGGCCTACCGCTTCAGCTGGTGGCCGGAAAAGGATTTCGACTTCTTTGAAAAGAAGCCCCGCTTCGTGCCGACCGGCAGCATGGAGGCCTATCTGTGCGGGCACCAGCTGCGGCGCAGCCGCGGCTACCTGTGCGGCAGCCCAACCAAGAGCCAGATCCGCCAGGTGGATGAACACGAGGTGGTGTTCGAATCCCACTACCAGGAATGGGACATCCTTGAGCACATCCGGCTGGTCGACCAGGACCGCTACCGGGCCCGTTCGATCTACTCCTGGAAGGACGGCGAGCTGGAGCTGGCCGAGACCCACCACGAAATCAGGGTCGAAGCGGCCGGCGCCCCCCTTGCTCCATGCAGCAGCATGGAGGCACCGTCTTGAATCTCTGATCTTGACCCTGCTGCGCCGTCTTCGCCCCCTGCTGGTGGCTCCGCTCCTGACCCTGCCCCTGCTGGTGGCTCCCGCCGGGGCCCTGGCGGCACCGGCAACCGAGGCCGAAATGAACCTCTACACCAGGATCGCGGCGGTCAACGTCTGCATCGCCCGCTCGGCCGGCGTCGACTTCGACAAGGCGGTTGGCATCGCCGGCGAGACCATTGCCCAACTGATCCAGGGCCAGCACGGTGGCGCCATCAAGCAGGTGGGCACCAAGCCGCTGAACATCGAAGAGCTGCGCAAGGGATCGATCAATTCGGCCGTGCTCGGTGCCGCCGAGATCTGCCCCAAGGAGGTTCCCGCCGATGTAATGAAGAAGGTGCAGGACGCCCTGGGCCGCAGCGGCGCCAAGCCGGCTCCGGCCGCAACCCCAGCCCCAGCCCCCGCTGCCAAGCCCTGAGCCCCGATGGCCACCGTGCGCCTCGCCGATTACCGCCCGGCGCCCTACCTGCTCGGCCGCACCGATCTGACGGTGCGGCTGTTTGGAGACCATGCCGTGGTCGACGCCCGGCTGGCCTTCAGCCCCAACCCGGCCGCTGCGGATCTGCCGCCGCAGCCCCTGGTGCTGGCAGGCCTCAACCTGCAGCTGGAGTCCCTGGCCATCGATGGGGTCCCCCATCGGCCAGGGCCCGGCGAGCTGGGCGACCTGGGGCTGTGCCTCAACACGCCACCGCTACGCCCCTTTGAACTGAGCAGCCGGGTGCGGATCGATCCGCACAGCAACACCACCCTCGAGGGGCTGTATGTGAGCGGTGGGCTGTTCACCACCCAGTGCGAGGCCGAGGGGTTTCGGCGCATCACCTTTCACCCCGACCGGCCCGACCTGCTGAGCCGCTTTCGGGTGCGCATCGAGGCCGATCGCGACACCGCTCCAGTGCTGCTGTGCAACGGCAACTGCATCGAAACCGGCGACCTTGAGGACGGCCGTCACTACGCGATCTGGGATGACCCGTTTCCCAAGCCCTCGTACCTGTTTGCCCTGGTCGCGGGCGTGCTCGACGAGGCCAGTGACACGTTCGTCACCGCCAGTGGGCGCGCGGTGAAGCTGCGCCTCCATGTGGAGCCCGGCGATCTTCCCTACACCGCCCATGCCATGGCCTCGCTGCAGCGCGCCATGCGCTGGGACGAGCAGCGTTACGGACTCGAGTACGACCTCGACGAGTTCAACATCGTCGCGGTGCGCCACTTCAACATGGGCGCAATGGAAAACAAGAGCCTCAACATCTTCAATTCGAAGCTGGTGCTGGCCGACAGTGAAACCGCCACCGATGGCGAACTCGAACGCATCGAAAGCGTCATCGCCCACGAATACTTCCACAACTGGACCGGCAACCGCATCACCTGCCGCGACTGGTTCCAGCTTTCGCTCAAGGAAGGCCTCACGGTGTTTCGCGATCAGAGCTTCAGCGCTGATCTCCATGGCGCCAGCCTCAACCGCATCGACAACGTGGCGATGCTGCGCAACACCCAGTTTCGCGAGGATGCAGGACCTACCGCACACCCGGTGCAACCCGATGCCTACCAGGCGATCGACAACTTCTACACAACGACGATCTACGAAAAAGGATCCGAACTGATCCGCATGCTCCACACCCTGCTGGGTGAGGAGACGTTCATGCGCGGCATTGCGCTGTACGTGAGCCGGCATGACGGATCGGCCGCCACCTGTGACGAGTTCGTGCAGGCGATGGAGGATGCGGCGGCCGAGCAGCCCTCGGGAGCCAGCTTCGATTTTGGCCAGTTAAAACGCTGGTATCACCAGGCGGGAACGCCGGTGCTCGAGGTCCAGCGGCACTGGGATGGCGAGCAGGGCGAACTGGAGCTGCACATCCGTCAGCACACACCGCCCACGCCCGGCCAGCCCGACAAACAGCCCCTGGTGATCCCCCTGGTGCTGGGGCTGGTGGGTCAGGCCGGCAAAGCCCTGCCGCTGGACCTGGCGGCCACGGAGCCCGCCACCACGGCCACGGCCCCGTTGCCGCCGACCTGGGGACACCACAGCCGTCTGGTGGTGATCGATCAGGCCGAAACCCGGCTGCGCTGCACCGGGTTGCCGCGGCAGCACCATCCGCCGGCGCTGTCGCTGCTGCGCCAGTTCTCGGCACCGGTGAAGCTCGAGATCGGCCGTCCGCCGGCCGAACTGGTGCACCTGCTGGCCCACGACAGCGATCCGGTGGCCCGCTGGGATGCCGGGCAACAGCTGCTGCGGCGCGCCCTGCTGGCCAGGGCCTCTGGGCATGTCGACGGCCAGCTCGAGGATGAGCTGGTCGATGCCCTGGGGCGGATCCTGGCCGATCCGTCGCTGTCGCAGGCCAGCAAGGCGGCGCTGCTGGCCCTGCCAGGCGCCGCTGAGCTGGAAGGTGCCAGCGCCGATCTGGGCCAGCCACCCGACCCGCCGGCCCTGTTTGCCGCCGGCGAAGCCCTGATCGGCCGCTTCGGCCATGCCCTGGCTGAGGCCCTGAGCCGGGAGCTCGAGGCCTGCCAGGAGCAGTGGTCAGCAACCTGGCCCCAGGGGCAGGGCGACCGACAGCTCACCGGCCTGATCTGGCGCTGGCGGGTCGCCGCCGGCGATGGCGACGCCATCGGGCAGGCCCGCCGCGCCATCGACGGTCCGTCGATGACCCTGGCGCGTCTGGGTCTGCGAGCCCTGCAGAACCACGACCGACCCGAGCGCCACGCAGCCCTGGAAGCGTTCTATGGGCGCTGGCAGCACCGGCCTGTGATTCTCGATGCCTGGTTCAGCCTTGAAGCCTCGGCACCCCTTGGCGACGGCCTGGGGCGGATCCAGCGCCTGTTGGAGCATCCGCGCTACGACCCCAACGCCCCCAATTCGGTGCGGGCCGTGCTGGGGGGCCTGGCCGCCAACGCGCCGGTGTTCCACGCCGCCGACGGCAGCGGCTACCGCTTCATGGCCGCCCAGATCGCGGCGCTCGATCAACGCAACCCGATCACCGCCTCCCGCCTGGCCAAGGTGCTGAGCCGCTGGCGCAGCTACGGCCCCGAGCGCTCGGCCGCGATGCACGACGCCCTGGTGCAGCTGGCCAGCGCCACGCTGTCGACCAACACCCGCGAAGTGGTGGAGCAGTGCCTGGCCGGCTAGCGGTTGGGCTCCTTAGCGGTGCAGCTGGGTGAAGGCGGCCTGCCGGGACGGGCCTCCTTCAGGGCCGGCATGCTGGCCCCACAGCCCTTCCCAGTAGAAATAGATCACGCCGTGGCCGCGCGCAAAGCTGAGGCGCACCTTCTCGGCGACCGTGGCCATCGCCGGGGTGCGACCGCCGAAACCGGCCAGGATGCCGATCTCCACCGGCATCCCCCACCCCCGCGCCTTGGTCAGCGCGGGCTGATCGAGGTCCTTGGCGAAGCCGGCGAGCGAATAGGCGTAGTTCTGGACCACCAGATCGTCGATCAGGGCCCCCAGGGCCCAGAGTTCCCAGTCCTGCAGCCAGAGGTTGTAGGCCGAGCGAAAGGGACCCGGTGACAGGCTGATCACCGTGGGGCGCGGCAGGGCCCTGCGCAGGTCGCGCAGCAGCTCGGTGAGCCGGTGGCGACGCCAGCGCATCCAGCTGCGATCGGTGTGGTCGTCGGGTGGCTCCTGACCCGTGTCGGCGCGGTAGAGCTCGCGGCTGGTGGGGTCATAGCCAAACTCCACGGGCCAGGCGAAGTGATCGTCGAGCTGGATGCCATCGAGACCGCAGCGCCGCACGATCTCACTCACCAGGGCAATGAAGCGGCGCCGCACCCCCGGGTGGGCCGGATTGAGCCAGACCATGGGCTTGCCATGGAGCTCCATCACCGTGCTGCCATCGCGGCGTTGCAGCAACCACTGCGGGTTCTGCTGCGCCACGGGGGCCGTGGCCGGCTCCATCAGCCCGTATTCAAACCAGGGGATCACCTGCATGCCGCGCCGGTGGGCGGCGTCGGCAAAACGGCAGATCGGATCGAGGTTCGGATCAGCCTGCGCCAGGGCGGGCTCCATCGGCGCATGGCTGGAGCGATGGAACGTGGTTCCGCGACTCCAGACGTTGGGATACAACGTGTTGAAGCCGGCGGCCGCCAGCTCGGCAACGGCCCGCTCGATCCGGCGTGGGTCGTAGTACAGCGGGCTGGGGCTGTTGGTGAGCCACACGCCGACACGCCTTGGCGGCGGTGGCGGCGGCGGGCTCTGGGCCCAGCCCGCAGCAGTCGAGCCGAGACCTGCCAGCAGCAGCAGGGACACCAGTGCGCGGCGCAACACCCTCAGCGGACAATCCTCAACGGAAGACTTTCAACGGAACATCGAGCTCACCGAGCTCTCGTCGTGGATGCGCCAGATCGCCTCGCCCAGCATGTTGGCCACCGACAGCACCTGCAACTGCGGGAAGCGGCGCTCCTCGGTCAGGGGGATGCTGTTGGTGACCACGACCTCCTCGAACAGGCCTGGAGCCGAGAGCCGTTCGATCGCCGGGGGCGAGAACACCGCATGGGTGGCGCAGGCGAGCACCCGGGTGGCACCCCGCTCGCGCAGCAGACGGGCGCCGGCACAGATGGTGCCGCCGGTGTCGATCATGTCGTCGATCAGCACGGCGGTCTTGCCGGCCACATCGCCGATCACGGTGAGGCTTTCGGCGACGTTGTGGCCGCTGCGGCGTTTGTCGATGATCGCCAGGGGCGCATCGTTCATCTGCTTGGCGAAGCCCCGCGCCCGCGCCACGCCGCCCACATCGGGCGAGACAACCACCACCTCACCCAGGTTGCGGGTGCTGAGGTAGTCGACCAGCACCGGCGAGCCGTAGATGTGATCACAGGGGATGTCGAAATAGCCCTGGATCTGGTTGGAGTGCAGGTCCATGGCCAGCACCCGGTCAACCCCCGACTTGGTGAGCAGGTTGGCGACCAGCTTGGCGGTGATCGACTCGCGCCCCGCGGTCTTGCGGTCGGCACGGGCGTAACCGTAGTAAGGAACGACGGCGGTGATCTGGCGCGCCGAGGCCCGGCGGCAGGCATCCACCATGATCAGCAGCTCCATCAGGTGATCGTTCACCGGCGCGCAGGTGGGCTGGATCAGAAACACATCGCAGCCACGGATCGATTCCTGGATCTGGATGTACAGCTCACCGTCGGCAAAGCGCTTGATCACCCTGGGGCCATCGGGCACACCCAAATAGGCGGCGATCTCACGGGCCAGTTCGGGGTTGGAGGTGCCGCTGAACAGGCGCAGGCGGCGCGGATCGTGCTGGGTCTGGATCGACTGAGCCTGCTGTGCCGGACGGTCAGCGGTCATGAATTGGGTCACGGCGGGCTCAACCCAGAGAGCTCATGTCCGATGGTAGAAGCGAGCCGTCCCGGTGACCCATCGCGCCATGAACCTGATCACCGGCTCCCTGGTGCTCGTCTGCTGCGGCGATCGCCCGCAGATCGAACGCCTGCAGGCCCGCGCTGCCGCGCCGCTGGCCGCTGCCCTGGGTCTGCAACCGGCACCACCGCTGGCGGACGATCCGCGCAGCCTGGACCATCTGCACCCCGGCCTGGCCCCCCTGCCGCTGGACCCGGGTCAGATCCTGGCCGCGGGTGACCACTGGGCCCAGGCCCTGGGGGCCTGGCGCCAGAGCTGCCTGCTGCTGCTCACGGCCGAGCAGACCGGCGGCGGCCTGCCGGCGGCCGCCACGGCGCTGCTGCTGCAGTGGCAGGTGCCGCTCGTGGGGCTGGCGCAATGGGGAGCCCCCTGGCAGGCCGATCTGCGCCGCCGCGATGGTCTGCCCTGGCTCGGTTGGCTCGACGCAGCAGACAGCGATGCAGGCCTGGCGGCCGCGGCGGCCCTGCGCTGGCGGCAGCTGCAGGGCTGAACTCAGGGGTTGTCGCCCCAGCCGGCGAGGGGGCCGTTGCGGGGAGCCAGCTGGCGCAGTCCCTGGCGCCCCGCGCCAGGAGCAGGCGGCAGCAGGGGCAGGGAGACGACCTCCAGCTCGGAGCCCTGGGAGAGGCCGGCGGCCAACAGGCTCAGCACCTCGCCTTCGCTGAGGTTGGTGCCGACACCGCCCAGCAGTTGGCGGGCCAACGGGGCGAGCAGCGGCAGGCGGGCGGGCTGGGCGAGCTCCCGCAGCAGGCTGCGCAGCAACTGCACGTGCTGCTGTCGACGGCCGTCCTCGCCGGTGGCACCATCGCGGAAGCGAACCATGTGCTCGACCTGCACGCCATCGAGCCGCTGCAGGCCGGCCTGCAGGTCGATCCGCAGCTTCTGGCTGCGGTCGCTGTAGCGCATCGCCTGGGTGGGGCTCACGTCGATCCGGCCCATGGCCTCGATCAGGGTGCGCAGGTCTGAGCGGCCCAGCACCACATAACGGTCGGGCTGGCCCGCAGGCAGGCCCGCCAGCTCACGCACCGCATCGGCAACCAGGGCCACGCCCCCCTGGCGGTAGAGGCTGCCCAGAGGTTGGGGCCGCTGCTGGCCGGGCAACTGCACGGCGGCCTCGATCGGCAGCGGCAGCACCTGCACCACCCCAGCCGGCTGCACCCGCAGCAGCAGCACGGCATCGCTGTTGGCCGGGCCCGCCGGGGCCGCGCCATTGCTGGCATCGCGGGCGTGCTCGGCATCGACGCCGATCACCAGCACCGTGACGGCGCGGGTCGGCGCCTTGGCCAGATCGGCGGCACTCGCCAGGGCTGGGGGTTCCAGGGTGCGATCGGCCCGCGGCCACAGCAACGACAGGGCTCCCAGGCCCAGAGCGAAGCCGATGCCCGCCGCGCTGACGCGCAGGGCAGCCCGCCGGCGGCGTTCAGAGGTGGGCAGGGGTCGGGGCTCCATCAAGCCTGAAGGCAGCGACCACTCTGACCCAGAAGAACCACCGCACACCCGCAGCGACACGACCGATAACTTGGAGCGCTGATGCGGCCGTTGCTGCCTTGCCAGGCCCCACCCCTTCGTTGCAGCCCCACGACCGCGCCCGCCCGCTGGCCAAGGGCAGCACCTACCCCGCCAAGGACCTGTGCAGTCAGTGCGGACTGTGCGACAGCCGCTGGGTGGCCTATGTGCGCCACGCCTGCGCCTTTCTGAACCAGCAGTTCGACGCCATGGAAGCGCGGGTGCACGGCCGCAGCCGCGATCTTGACAACGAGGACGAGCTCTATTTCGGCGTGCAGCAGCGCATGCTCACCGCCCGGCTCAGGCAACCGCTGGAGGGAGCCCAGTGGACCGGCATCGTCAGCCGGCTGGGGGTGCGCGCACTCGAGACCGGCCTGGTCGATGCGGTGCTGTGCGTGCAGCAGAGCGAGCACGACCGCTTCACGCCGGTGCCGGTGCTGGCCCGCACCCCCGAACAGGTGCTGGCGGCCCGGGTCAACAAGCCGACCCTCTCGCCCAACCTCGAGGTGCTCGAGCAGCTGCCCGGCAGCGGCATCAAACGGTTGCTGGCGATCGGCGTGGGCTGCCAGATCCAGGCCCTGCGCGCCGTCGAGGCCACCCTGCCGCTCGAGCAGCTGTATGTGCTGGGCCTGCCCTGCGTCGACAACGTGAGCCGTGGTGGCCTGCAGACCTTTCTTGAAAGCACCGTCAGCTCTCCGGAAACGGTGGTGCACTACGAGTTCATGCAGGACTTCCGCATTCACTTCAGGCACAGCGATGGGCGTGAAGAGACGGTGCCGTTCTTCGGGCTCGACACCCCGAAGCTCAAGGACGTGTTTGCCCCCAGCTGCCTGAGCTGCTTCGACTACACCAACGCCGGCGCCGACCTGGTGGTGGGCTACATGGGTGCCACCTTTGGCCGCCAGTGGATCACGGTGCGCAACGACCGCGGTGCCGAGCTGCTGGCCCTGGTCGAGGACGAACTCGACACGGCGCCCGTGACCAGCAAGGGCGACCGGCGCGCCGCGGTGCAGCAGGGCATCGATGCCTACGACAAGGCTGTGAAACTGCCGATGTGGCTGGCGCGGCTGGTGGGGTGTGTGGTCAACGCCGTGGGCCCCAGGGGGCTCGAGTACGGCCGTTTCTCGATCGATTCGCACTTCACCCGCAACGCCCTGTGGTTGCGCCGTCACCATGGCGCGGTGGCGCAGCGGCAGATCCCCGGCTTTGCCCAGCGGATCGTGGCCCGCTATCGCCTGCCGGCGCTATGAGGTAGGCATGAGACAAGCTGGCGTTCTGTTGCACGTGACGGCCCTGCCCGGGCCCCAGCAGTGCGGCAGCTTCGGGCAGGAAGCCCACGACTGGATCAGCCTGCTGGGTCGCCACGGCGTCAAGGTGTGGCAGGTGCTGCCCCTGGCCCCGGTCGACGGCACCGGCTCGCCCTACAGCTCGCCCAGCGGTTCGGCGCTGAACCCGGCCCTGCTCGATGGGACCAGCCTGGCTTCCGGGGGCGGGTCGCTGCACACCGAAGCCGACCAACAGGACTTTGCCCGGTGGCAGCGGCGGCAGCGCCATTGGCTGCAGGACCACTGCCGCTTTGTGGTGCTCAAGCAGCTGCACAACGGTGCACCCTGGTGGCAGTGGCCGCCCGAGTTGGCCCAGAGGCGCCGGCGCGCCCTGCGCCAGCTCGACCAGCAGCAGGCCGGGGCCCTGCACAGCGAGGCCCTGCTGCAATGGCAGCTGCAGCGGCAATGGCAGGCGTTACGGCGCCATGCCAGCGCCAACGGCGTGCAGATCGTCGGCGACCTGCCCTTTTACGTGGCCCACGACAGCGCCGATGTGTGGAGCCATCCCGCACTGTTTTCGGTGACGGCCGGCGGGCGCCTGCTGCAGCAGAGCGGCGTGCCGCCCGATTACTTTTCGCACACCGGCCAGCTGTGGGGCACGCCGGTCTACCGCTGGCACCATCACTGGCTCACGGGCTTTGGCTGGTGGATCGCCCGGCTGCTGCGGCAGCTGGAGCTCTACGACCTGCTGCGGCTCGATCACTTCAGGGCCCTGCAGGCGTTCTGGTGCGTGCCGGGCGAAGCCCCCACCGCCGAAAATGGCCTGTGGCGGCTGTCGCCGGGATGGCCGCTGCTGGGATTGCTATGGCAGGCCTGCCTGCGCCGGGGCCTGCTGCTGCCGGGCGCCCGCCTGCCCCTGATCGCCGAAGACCTGGGCGTCATGACCCGCGGCGTCGAATGGCTGCGCGACGGGTTCGGGCTGCCGGGCATGAAGATCCTGCAGTTCGCCTTTGACGGTGAGGCCGACAACCCCTATCTGCCGGCCAACTTCAAGGGCCGCCACTGGGTGGTGTACACGGGCACCCACGACAACGCCACCACCCTGGGCTGGTGGAATCAGCTCGATGGCGAGAGCCGGCAGCGGATCGAGCAGACCCTGGGCTGTGCCGTGACGGCACCGGGCTGGCAACTCAGCGAGCTGGCACTCAACTCGAGTGCCGACCTGGCTGTGGTGCCCCTGCAGGACCTGCTGGAGCTGGGCGACGAGGCCCGCTTCAACACCCCCGGAACCGCCAGCGGCAACTGGAGCTGGCGACTGCGCCAACCGATCGCCAGTCTCGAGGGACCCATCAAGGGCTATGGCGAACTGGCCGCCCGCGGCAAGCGGTAGCGACCGGGGGCGGCGGGTTCGAGCGGCAGGCCGTTCCAGCGCACCTGGACGCCGGCGGCCTCCGGTGGATCGAGCCTGAGCTGCAGCGGCGGCGTCAGGGGCAGCACCAGCAGTCCCGCCGCCACCTGCAGCTCACTGCTGAGCAGCCCCGCGCTTTCGAGCGTGAGGCGGTGGGGCCTGGTGACGCTGAGCTCGAGCACCCCCGGTTCTGCAGCGGCCCGGGCCTGGCCCTGCTGCCGGCGCACCAGCACCAGGCCACGGGGTTGGCGGGCCAGGTCCAGGGGGCGCAGCTCGGGGTAGGTCTGCAGCAGCAGTGCCGTGCCCCTGGGAGGCAACTGGCGACGGCTCACCTCACTCAACGGGGGCACGGGGTTGAGGGCGTGAACACCCCGGGCCGCCAGGCGCCGCTGTTCGAGGTTGAGGCCGTAGAGCAGGGCGAGCATCAGGGCCCCATAGGCGGCAGTGCCCTGCCAGGTGGTGAACAGCTGCACCGACAGCAACGGCAGCCGGGCCTGGTTCTGACGGCCAGGGCCGCTCGGGGTATGGCCCCCGGGCAGGGCCACGGCCAGGCTGCCCGGCTCGAGGGCCAGATAGCGCTCGAGCAGCGGCAGAATCGTGCGCAGGTAGGCAGGCTCGGGCAACCGGTCGCGCCAGCCGCGCTCGAGCGCCTCGATCACCGCCGTGCTCACCAGCGTCTCGGCAGCGAGCTGCCGCAGCCCCAGACCGCGTTGCTCGCGCGCCTGCCGCAGCCGCTCGCCGGCCAGCAGCAGCGGATCGCCGCCGGCATCGGCGGTCTGGGCCTCTGCCGCACTGCGCGACGCCAGTCGCCTGAACCGCAGACGATCGATCCAGGAGCGCTTCAGGTGCTCAGCCATGGCTCCCATTCTTGGCGCTCGAGCCGCCGCCAGCGCCCTTCGGGCAGCGGGCCCAGGCTGAGACGGTCGATGGCCAGTCGCTGCAGATCCACAACGGGATGGCCCAGCAGCTCAGCGGTGCGCCGGATCTGGCGATTGCGGCCTTCACCCATGACCAGCTCCAGCAGGGTGCGATCAGGGTCCTGCTGCAGCACGCGCAGGGCCACGGCCTGGCTGGGACGGCCCTCGAGCGGCACACCGGCGCGCCAGCGTTGCAGGGCAGCGCTGCTGGGCCGTCCACGCACGCAGACCCGGTAGGTCTTGCGGTGTCCGTAGCGCGGATGGGTGAGCCGCAGGGTGAGATCGCCCAGGTTGGTCAACAGCAGGGCGCCGCGACTGGCCACATCAAGACGGCCCACCGGATGCAGGCCCGCGCCGCGACTGAGCTCGGGTGGCAGCAGATCCAGCACGGTCGGCCGGCCCTCCGGATCGCCGCAGCTGCACACAACCCCCCGCGGCTTGTTGAGCAGCAGCACCAGCGGCGCCGGCCGGCAGTCGACCGGCCTGCCATCGAGGCTGAGGCGATCGCGCCGCGGATCGGCCCTGTCACCCAGGGAGGCGACCCGACCATTAACGGTGACGCGCCCCTCTGCCAGCAGGGCCTCGGCGCGACGACGGGAGCACACACCCGCGGCCGACAGCAGTTTTTGCAGCCGCTCAGCAGCCATCAACGCAGCAGCGCCCAGAGACCCGACCCGTCCATCCTGCAGCCCGCCAAACCATGGTAGGTTTGCGAAACATTTTTGTTTCCTAACTCCAACCCATGGTTGCCCAGGCCCCAGCCGCCGTGTCGGCACCGGTTGCCCCAGCCGCACCTGCAGTCGACGGCGATCTGGTGCGCAGCTATCTGCGCGACATCGGCCGGGTGCCGCTGCTCACCCACGAGCAGGAGATCACCCTGGGCCGCCAGGTGCAGGAGCTCGTCGCCCTCGAGGAGCTGGAAACCGAGCTCGAGCTGCGCGCCGGTGGCTCCAAACCCAGCTCCGAGCAGCTGGCCAAGGCCGCCGGTCTGAGCCCGGCATTGCTCAAGCGCCGCCTGCAGGCCGGTCGCCGCGCCAAAGAGCGCATGGTGGCCGCCAACCTGCGCCTGGTGGTGAGCGTGGCCAAGAAGTACACCAAGCGGAACATGGAGCTGCTGGATCTGATCCAGGAGGGCACCATCGGCCTGGTGCGCGGTGTCGAGAAGTTCGACCCCACCCGCGGCTACAAGTTCTCGACCTACGCCTACTGGTGGATCCGCCAGGGCATCACCCGGGCCATCGCCGAGAAGAGCCGCACGATCCGGCTGCCGATCCACATCACCGAAACCCTCAACAAGCTCAAGAAGGCGCAGCGGGACCTGTCCCAGCTGCTGGGCCGCACCCCCACCGTCACCGAACTGGCCGAAGCGGTCGAACTGCCGGAAGAGGAGGTCAAGGACCTGCTCTGCCGTGCCCGTCAGCCGGTGTCGCTGGAAACCAAGGTGGGCGATGGCGACGACACCGAGCTGCTGGATCTTTTGGCCGGCGACGGTGAGCTGCCCGACGAGCGCCTCGATGGCGAGTGCCTCAAGGGCGACCTGCGGGCGCTGCTGGAGCAGCTGCCCGAGCTGCAGGGCCGCGTGCTCAAGATGCGCTATGGCATCGGCGCCGAATCCCAGGAGCTGGAGGAGCCGATGAGCCTGAGCGCCATCGCCAGGCAGCTGGGCATCAGCCGCGACAAGACCCGCAATCTCGAACGCAAGGCAATTGAGGCGATCCGCCACCGCTCCTGCGACCTGCAGGGTTACCTGGCAGCCTGAAGAGCGCTTTTGCCTGAGCCGCCCTGATGCCGTCTACGACACAGCGCGACGGTGGCCCTGCGGTGCTGGTGGTGCTGCTGATCGCCCCGCTCATCAATCTGGCGATCAACCACGCCCTCGATCACAGCTGGCATCTGCAGAGCAGGCCCCAGATCACGGTGGGGCCGGGCCACTGGCTGTTCAACCTGGCCAACGAGCTGGTGGTCTTGATCGTGGTGCTGGCGGCGCTGTGGATCGTGCAGCGGCGCCGCCGACCCGGCCCGGGCGCCCGCCGCCTGCTCGAGCTGCTCGGTGCGGTCACCACGCTGCAGTCTCTGCTCAACGCGGCCCTGGTGCTGATCGCGATGAGCGCCCTGCAACTGGGCTCGGTGGGCCTGCTGCTGATCGGCACCGGGCTCTACACCGTGCTCAACAGCATTGCCCTGTTCTGGTACTGGTGCCTCGACCATGAGCACTTCGGCAGCGGGCTGGTGGGCGGCTCGGGCCGGGGTGGTGGCATCGTCTTCCCCGAAGGCGACGCGGGTGGGCGGTTCTTCGATTACCTGTATTTCACGGTGCTGTCGAGCAACACCCTGGGCCCACCCGAAAACCACCAGGTGCTGGGGTTTCGCTTCAAGCTGCTGCAGCTGCTGCAGTCGAGCCTGATGCTGGCTCTGGTGGTGATCGTGGTGGCCCGTGCCATCAACACGCTGGGCTGAGCCAGCGCCATCGAGTCAGAAGAACTGGTCGAAGTTGTCAAAATCGACCGCCTTGAAGTTGCCGGCCTGCACCTGCTCCATGAGGCGCTCGAGCTGCACCCACAGGGCACCGGCGGTGGCGATCGACAACATGAACGAGACCAGCAGCGCGGCTCCTGAGGCAAAGCCGAAGACCTGCAGGCTGCCGCCGATGAACAGGGTCACACCGATCACCACGCCGGTGTAGGCCAGGGTCAGCTCCCAGGTGCCCAGGGGCAGCAGGGCCAGGCGGTCCTGCTTCCAGCCATCGAGCCGGTTCTGCACCAGCCGGGCAAAGGTGAGACCGCACAGCACCCCGATGGCCAGACCCAGGCCGGCCACCAGGTAGGGAGGCTGCTGGATCGGGGCGTACTCGAGAAAGATCTCGGCGGCGTCGAGATCGCCGAAGTCACCACTGGCCAGATCCTGGGCCGCCTCACTCAGGTTGATCGGGACCAAGGCCATCGCTTGCAGCAGCAGGGTTGCATGACCCTAGTCGCTGGGGCATGACTACGGCAGAGAGAACGAAACCAGCCTGAGTAAGAAACCAAACAGACAGAACCCACAGATCACAGCGACTGAGAAGACACGAGCAGCCTTGGATCAGAGCCGGTAATTCACACCAGCGATGAACAATTGATTGGCGGCCGGATAGCCACTGCCTCCGAAGGAAAGCCCGGGCCTATAGCGTACGTAAGCACGTGTGCGGTTATTGATGACATAACCGATATCAATGAAGCTGCCAAGAATGGTCTGCAGATTACGATTGCGGGTCTGAACAAACTGAGGACCCACCTCAACGGCAAACGTGAAGGGATACCAGGTCTCGGAGAGACCTACGTAGGCCTGGGTCTGCACCTGGGTCAGCTGACCATCAAGACCAAAGATCCAGGTTGGCTCAATGCGCCCATAAAAACCCTGCTCAGGCAGGTTGATCTGCTCGGTGGCATCGGGAATGATGCGGCTTTTGGCAAAGCTGTAGATGACGCCCGTTCTGACGGTGTTCTGGACACGGTTCTGGCCAAACACGTCGTTGCCGAACAGACCGCGCCATGCCGCATAGATGTTCAAATCATTGCCGACGCCCGGTGAAATCGAAAAGTAAGCGTCGGTTCGCAGAGGCGTCCGATCATTGCCCGGCACGTTGTACTCATGCTGGAACGTTGGTCCGGCCTGCAGCGACCAGACCATAAGCGTGTCGACGTTGCCCCTGACATTGCCTGTGACGCCAAGGCCAAGAAAGGTGGCACCGTTGCCGGCACCCGTACCCCAACGTGCCCCCGTCGCGGGGAACGCCCATGCCGTGGACTGCTCAACGACGGTATAGAAACCCGGCTTGGTGGCCAGGCCATAGAGCGGGGAGCGACCTCTGCGCTGGGCTTCCTCGGCCGCTTTGCCGCTGGCGGGAGGTCGCTCGACCGGGGTTCGAGCCATGAGCTGGGAGCCAGCCTGAACGTCAAGGCCAGGCCGGACCGTCAATTGCATGGACTGACTGGCCTGGGGCGAAGCCTCTTCAGACACAGAGGCACTCGGCTCGGCAAGCAGCGGAAACGCAAGACCTGCAGTCAGCAAGGCAGCAGCAGCCACGCCACCCGCCAGCGCTGATGGACCTGGAAATGCCTGACAACGGCGCCGAGTCCAGCGTTGGGCGCCAGCGACGCCACCAACGAACCGATACGCCAGCCCGGAGATGGGTCGCACGGAATTGCCACGACAATTGTGGCCTGGTTAGCACAATCAACGCCGAACGACAAGGGTTCATTGTTGAGACTCCAACACAGAGCAACACAGCCATCGCCGGAGCCCGTCAAGCGATGACAGCACTACAAAAAAATATGACAACCAGCGTGGCGACTTCAGCCTGGCGTCAGCAAGATAAAGGCAGTGTCTATTGATGACATCTCACATGTCGTTCCAATACCTCGATCAGATCGTTGCAACCAGCAATGCTGGCGACCTGCTTGAGCTCTTCAATCTCGGCTTCGGCGCCGGCAAGGACACCGTCAACGCCTTTGAAGTACTGAAACGCCTCAGAGACTCCAGACCCATGGGACGATGCCTCTCGTTGCTGCAGCGGGATGAAGCCAGTCAAGACCTGATCGAGCGCCGCGAATTGGTCAAGCCCTACAGCCAGGACGAACTGCTCACCCTGCCCAAGGGGACCCTGGGTCGCGTATTTGCAGAGATCTGCAAAGTGATGAACTATGACATCAACTTTTATCCGACACCTGAGTATTTCAACAACCTTGAAACACCAGCTGATTATGTGAATTACAGGGTGCTCGCCACCCATGATATACATCACATCGTTACTGGTTTTGCCTTGAATGGCGCCGGTGAAACGGGGGTCATTTCCGTCAGCGTTCAACAGTTTGCCTTTCCCGGGTACGTGTTCATTGACATCACCTCACTTCTCGGGAGCTGGCTGATGGGCGAAAAGCCCTATCGCGATATCGAGGATGAACAGGAAAAGACGCGGACTGCACGCTACAAATTGCAATGCATCATGAAAGGCATGGCGATGGGCGAAGACGCCGCATTGCTGTTCCCCATTGACTGGCATGCCCTGATGCACAAAGACCTTGACGTGGTGCGCCAAGAGCTGGGGATCACTCCCGTGACCGAAGGCATCACCAGCTGGTACAGCAATCCCCAGATCGTGGCTGCCCTTCACTGAACCGAGATCTGAACATGACACCCGCACTCTCGAACACACCCTCCCAGAGCTGGGATCCGATTCAACGCAAAACCTTCATCGTTGCGGCGTTTGCAATCGTTGTTGGTCTTTTTTCATTCGCGACAGCACCCTATCTCCTGACCGCCATTGGAGAAGAGCTCAACTTCTCTGTCGACAATGCCAATCTTCTGAGGATTGCACCGCCAGCGGCAAGCCTGCTGGCGGTGTTCATTGCTGGTGCCCTGGGTGATGTGTTTGGCAGCAAGAAAGTCTTGCTGAGCGGGGCCCTCGTTTACTGCATTGGAATTGTCATTGTTCTGACCGGTCACAGCTTTGAAGCGATCCTGGCCGGTCGGGCACTTGAGGGCATTGGTGCCATGCTCTTGCGTGTTCTGAGCCTGGCGCTTGTAGCCGCAGCGTTCCCATTACCAGCCCAACGCGCCATTGCGTTTTCTGGTTTTGCCGCCGTCTCTCCCGTGACCCAGATTCTGGGGCCATCGATGGCGGCCCCACTGGCCGGATTCGCCGGTTGGCGTTCCGTTGTGGGTGTATGGCTCCTGCTGGGATTTCTGTTTATTGGCGTTGCCTGGCAGCTCCTTCCAAAGGATCCTGACAAGAGCCAAAAGATGGAGTTCACAACTCCAATCCTTGCCGGCCTTGCACTGGTTCTGCTCTCCTCTGCCATCTCGGCGTTCCAGGGTTCCTCTCAGAGAGGTCTCACGATCCTTGTGATCGCTGGCTTAGTGATTGCCGCGCTTGTGATTTTGGTGAAGCGACTCAAGGCTCCGGCCTTTGACTTCACCCTGCCGACGCAACCCGGTGCCATTTTCGTGCTGATTGCTCTTGCTGCGGCCAATATTGCCGACCCGATCTTTTTTACAGCCCTGTTTCTGCAAAAACAGCACAATCTCCTGATCGCTGTCACCGGTTTTGCCCTGATTCCCCTGAACCTGGGGTCTGCAGCGGGCAACTTGATTGCTGGTCCGATCATCGCGCGCATTGGTGCCTACAAAACTGTCCTCACCGGCTTTTTGATTTCAGCTGCGATTGCCTTGACCCTGCTGTTTATCAAACCAGAGACTCCTGTTGCAGTGGTGATCGCACTGATGAGCAGCTTCATGCTGTTCAAAATGCTGGGATCCCCCGCGCTGCTGACAACGGTGATGGGATTGGTTCCCGCTCGCCTGGCCGGTGTTGCATCCTCATGGCGCAACGCCTCTCAGATCCTTGGCGTGGCGATCGGTGGAGTTCTGGTGGGCAGCATGGTCTTCAATACATTCCAGGTTTCGCTGACATCGATCCTCGATCAAAGCGGCTTGTCAACCTCCCAAGCCCAGGAGATTGCCAGCTTGATTCGACAGGGGAATCGCGAACTGATTTCCGTGGACCGTGGATCGATGCCGTTGCCTGATCTGAAAGGCCTGATTGATCCTGACAGCCCTGCCATCAACATGGCCCAAGTGGTGGCCTACAGAACCCTGGGGCCAGCGATGGCGCTCGGCAATGTGGCCACCTGCCTGGCCCTGTGGATCTCAAAACGGACCCAGGCTGCGGCGCAGCGAACCAAGAGCGAGGGCTGATCGTGATCACCGCGGTGCTGGCGTGACAACAAGCCCCTCTCCAGACAGGGCGTGTGCAAGATCACGCCCAGCTGGAGCTGGAGCAGCTGCTGTCTGTGCCTCCAGATGACGGGAGGCAAGAGCCGTTCAGGGCTCCCAGCGCTGCGAGCCCAGGTAGGTGAGTTCCACCAGATCGCTGGCATTGCGATCGTTTGGTCCCAGCGCGATCCTGAACCCGCCGAGATCGAGCTGGCCGATCGACCCAAACGCCTTGAGCAGTTGCTCACGGCTTGGATCAGCACCGGCACGTTGCAGGGCTTCGGTCATCAGCCTGGCCGCCAGAAATCCCTCAAGGCTGTTGAAGCCGAAGCCCGTGGCCCCGTTCTGCCGTTGCAACAGCCGCTAATACTCAGCCACCACCGGAATGCGCCGGTTCCATGGAAAGGGCACCACCTGGGCAATGCCGATGCCGTTGGCCTTGCCGCCAACCAAGGCATCCTGAAGACCACCGGTGCCTACAAAGGAGACATTCATCAACTGGGCTTTGCTGTGGCGTCGCTGCATCGCGAGGCCGAAGGCCGCGGCGCTCGGATAGGCCGCGATCACAATCACCGCATCAGGATTGGCTGACGCAATCGTGCGGGCTGCCGCTGCGCCGTCTGTGCTGTTGCGCGCCATGGAGGCCAGGGCCACAGGCCTGAGCCCATAGCGGACCAGCGACCGGCGCGCCGCCGCGAGACCGTCGGCACCAAACGCATCGCGTTGGTGCATCACCGCAATCTGATGGCTGCCGGCACGCACCAGTGCCGCAACGATGCGATCGACCTCCAGGGCATAGCTGGCCCTGAGATTGATCACATTGGTGGGTGTGGGGTTGCGCAGCAGAGCCGCACCGGTGAGGGGCGCGACCAGGGGCACACCCCTGCGCTGCAGCTCTGGCAGCACAGCCTTGACCGTGGGGGTCCCCACGTAGCCAAACAAGGCAAGAACCCGCCAGCGCTCCAACAGCGCCGTGGTGTTGCGCTGGGTGAGCACGGGCTCATAACGGTCATCCAGGCTCACCAGGCGAATGCGCCGCCCATGGATGCCGCCGCGGCGGTTGACCTCGGCAAACCAGGCCAGCGCACCGTCGCGGTACTCACGGCCCAGCTGGGCCGCTGGTCCGCTGAGCGGTGCCGACTGACCGAGCAGCAGCGTTCCTGGCTGCTGCAAGGGCACCTGGCCAGAAGGCTGCAAAGCCTGCCGAGCAACCTGCTGGGCAGCCCGGGGCCCAGACCCACCACAGGCCGAGAGCAGCGTCAACAGGGAGACCAGGGAGAGAGTTCCTATGGTCGGGCCAGCCTTCACCCGGCCCATGACCAAGGGGCAACAACGGCGCTGGAACCTGATCGCCATCACGTCGGTCGTGGTCGCTGCAATTCTGGCCATCAGCGCCATCACCTGGATTGATTATCCCCAAGTTCCAAACCGTGACACGCTGCGGCTGAGTTCAGCCTCCAGGGCCCTGATCACACAAGCTGAGCTGCTTCCCGCCAGTGGCTGGAGCAGGCTTCAGGGTGAGGTGCTGACTCCGGCCGAACAACAGCAGGACCAGAAGGAGCTGCAACAGGCCCCCTATCAGGTTCAGGCCGGGATCTACGCCACAAGCACCTCCGAGCTGGATCTGAATGTTCCCAGCTACAACAGCAACGGTTACATCTGGTTCCGCTGGCAAGAGCCGTTCCAACAGTATCTGGAACGCACCAACAGCACCATCGGTCAGCGCATGGTGCTACTCAACAGATTGATCAGCGACGCCGATCCGTCGTTGCAAGCCATCGGCGAAAAACCCGAGAAGACGGAGGACGGCAGCTATTACCAACTCTTCGCCTTCAAAGGGCGTTATTACATCAACAAGGCGAGCTTTCGGCACTATCCGTTCATGACGGTGAGCCTGCCGCTTGCGCTCGAGCCCGATGACGTTGATGGCCAGCTCGACTACACACAGCTCAGGTTGGAGCCCGACATCCAGAACAGTGGCATGGGTCTATATGCCCAGATCATCGGCTGGCTGAATCACGGCTGGTCAATCGCCGAATACCGCCATCACTACGCCACCAACTTTGGCCTTGGCGGGCCTGAGAGTGACTACAGCCAGGTGTTGTTCGAAATCTCATTCGGCACGTCTGCCTGGGCCTCATTCTGGCGCTTTCTGCTACCCCTGGCGGTGGTCATGAGCATGGTGCTGCTGGTGTTCAAGGTGCGCTCTGACGAGCAGGACGCCCGCGCCAGCATCCCGGTGACCGTGCTGTTGACGTTGGTGTTTCTGCAGCAGGGTTACCGCGCCCAGCTGCCTGATCTGCCGTTCCTCACGTTCCTGGATCAGGTCTATGTGGTGGCCTACGTGGTCACCCTGGTGGCCTTTGTGCTGGTGATCTGGATCGGCCGCCGTTACGAAAGCATGGAACAACTGCCCGAAGGTCCTGCCAAGCAGCTCTTGCTGCAACGGTTGGATCGACTCGATGTCATCTGGCCGATGTTGGTGGTGGTGCTTGGTGCCGGAGCCATCGTGGCATGTTGGTTGACGTTGCCCGCTGGCAGTTGAAACCGATCAGCAGTTGATCAAGCCGCCAGCGGATTCAGCCGCTGCAGCATTCCGCCAGCCAGACGCCTGGGTGAAAAGGTGCGGCGCAGCAGGCCCAGCAGCTGCTGCAGGTCGTCGGTGTGCAGGCGGTCATCGCGCACCAGGGTGAGCAGCAGGCGCTGGCGCAGGCTGGCCCCTTCAGGGCCCAGCAGCAGCCGCAGGCCTGCCCCCGCCACCGGAATCAGATCGGTGGGGGCCCCATCGTTTTCGACAACCGCCAGCAGATTTTCGAGCCGCTCAATCTGCAGCCGGCCCTCTTTGTTAAACAGCACCTCGAGCAGCTTCTCGCGCATTTCCGCGGTGTCGCCCGCCAGCAATCGCTTGGCCACGTAGGGATAGGCGACGCGGATGATGCGGAAGCTGGGGTCAAGCCGCAGTGCCAGCCCCTCCTGGCTCACCACGGCGCGAATGATCAGGGCAAAACGGGCCGGCACCCGGAACGGGTAGTCGTACATCAACTCACTGAAGCGATCGGTGATCGCCTTGAAGTTGAACGAGCCGACGTTGTCGCCCAGCGCGCCGCCCAGCACCTGCTCGAGCGCCGGCACGATCGGCACCAGATCGGTCTTGGGGTTGAGGAATCCCAGGGCCACGAAGTCGTGGGCGAGGGCCTCAAAGTCACGGTTGATCAGATGCACCACCGCGCCGGTGAGGGTGAGCCGGTCGCTGTCGCTGATCGAATCCATCATGCCGAAATCCACATAGGCCAGATGGCCCATGGGTCCGGTCTTGCCCGGCAGGGCAAACAGGTTGCCGGGGTGGGGGTCGGCATGGAAATAGCCGAACTCCAGCAGTTGCTGCAGCCCCGAAATCACCCCGGTGCGGATCAGGGCTGCCGGGTCGAGCCGGCGAGCCTCGAGCTCCTGGCGCTGCTGCAGCTTGGTGCCGTTGATCCAGGTGGTGGTGAGCACCCGCCGGGCCGAGAGGTGGCGCTCCACCCGCGGCACCGTGACCTCGGGGTGATCGGCAAACAGGCCGGCAAAGCGCTCGGCATTGTCGGCTTCGCGCCGGTAGTCGATCTCCTCGAACAGGGTGCGACCGAACTCGTCGATGATCGTGCCCAGGCCAAAGCCCAGGTTCAGCGGCAGCAGCGGGGCCGTGGTGATCGCCAGCAGGCGGATCAGCACCAGGTCGCGCCGCAGCACATAGGCCAGGTTGGGGCGCTGCACCTTGACCGCCACCCAGTGGCCATCGGCCAGCCGGGCCTTGTAGACCTGCCCCAGGCTGGCGGCCGCCACCGGATAATCGGGAAACTCGGCAAAGAGCTCGTGGGCCGGAGCCCCCAGCTCGGCCTCGATCGTGGCCAGGGCGATGGCGTGGTCAAACGCCGGCAGGTCGTCCTGCAGGCGGGTGAGCTGCTCGAGCCAGTCGCGCCGCACCAGATCGGGCCGGGTCGAGAGGGCCTGGCCCACCTTGATGAAGCAGGGGCCCAGGTTGGTGAGGGTGCGCAGGATGCGGCCGGCCAGCCGCTGCTGCACCGCCGCATCGCTGCTGTTGCCCTGCACCACCAGGGCGATCGCCAGGGTGAGCAGCTGGGTCAGCACCACCAGCAGCCGCGACACCAGGATCCAGGGCCGCAGCAGCAACCAGCGCAGATCGCGGTTGGGGTTGTAGTCGAGCACCGGGTCGGCGGCCAAGGGAACGGTCTCGAGATCAGGGCAGACTCTAGGAATGTGGGGCCGCCTGGCATGGGCCGAAGGCCATGAGCCTTGATCTGCACCTGCCGGCCCACGGGCGCGGCCGGGGTCTGGCGCCGGCCCTGCGGCAGCTGCTGCGCCAGCCGCCGGGCAGCTGGGACCTGCCCGAGCTGCCCCAGGTGGGCGGGCCGCTGCTGGCCCAGGGGGCCGTGGCCGAGAGCCAACGCCTGGCCGCCCGGCGCCTGGGGGCCGAACACTGCTGGTTTGGCGTCAACGGCGCCAGCGGCCTGCTGCAGGCGGCCCTTTTGGCCCTGGCGCCGCCGGGCAGCCGGGTGCTGCTGCCCCGCAACCTGCACCGCAGCCTGCTGCACGGCTGCGTGCTGGGGCAGCTCGAGCCCCTGCTGTTTGACCTGCCGTTTGAGCCGGCCACGGGCCTGTGGCGGCCGCCCAGCGCCGCGCACCTGCAACGGGTGATCGCGGCGGCACAGGCCAGCGGACCCGTTGCGGCGGTGGCAGTGGTCTCGCCCACCTACCAGGGGCTGGCGGCCGACCTGCCGGCCCTGGCAGCGGTGGTGCACGGCGCCGGCCTGCCGCTGCTGGTCGACGGCGCCCATGGCACGGGGCAGGGCATGGCCGCCGGGGCCGATCTCGAGGTGCTGTCGCTGCAGAAGAGCGCCGGCGGCCTGGCCCAGAGCGCCGCCCTGCTGGCCCAGGGCCCGCGCCTCGACGTGGCCGCCCTGGAGCGCGCCCTGCTCTGGCTGCAGACCTCGAGCCCCAGCGCCCTGCTGCTGGCCAGCTGCGAAGCCGCCATCGAGGCGCTGTGCAGCTCTGCCGGAGGCGCGCAGCGCCGGCGGGCCGAGGCCCTGGCCGCCCGCCTGCGCGAGCGCTGCCAGCGCCTGGGGCTGCCCCTGGTGGGCAGCGACGATCCACTGCGGCTGGTGCTGCACACCGCGGCCCTGGGCATCAACGGCCTGGAGGCCGACGACTGGCTGCTGGAGCGCGGGGTGATCGGCGAGCTGCCCGAACCGGCGACGCTCACCTTTTGCCTGGGGCTGCGGCCGCCGCGGGGGGTGGCCTGGCGGCTGCCGCGGCAGCTCGATCGCCTGCGCCAGGCCCTGGGCGGGGCAGCGCACCAGCCGCAGCAGCCACCGCCCTTGCCCCTGGTGGCCCAGCTGGCCCTGCCCCTGGCCCAGGCCTGGCGGGCGCCCCAGCGCAGCCTGCCCCTGGGCGAGGCGACCGGCGCCATCGCCGCCGAACCCCTGTGCCCCTATCCGCCCGGGATCCCCCTGCTGGTGCCGGGCGAGCGCATCGACGCAGCACGGGCCCGGTGGCTGCAGCAGCAGAGCCGGCTATGGCCCGGCCAGATCGCTGATACGGTAAGGGTTGTGGCCGGTTAGGGGCCCTTGCCCGAGAGCGACGCCTACCGCTGGGACTTTGTGACCCCGGGCCTGCCCGATGGTGCCTTTCGCCGGGCCCCGGGGTTCAACCCCACACCCATGGAGCTGCGGGTGATGCTGCTGGCCCACCTGCGGCCCACCGCCAGCTCCCTGGTGTGGGACGTGGGCGGCGGCACGGGGGCCCTGGCCCTCGAGATCGCCCGGCTGATGCCCCGCGGCGAAGTGCACACCCTCGAGCGCGACCCCGAGGCGATCGAGCTGCTGCGCAGCAACCGCGAACGCTTCGGCATCCACAACCTGCACATCCATGCCGGTGCGGCCCCCGAGGATCTGGTGCAGCTGCCGCCCCACCCCGACCGGGTGCTGCTCGAGGTGGGACGGCCCCTGGGCGATGTGCTGCGGCTGGTGTGGGAAGCCCTCAAGCCCGAGGGCCGGCTGGTGATCAGCACCGCCAGCCTCGAGGGGCTGGTCGACGCCACCGACACCCTGGGCCAGTTGGAGGCCAAGGGGCTGCAGGTCGTTCAGGCGACGGTGCACCGCATGCAGCGGCGCGGCAGCCAGGCCAAGCTGGCGGCTGCCGAACCGCTGTTTGTGATCGCCGCCGAGCGCTGATGGCGAGTGAGCAGCAACCACCAACGCCCCGCAAGGCCACCTCGGCGGCCCGGCTGCTCAGCGGCTGGGCCGTGGGTGGCTTCGGCTTTGTGGTGGTGCTGCTGGGCGGCTGGTGGTTCACCGTGGCGGTGGGGGTGATCGTGCACCTGGGCCTGCTGGAGTTCTTCCGCATGGCCCAGTTCAAGGGCATGCGGCCCGCCACCAAGACCACCCTGGTGGCGGTGCAACTGCTGCTGCTGGCCACCATGGCGGCCAGCAACGGGCCCGGTGGCGGCTGGTTTGCCCAGGATCTGGCGGCCGCCGTGCTGCCGGTGTCGGGCGCGGTGATCTGCGGCTGGCTGCTGCTGCAGCCGGTCACCGGCACCATTGCCGACATCGCCGCCTCGATCTTCGGGCTGTTTTACCTGGGGTTTCTGCCCAGCCACTGGATCCGCCTGCGGGAGCTGCCCGACGGCCTGGGCCTGGCCCTCACCCTGACGGCCTGCTTCATGGTGGTGGCCACCGACATCGGCTCCTATGTGATCGGGCGGCGGCTGGGGCGCCGGCCCCTGTCGCCGATCTCGCCGGGCAAGACCGTCGAGGGCGCCATCGGCGGGCTGGTCTGCGCCATGGGGGTGGGCGTGATCGGCGGCACCGCGATCGCCTGGCAGGCCCGAACGCCGCTGCTGCCGGGCCTGCTGCTGGGCTCGCTGCTGGGCGCTGTGGTGGCGGTCATGGCCCTGGTGGGCGACCTGACCGAATCGATGATGAAGCGCGACGCCGGCCTCAAGGACTCGGGCGACGTGATCCCCGGTCACGGCGGCATCCTTGACCGGATCGACAGCTTCCTGTTTGCCCCGGCCGTGGTCTATGCCCTGGTCAGCCTGATGGGACCGTGGCTCGGGTCACGGTGAGACCCGGGCACGCCCCTCAAGCTGCAGCATGCCGGCGGTGATCCAGGCGCGCTCAATCGTGATGCCCGGGTCCATCGGCAGGGTCAGGGCACTGGCACCGTCGCAGCGGCACAGCTCGATCGTGCCCCCGGTCGCCCGGGGGATCACGCCGAGCTCGATGGGCCGCGACGGCGAAGCCCCCTGCAGCACAAAAACCAGTTGATCGGGCTCGATGCGCACATCGAGCAGGGGCAACTGGCCAAACAGGCGCTCGCCGAGCGCGTCGGCCAACCAGCGCCAGCGCGGTTCGCTGAGCAGGTTGAGCAGGCCTTCGGCGCTGAGGCTGAGGTGGCCCTCGATGGCAAACGGCTGATCGAGCTGCACGGGCTTGCCCTTGAGCAGATTGCCCGTCTGCACGCTGATGGGGCTGCTGGTGAGCTCGACCTGCTCGATTGGCAGGTGCTGAAACACGGCCCGGCGGGCCAGCAGCTGCACCCCCTCGAGCCGCCCCCGCAACAGGCCGAGGGCCGAGCCCTGCAGGGCGATGTCGAGGCTGACGATGCTCTGGCACTGCTGGCGCACCCACAGCTCGAGGCCGCTGGAGAGCAGCTGCAGAATCGGCCCCGACGCCCCCGGTGCAGATGGCATCAGACAGCGTTCCGGCAGAGGTGGTCCCAGGTCGCCGCGACCTGGGCCGGTTGATCGAGATGGGGCAGATGCCCGCAGTGCTCGAGCTCCCGCACCCGCTCTCCTAACAGAGCGAGGGCAGCCCGCTTTTGCGGCGCCCGCAGAATGCGGTCATCGGCGCCCCACAGCACCTGCATCGGCTGATCGGGCAAGGGCTCACCACAACCGGCGAAGCCGCCGCTGCGGGCAAAGCGCGCCAGCGCCGTGCCCCAGCCCGGGGTGGCCAGGTGCAGCGAGGCAATTTCAAGCTCTGCCGGCCCCACGCTGGTGTCGGGATCGGCGAAGGCGCTGCGGCACAGCCCCTGACGCACGCCGGGCCGGCCCAAAAACCACACCCCCAGCCCATCGAGCAGGGGCGGCAGCGGCATGGGCCTGCCGGTGAGGCCAGCCGGGGCCAGCAGCAGCAGGCGTCTGATGCGCGCGGGCACGCGGCGGGCCAGTTCCACGGCCACCGAGCCCCCCATCGAGGCGCCGCTCAGGCCGCCCCGCTGCGCGCCCGTGGTCTGCAGCACAACCTCC
>Ga0310330_100017_pt1 | contig 66269 bp, 59 predicted proteins | sample LakMicDCLTotalB5_FD_195544 | JGI IMG/M metagenome (GOLD analysis project Ga0310330, IMG submission 195544) | Enriched freshwater cyanobacterial communities from Lake Michigan, Michigan, United States - MI23.DCL.Total.B5 (v2) (version 2) | ecosystem: Environmental > Aquatic > Freshwater > Lake... | reverse complement strand
CCCTCAGCCGGGTCGGCCACCGGTGCCGTCACCTGAGCCGCGGCAGGGCCGAGCAGGCTCCCGGCCACCCGCAGCATCAACCGCAGGGCCAGCATCGGCAACAACGCGCATGCAGACCAGATCCTGCACCGCGGCGGTTAAGAACAACGCGAGACCGGCGGCAACCAGCACCAGCGGCGATGCGTTCATCATCGGCTGTGGCACCAAGGTGAGGGTCTGGGTGCGCCCGAGCTGGGGCCGGTCTTAACCGGATGACCATCCGACTGCTGCAGGCTGCGGTAACACTGGGGCCTCTCTGAGGTGGCGCCGAACCACGCCATGGCCAAACGCAGCGTTCAGGCCTACATCGAAGAGGTGCCCAGCTGGGACGGGGGCGCCCGGCTGGCCGGGCCGCCGCTATCCGGCATGCAGTGGCTGGTGTGGTCGCTGGCCACCGCCGGCAAGTTCTTCGAAGGGCTGATCGTGTTCATGGGTGGCATTGCCCTGCCCCTGATCGCCGAACAATTTGCGATGACCAGCACCGACAAGGGTCTGGTCACCGCCGCCACGCTGGCAGGCATCCTCATCGGTGCCCTGGCCCTGGGGGGCCTGGCCGATCGCTTTGGCCGCAAGCCGGTGTTCATCGGCGAGATGGTGCTGCTGGCTGTGGCCCTGGTGGCGGCCGCCTTCAGCCCCGGTACCCACAGCCTGGTGGGGGCCCTGTTTGTGATCGGGCTGGCGCTGGGAGCCGACTACCCCACCGCCCACCTGGTGATCTCCGAGAGCATTCCGGCGGCGGTGCGGGGCCGGCTTGTGCTGGGGGCGTTCAGCTTTCAGGCCCTGGGGGCCGTGCTGGGCACCGCCATCGCCGCGGTGGTGCTGGGCAGCAAACCCGAACTGAGCACCTGGCGGCTCTTCTATCTGATTCCGGTGGTACCGGTGCTGCTGGTGGTCTGGGGCCGCCTGTTCCTGCCCGAAAGCAGCCACTGGCTGGTGAGCAGGGGTGACGTCAAGAAGGCCGAAAAGCAGTTGCGCAAACTCCTGGGCCGCAAGGATGTGGAACTCCTCGACCTCGAGATCGCCGAAGAGGGCCACATCGAGCGCAGCAGCGACTGGAGCCAGCTGTTTCGCGGCAAGCTGCAACGGGCCACGATCCTGGCCTCGGTGCCCTGGTTCCTGCAGGACCTGTCGACCTACGGCATCGGCATCTTCACGCCGGTGATCATCGCCGCCGGCTTTGGGGCCCAGGCCAAGGAGCACACCGTGGCAGCCGTGATTCACAACGACCTGCTGGGGGCCCGCGGCACGGCCCTGGTCGATGTGGGCTTTCTGGTGGGCATCGCCTGCGCCATTGCCCTGGCGGATCGCTGGGGCCGCATCCCGCTGCAGATCCTGGGGTTTGTGGGCTGCGCCGCCGGGCTGCTGATCGCGGCCCTCGGCAACCTCAACGGCCAGAGCAACCTGGTGGTGATCGTGATCGGCTTCGTGCTGTTCCAGTTCATGACCAACCTGGGGCCCAATGCCCAGACCTATCTGCTCGCCGGCGAGGTGTTTCCGACCCGGGTGCGGGGCCTGGGGGCTGGCCTGGCCGCCGCCACGGGCAAGGTGGGTGCCGTGCTGACGGCGTTTTTCTTTCCGACCCTGCTGGCCGACTGGGGCACCGAGCGGCTGCTGCCGCTGCTGGCGATCACCTCCCTGGTAGGGGCCGTGATCACCTGGATCTACCGGATCGAGACCACCGGGGTCGACATGGAATCGATCTGAGCGGGCGCGATGGAGTGGCCCGGTACGATCGCGCTGCCCTGCCCCCTGAGCGCCGGCTGGCAACGCGTCGAGCAGACCGTGCTGCCCCGCTCTGCCGGAGGAGGCTTTTCGGCCGGGGCCTACAGCAGCGGCAACGACACGCTGTGGCTGCTCAGCGATGGCCCCAACGGCAGCATCGGCCGCTGGCAGGGACTGCGGCATGGCGGGCTGGCGGGACTCAGGCCGCTGGCCCCGCTGCCATTGCCCCAGCCGCAACCGATGGACGGCGAGGGTCTGGTGCTCGACGGTGCCAGCCTGTGGGTCGCCAGCGAAGGGCGACTGCAGCCACCGCGCCCGGCCGAGCTGCTGCGCTACGACCTGGTCACGGGCCAGCTGCAGCAGCGGGTGGCCCTGCCCGCCGACTGGCAGCTGCAGCAGGGCAGCGGCCTGCACAGCAACGGCGGCCCGGAGTCCCTGACCCGGCTGCCCGGATCGGGCGCCCTGCTGATGGCGGCTGAACGGCCGCTGCAACAGGACCCCACCGACCGGGTGCGGCTGCTGCGCTGGCCGGTACAGCGCAAGCCGCTGCAGCCCCTGGCCCTGCCCAGTGGCTGGGGACTCACCGATCTGCTGGCCACCGACCGCGGCCTGCTGGGGTTGTGGCGCCGGTTTGACGCCCCTGACCGGTGGCAGGCCCGGCTCGTGCTCTACCCCCTGCCGGGCCCCGACCCCGCGGCCAGGCCCCTGGTGCCGCTGCAGCAGTGGAACCTCGACAGCCTGGGACTGCCGCGCGACAACTGGGAGGTGCTGCTGGCCGCACCACCGCTTGCCGATGGACGGCCCACCCTGATCCTGGCCAGCGACGATAACTTCAACCCCCTGCAGGCCAGCCACCTGGTGCGGCTGAGCCCGGTGCGACACCCCGATTGCAAGCCATGAGCCAAACCGCTGAGCTGAGCCGTCGCCGCCTGTTGCAGCTGCTGGGACTGGGCGGCAGTGCCGCGGCCGCAAGCCTGATGCAGGGTCAGGCTTCGGCAGGCGCAGGCCACGGCCAGCTGGGCTTCAAGCCCCTGCGGCCGCCATTGCCCCTGCCCGGCGACGGGCTCAGCGCGGCCCAGCAGCGCGCGCTGTACCGCCAGCTGACGCTCGACGACCGGCTGCTCGTGCCCGAAGGCTTCAGCGCCGAACTGCTGGTGGTGTGGGGCGATCGGCTCGCCGGTGGTCGCTTCGGGTTCAACAACGACTACCTGGCCCTCACCCCCCTGGAGGGCAACCGCGCCCTGCTGAGCGTCAATTTCGAATACATCAGTCCCCAGACCTGGGCGTCGGGCTACGGCGAGGCCGTGGGCACGCCCCTGCCGCTGGCGGCGCTGCAGCAGGCGCTGGCGGCCCGCGGCGGCAGCGTCGACGCCACCGCGCTGCCAGCGGATGATCCCCTGCTCGCGATGGTGCGCCAGGTGGCCGAGGCGGCCATGGCCGATCTCGGCATCGGCGTGCTCGAACTGCAGCACAGCAACGGCCGCTGGCATCGCCTGCAGGGCAGCGGCTATGAACGGCGCATCGACGGGCTGACGCCGGTGCGCTGCAGCGGCCCGGCGGCAGCGGTGTTTCGCAACCCGGCACCGCTGGGCTACCGCGGCAGCCAGGGCGCGGGCCTGCGCGGAACCTTCGCCAACTGCGCCGGCGGCACCACCCCCTGGGGCACGGTGCTCAGCGCCGAAGAAAACGTCCAGAGCCAGGTGAGCGAGGCGGTGTTTGCCGACGGCTCGGCAACCGCACCGTCCCAGCGACCGTTCCGCTGGGACGGCACCCGGCTCGACGGGCTGGGCAACCCGTTCGGACTGCCCGGCAACCACTACGGCTGGATGGTGGAATTCGACCCGCGCCAGCCCCGGCAGGACGCCGTCAAACACAGCTGGCTGGGACGGTTCCGCCATGAAGCCGTGGCCGTCGTGGCCAGGGCCGGCGAACCCCTGATCGTCTACTCGGGCTGCGACCGTCACGGCGGCCACCTCTACCGGTTTGTGAGTGATGGGCGTGTGAGCACCCCGAGCGACCCGGCCAACGGACGGCTGCTCGAGCACGGCCGGCTGGAGGTGGCCCGCTTTGAACCGGGCGGGAGCGGCCGCTGGCTGGTGCTCGAGCCCGCCACCCGACTCGACCCGCAGCGACCGAGTCACTACGCGCGCTTTGGCATTGCCCAACCCACCCTGCTGCCCCATGGCGACCGGCGTCGCAGCGGCGCGCAGGCCCTGGCGAGCGATGCCGACGTCGACGCCTACTGCCAGCGTCACACCACCCTGGCCGACCTCTACCCGGTGCTGGGCGATGACCCCGAAGCACGCCTGCGCCAGCAGGGGGCGATCCTGATCGACGCGCACCTGGCCGCCAATGCGATCGGCGCCACCGCCGCGGCCCGCCCCGAAGACACCGACATCGACCCACACAACGGCGACCTGCTGATCGCCTTTACGGCCGCCGGCCGGGGCGATGAGGGCGGCGCCGACCCGGCCATCTTCAAGGGGCCCGCCGGCCAGGCCAACTGGCCCCACGGCTGGGTGATGCGTCTGGGCGACGGCGGCAGCGCGCGCGGGGCCCGTTTCAGCTGGCGGATGGAGGCCACCGGCGGCACCCCCTGGCAGGGGGGCCTGGGGTTCAGCAACCCCGACAACCTGGCCTTTGACCCGGCGGGCAACCTCTGGATCACCACCGACCGCTCGAGCAGCGCCAACCTCGATGTGTTTGGCAACAACAGCTGCTGGGTGCTGCCCCGCCAGGGGGCAGCGGCCGGCCAGGCCCTGTGCTTTGCCATCGGCCCGATCGACTGTGAGCTGTGCGGCCCCTGCTTTGATGCCGACGGGCGCACCCTGTTTCTGGCGGTGCAGCATCCCGGCGAAACCACTGGCACGCGCCAGGGCCAGGCCGTCGAGGCCCAGGCCCACACCCTGGTGGATCGCAGTGGCCGGCGTTTCGAGCAACTGCGCTGGGTACCCCTGGGCTCCAACTGGCCCTCAGGGGTCCCGGGGCGGCCGCCGCGGCCGGGGGTGGTGGCGATCAGCCGCCGCGACGGCGCTCAGTGGTTGCCCGGCACGAACTGACGTTCATGTGCGGCCCCGGCCAGCATGCGGTTCCAGTACAGCGACGGCAGGATCTTGCGCTTGACGAACCACATGCTCCAGCGCTCCTTGGTGGGATCGAGCGGGAACGAGGGCGTGGGCTCCTGCTTGTAGTTGAACTCGGCCATGATCGTTTTGCCGTAGCCGGTGATCAGCGGGCAGCAGCTGTAGCCGTCGTAGGCGGCCTCCAGCGGCCGGCCATCAAGCAGGGCCAGCAGGTTGGCCGTCACCACCGGCGCCTGACCGCGCACCGCCGCGGCGGTCTTGGAGTTGGGCATACCGCTCACATCACCCAGCGAAAAGACGTTCGGGTAGCGAACATGCTGCAGGCTGTACTGGTCCACCTCGACAAAGCCGGCGCCATTGGCGAGGGGGCTGCCCGAGACCACCGCCGGAGCGGCCATGGGCGGGGTGACGTGCAGCAGGTCGTAGGGGATCACCTCCTGACGCTCGCTGTCGTTCTCCTTGACGGCGAACACCGCCTCGCGCGTGTCGGCTCGCACTTCGGTGAGCACGTGGTTGTAACGGGCGTCGACGCCCTTGCGCCTGACCACCTCGCGCAGGGGAGCGGCATAGGCCGGAATGCCGAAGATGCCGGGGGTCGCGGTGGCATAGATCACCTTGGCGGCCAGACGCTTCTTCTTGAACACGTCATCGGCCATGTAGGCGATCTTCTGCGGCGCGCCAGGGCACTTGATCGGCATGGGGGGGCAGGTGAAGACGGCATTGCCGCCCTTGAACGCCTGGATCGCCTCCCAGGTGTAAGGCGCGACGTCCTTGCTGTAGTTGCTGCAGACCCCGCCTGACCCCAGAGCCTCGCCCAGCCCCTTGATGCGGTCCCAAGCCAGGGTCAGCCCCGTGGCCACGATCAGCACGTCGTACTGCAGGGTCTGGCCATCGCTGGTGGTGACCTGGTTGTGGTCGGGATCAAAACCTCGGGCCGCCGCCTGGATCCAGGTCACGCCGCTGGGGATCAGATCGCGCTCGGCGCGGCGGGTTTCATCGAGGCTGAACACGCCACCACCCACCAGGGTCCAGCCGGGCTGGTACCAGTGCTCGCTGGCGGGCTCAAGAATGGCGATGTCGAGGCTGGGGCGGGCCCGCCGCAGCTGGGCGGCGGCGGTGATGCCGGCGGCACCACCACCGACCACAAGAATCTGGTGATGGGTCATCGCGTGGTCAGGCTCAGGTCATGGACGTGCTGAACCCAGTGTGACCGGGCCGGCATCCGGCGTCAGCACCCCTGAGCAGGCCTCAAAGAGGACAGCTCAGCTCGACGGGAACCGGCTTCACCTGCCAGATGGTTCTGGCGTACTCGCGCACGGCCCGATCCGAGGAGAAGAAACCGCTGCGCGCCGTGTTCAACAGACTCATGCGCTGCCAGTCGCGCCGGTGCTGCCAGGCCGCATCGACCCGCTGCTGGGCCTCGAGGTAGGCGTTGAAGTCGGCGATCACGGCAAAGGGATCACGACCGACCAGGTTCTGCACCAACGGCCTGAACAGATCGCCATCGCCAGCGCTGAAATGGCCGCCCTCGATCAGGGCGAAGATCTCTTGGAGCAACGGACTTTGCGCCACCCACTCCCAGGGTCGGTAACCGTTGCGGTGCAGCTCCTGGATCTGATCGGTGGTGTGGCCGAAGAGCACGAAGTTCTCCTCACCCACCTGCTCACGAATTTCGACATTGGCCCCGTCAAGGGTGCCGATGGTGAGAGCACCGTTGAGGGCGAATTTCATGTTGCCGGTGCCCGAGGCCTCCAGACCGGCCGTTGAGATCTGCTCGGAGAGATCGGCCGCCGGATAGATCTTCTCGCCCAGCTGCACATTGAAATCGGCCAGAAAGGCCACCTTCAGCAGCCCCTTCATGTCGGGATCGCTGTTGACCGTCTCGGCGATGCCGTTGATGAAGCGGATGATCAGCTTGGCCATGGCATAACCGGGAGCCGCCTTGCCACCGAAGATCACCGTGCGCGGCGCCAGGCCCTGGGTGTCGCCGTTCTTGATGCGCAGGTAACGGGCGATCACCCCCAGGGCATTGAGGTGCTGGCGTTTGTATTCATGAATCCGTTTCACCTGCACATCAAACAGGCTGGTGGGGTCGACCAGCAGGCCATTGCGCTGATCGATCACGGCGGCGAGCCGGCGCTTGCCGGCCAGCTTGCAGGCGGCCCAGCGCTCCAGGAAGCCCTCGTCGTGCTGGAAGGATTCCAGCCTCTGCAGCGCATCGATCTGGGCAGGCCAGTTGGCACCCACGGTCTGACTCAGCAGATCGTGGAGCGGTGGATTGGCCAGGGCAAGCCAGCGCCTGGGGGTGACCCCGTTGGTCACGTTGGTGAACTTCTCGGGCCAGATCGCCGCAAATTCAGGAAACAGATCGCGCTTGACCAGGTCGCTGTGCAGGGCCGCCACGCCATTGACGTGATGGCTGCCCACCACGGCCAGATGGGCCATGCGCACCGCTTTGGCGCCGCCCTCATCGATGATCGACACCCGCCTGAGGATCTGGTCATTGCCCGGGTGGCGCAGCCGCACCTGCTGCAGAAAGCGGGCATTGATCTCATAGATCAACTCAAGATGCCGGGGCAGCAGGGAGCCGAACAGGTCAAGACCCCAGCACTCCAGTGCTTCGGGCAACAGGGTGTGGTTGGTGTACGCCAATGAACCCGAGACGATGGCCCAGGCCTGATCCCAATCGAGGCCATGGTCATCGAGCAGCAGCCGCATCAATTCGGCCACGGCGATCGCCGGATGGGTGTCATTGAGCTGCACGGCCCAGTGACGCGGAAATTCCTCGATGGCGATGCCGCGGCGCTGCAGGTTGGCGAGCATGTCCTGCAGCGAGCAGCTCACAAAGAAGTGCTGCTGCATCAGCCGCAGACGGCGGCCGCCGTCGGTGCCGTCATTGGGATACAGCACCTTCGAGAGGGTTTCACTGCCCACCTTGGCCTCAACGGCGCCATGGAAATCGCCGCTGTTGAAGGCATGGAAATCAAACGCCTCGGAGGCCTCGGCCCGCCACAGCCGCAACCGGCCGCAGCTGTTGACGCGGTACCCCGGCACCGGCACGTCGTGGGGGATGCCCTGCACCACCTCGGCTGGCATCCAGCGCACCCGGTAACGGCCCTGCTCGTCGTGCCAGGCCTCGGTGCGGCCGCCGAAGCCCACGCTCTGGGCCTTGGTGGGATGGACCAGCTCCCAGGGCCAGCCGCCCTTGAGCCATTTGTCGGTGATCTCGACCTGGGCACCGTTTCGGATTAGCTGATCGAAGATGCCGAACTCGTAGCGAATGCCGTAGCCGGTGGCCGGGATCTCCAGCGACGCCAGCGATTCGCTGTAGCAGGCCGCCAGGCGCCCCAGACCGCCATTGCCGAGACCGGGTTCCTCCTCCACGGCAAAGACCTGCTCGGGGTCGCTGATGCCGAAGCGGGCCAGGGCCTCGCCGGCTTCGCTCTGCAACCCCAGCATCAGCAGGTTGTTGGCCAGCTGGGGGCCGATCAGAAACTCGGCCGAGAGGTAGGCCACCGCCTTGGGGCGCTGCTGGCGCATCAGGTCTTTGGCGGCCAGATGCCTGTTCATGAGCCGGTCGCGCACCGCGTAGCTGAGCGCCATGTACAGGTCGTGGGGGCTGGGATCAACGGCGCTGCGGCCCAGCGAAAAGAACAGGTGCTCGGTGATGCCTTCGAACAGGTCATCGGCCGTCAGACCGGTGCGCTGACGGTCGCTGAAACTGGCCGACATCGGCAGGGCTGCACCCCGCTGAGCCTGGGGGTTCTCGGTGAACGTCATCGATGGGCGCACGCAAACAGATGCCCACAACTTGAACAGCGCGCGTTAAAGCGGCAACAAGAAGCCGGGAACTTTTGATTTGTTTCGCTTGCCGCTGCCCGGGCCGCCGATGAGCATGGGTTGATCCCCAGACCCCAGATGGCAGCCCCAGCCACCCAGCCGGCCATCCTGATCTGCGGACTGGGAAAGCTGGGACAGGCCTGCCTCAGACGCCTGCGGCGCTTCGACATGCCGCTGCTGGCCATGGACCGCCATGCCCCCGACTGGCGCGAGCCCGATCTGGAGCAGTGCCTCAGCGCACCGGTGGTGATCGGTGACATGCGCCGCCCCCATCACCTGGGCCAGGCCGGGGTGCGCGAGGCGCGTGCCGTGCTGTTGCTGAGCTCCGAGAGCACGGTCAACCTCGAGGCCGCGCTGCAGGTGCGGCTGCTCAACCCCACCGCCCAGATCGTGGTGCGAGCCTCGGGTGAGCAGCGCCAGCTCGGTGACCTGCTCGAAGGCCGGCTGAGCGGTGTGAACGTGGTGGATCCCCAGAGCCTGATGCGCTGGGCCCTGCTGCAGGCCCTGAGGCCCGGTGACGATGCCGCCAGGTTTGAGGCCGATGGGCTCGCCTTTGCCCTGTTTCAGGGGCCGTGGCAGGACCACCGCTTTCAACGCCCGGTGCAGCTGGAGCGCGGCATGGAAGGGTGGCTGGTGGCGCCGTTGGCCTTTCACCAACGCGGCATCGACAGCACCGAGCCAGACGGCCAGCTCCGGCGCCAGCCCCGGCGCCGATGGCGCTGGTCGGCGCTGGATCGCCGCAGCCGCAACCTGCTGCTGCTCAGCCTGGGGCTGGTGCTGGTGGTCGTGGCCGGCATCCATCAGTTTTCGCTGGGAACCAGCTGGCAGCACGGGGTATTCGTGACCCTGGGCCTGCTCAAGGGCGAGTACGTCGATCCGGTGAATGTGCTCACCGCAGCACGACCCGGCAGCCGCGGGGGCCTCGATGGCCTCACCATCACCGGCACCCTGCTGCTGTCGCTGCTGGGCACCCTGCTCACCTCGGCCCTGGTGGCCGTGATTCTGGATCAGCTGCTCAGTGCCCGCTTCGGACTCAAGGCCCGGCCCCGGCTGCCGCGCCGGGCGCGACCGATTCTGCTGATCGGAGGCGACATCCTGCGCGCGTCGCTGGCCCAGGAACTGCAGCGCGAGGGGCACTGCGTCTGGCCGATCGACGCCGACGGCCGAGCCCTCGAGCGGGTGCAGCGCAGCCTGCGTGATCACGAGGTGCGCTCGATCGGGCTGCTGAGCAGCGATCTGCTGGCCAATGTGCAGGCCGTGCTGGCCCTGCAGCGGTTCTGGCCGGGGGCGCGCCTGGCCATGGTGGCGAGCGCCGAACAGGCAGCCGAACAGCTCGGTGAGCTGCTGGGCGGGGTCACGGTGATCTCCAGCCTGAGCCTGGCGGCCGATGTGATCGTGGCCACCGCCTTCGGTGAACGGGTCGAAGGGGTCTGGCCGGTCGGTGAGGCCATGGGCCTGCTGGTGCGCTACCGGATCAACGCCGATGACAGCCTCTGCGGCCAGAGCCTGGCCAGGATCCAGAACGGTTACGGGGTCACGACCATTGCCCTGCGACGACCCTCCAGGGGCGACGTGCTGGCACTGCCGCCCCTGGACCTGTTGCTGAACCCGGGGGATCAGCTGCTGGTGCTGGCCACCCTGGCCGGACTGCGGCGCATCGAGCTGGGGCAGCTGGCGCCACCCAGCCAGCGGCTGCAGCTGCGGCTGCGGCGCGCGCTGACACCCGAGGCCCTGTTCGAGGTGCACCGCAACCTGGCCCGCTACCTGGGCTGCACGGTGGAAGCCGCCCAGGCCCTGCAGATCGGTGAGCCGTGGCAGGAATTGCTGATCGACCCCGAATTGGCCACCGTCCTGAGCGACAACCTGCGCCGGCTGGGCCTGGAGCTGAACCTGCTCGAATCGGCCACACGGGCCGCCAAGCTGGAGCCATGAACACCCTGACGATCCGCCGGCCCGACGACTGGCACGTGCACCTGCGCGACGGAGCGCTGCTGCAGGTGGTGGCCGCGGCCACGGCGCGGCAGTTCGCCCGGGCGATCGTGATGCCCAACCTGCGCCCACCGGTGACGACCACCGCGGCAGCGCGCGACTACCGCGCGCGCATCGTGGCGGCGGTGCGCACGCGCGGCGGCGCCGCCCAGGCGGCAGGGTTCACTCCCCTGATGACCGCCTACCTGACCGAGACCATCGACCCGGCCGATCTGGAGTGGGGGCACAGGGAAGGGGTACTGACAGCCGTCAAGCTGTATCCGGCCGGCGCCACCACCAATTCGGATGCCGGCGTGCGCGACCTGGCCGCGATCACACCCGTGCTCGAGACCCTCGAGCGCATCGGCATGCCGCTGTTGATTCACGGTGAGGTCACCGACAGCGCCATCGACATCTTCGATCGCGAGGCAGTGTTCATCGAGCGGGTGCTGGCGCCGCTGCTGCAGCGGCACCCCGGGCTCAAGGTGGTGCTGGAGCACATCACCACCAGCGACGCGGTCGACTTTGTGCGCACTGGCCCGGCCAACCTGGCCGCCACGATCACGCCCCACCACCTGCACATCAACCGCAACGCCCTGTTTGCCGGCGGCCTGCGGCCCGACCTGTACTGCCTGCCGGTGGCCAAGCGGGAGCTGCACCGCATCGCCCTACGGGCCGCCGCCACCAGCGGCAACCCCAGGTTCTTTTTAGGCACCGATTCGGCGCCCCACCCCCGCGAGGCGAAGGAGAGCGCCTGCGGCTGCGCCGGCATCTACAACGCCCCCCATGCTCTCGAGAGCTATGCGGCGGTGTTTGAAGCCGAAAACGCCCTCGATCGGTTCGAGGCCTTTGCCAGCGAGCATGGCCCCCGCTTCTACGGACTGCCGCTCAACACCGGCAGCGTCACCCTGGAGCGCCGCCCCACGCCCGTGCCTGAGCGGATTGACGACCTGGTGCCGTTCCATGCGGGCGAGACCCTGGGCTGGCAGCTGCTGGATTGACAACGATGTCCTTTTTTGTGCAGCTGACCGAGGCCATCAGCCGCCACCAGAGCCTGCTGGTAACCGGGCTCGATCCCAACCCGGAGCTGCTGGCCAGCTGGGCAGCGGCGCGCGGGCTGGCGGGCCGCTCGTTCCTGAGCCAGGCGCGCCATTGGATCAAGGCGGTGATCGAAGCCACAGCGCCGCAGGTCAGCGCCTTCAAGCCCAGCCTGGGTTTTTACCAGGCCCTGGGGCCGATCGGCCTGGAGCTGCTGACCGAGGTGCGCGATCTGGTGCCGCCCGAGATCCCCTTGATCATCGACGCCAAACATGGCGACCTCAACAGCTCATCGGCCCTGGCCCACTATCTGTTCAAGGAGCTCGGCGCCGACGGGGTGACCCTCTCGCCCCTGGCGGGCCAGGACATCGCCGCGCCGTTTCTGCTCTACCCCGACAAAGGCGTGGTGATCACCTGCCACAGCTCGAACCCCGCGGCACGGGTGCTGCAGCACTACCCCGGCGAGGAGGCGCCCCTGTTTTTGCACATCGTGCGCGAAAGCCAGCTGTGGGCCACGCCTGAGCAACTGCTGCTCGAGGTCGGCACCAGCGACGCAGCCGTGCTGGCGGCGGTGCGGCAGGCGGCACCGCAGCGGTTTCTGCTGCTGCGCAGCCTCTGGGCCGAGGAAGACCAACTCGAACCGCTGCTGCAGGCCGGGCTGAGCGAGGCGGGCGACGGTCTGCTGCTGCCCCTGCCCCAGAACCTGCTGGTCGAAGACGACCTGGCGGCGCGGGCCGATGCCCTGCGCCAGCAGATCAACGGCTGCCGCGCGCAGCTGCAGAGTGAACGGCAGCGTGCCGGGGCCCAGAGCTGCGACCTGTGGTTGCCCAACGCCGCGGCAGGGGCCAGCAACGATCCCCTGGCAGCCCTGATCGTCGACCTGTTCGACATCGGCTGTCTGTTGTTCGGGGAGTACGTGCAGGCCAGTGGAGCCGTCTTCAACTACTACGTCGACCTGCGTCAGATCATCTCGGACCCCAACCTCTTTCATCGGGTGCTGCACAGCTACGGCGAGCTGTTGCGTCAGCTCGACTTTGACCGCATCGCCGGCATTCCCTACGGCTCGCTGCCCACCGCCACCGGCCTGTCGCTGCAATTGCACAAACCGCTCATCTATCCCCGCAAGGAGGTCAAGGCCCACGGCGCCCGCCGCCTGATCGAGGGCGATTTCGAGGCCGGCGATGTGGTGGTCGTGGTCGACGACATCCTGATCACCGGCGGCAGCGTGCTCGAGGGCATCGCCAAGCTGGAGAGCTCAGAGCTGGTGGTCCACGATGTGGTCGTGTTTCTCGACCACGGCGGCGATCATGATCGCCAGGCCAAACAGCGGCTCGCCGCAGCGGGCTACCGCGTGCACGCTGTGCTCGACATCACCCGGATCACCCAGGTGCTGCAGCAGACAGGCAGACTCGATGCCAACCAGGTGGCCACCCTGCTGCCCGGTGTCCATCACCCCTAGGGCCTGCTCTGGAGCGGAAACGCCGAGTCTTGCGATCGATCTCCGACCCGTTCCTGAAACGGCCGGTGTTGACCCTGGTGTGCAGCCTGCTGGTGCTGCTGGCTGGCCTGGTAGCCCTGCCGGCCCTGCAGGTGGAGAACCTGCCCCCGATCGCCCCCAGCCGGGTCACGGTGCGCGCGGCTTACCCCGGCGCCAACCCCGAAGTGGTGGAGCAGGGGGTGACCGCCATTCTCGAAAAGCAGCTCAACGGACTCGAGCGGCTCGACACGATCCGTTCGACCAGCTCGGCCAACGGCAGCTCGATCAGCCTGAGCTTTGACGGGGGCAGCCCCGAACTCAACCAGATCAACACCCAGAACGAGGCAGCCGTGGTGAGCCGGCTGCTGCCGGCGGTGGTGGCGCGCCAGGGGGTGCAGGTGCGGCGCAGCTCCGACGACGTGCTCATGGTGCTGAGCTTCGGGGCCGATCGTCGCCTGTACGGCAGCACCTTTCTGAGCGGTTGGGTTGACCAGGTCATTCGCGACCGGATTCAACGCGTTCCAGGCGTCGGCAGCGTCAGCATCTCGGGGGGCAACAGCCTGGCCTTTCGCCTCTGGCTCGACCCCTGGCGGCTCGAAGAGCGGGGGCTCACCATTGGCGATGTGCGCACGGCCCTGCTGCAGCAGAACGTGCTGGCAGCCCTGGGGCAGAGCGGCGATGCCCCCAGCCCCGAGGGCCAGCAGCTCACCCTGCCGCTGCGCATGGAAGGCAGGCTGCGCACACCCGCCGAGTTTGAACAGCTGGTGGTGGCCCGCGATGGCAAGACCGGCGGCCTCACCCTGCTGCGCGATGTGGGCCGGGTCGAACTGGGCAATGAGAGCTACGACGCGATCGCCACCAACCTGGCCGGCAACCCGGTCGTGGCCCTGGTGATCAACCAGCGCGATGGCAGCAATGCGATCACCGTCAGCGCCGCGGTCAATGAAGCCCTCAGGGAACTGGAACCCCGGTTCCCGCCGGGCATCAGCATGCAGCTGATCGTCGATGAAGCCGACTTCGTCAAGGGCAGCATCGACAACACCACCGCCAGCCTGCGGGACGCGGTGCTGCTGGTGTTTGTGGTGTTGCTGCTGGGGCTGGGCAACAGCCGCCTGGCCCTGGTCACCGCCGCAGCGGTACCGGTGGCGCTGGTCGGTGCCCTCAGCGTGCTCTACCTCACAGGACAGTCCCTCAATAGCCTGACCCTGTTCGGCATGGTCCTGGCTTCGGGGGTGTTGGTCGACGACGCCATCGTCGTCAGTGAAGACATCGGCCGCAGGCTCGAGGCGGGCCACCCGCCGCTCGTGGCAGCGCGCGAAGCAATGGCCGAGCTGGGCAGCGCCCTGATCGCCACATCGCTTGTGCTGATCGTGGTGTTCGTGCCGGTGCTGGGGCTGGGGGGCAGCGTCGGCCGGCTCTATGCCCCGATCGCGATCACGATCACCGCGGCGATCATCTTTTCGACGTTCAACGCCCTCACCTTCACGCCGGTGCTGGCCAGCAGGGCCGTGGGGCCCAACCGTTCGGAACCGCGCTGGTTGCTGCGCTGGATCGACCCGCCTCGGCGCTGGTTGGAGCGCCTCGAGGCCCCCTATGGCCGGCTGCTGGACTGGGTGATGGCCCGCGTGCGCCTGGTGGTGGCCCTGTTGCTGGCGGGCATCCTGGTCACAGCCCTGGCGTTGCAGACCCTGCCCAAGAGCTTCATTCCGCAGGAGGACACCGGCCAGCTGCGCGGGGTGGTGATCCTGCCAGATGGCTTGGCCCTGCAGCAGACCCAGGCGGTGCTGGATCAGGTGCGCGACGTGGTGCGCAGCGAGCCCCTGATCACCCGGGCCACCTTCTTTGCCGGACGTTCATTTGGCGACAGCAGCCCCAACAAAGGGCTCTTTTATCTGCGCCTGGCCCCGATCGAGCAGCGAACCGGATCCGAGCAGACCACAGCAGCCGTGGGCGATCGGCTCAACGGCAAGCTGCGCCGCCAGATTCGCCAGGCGATGGTGCAGCTGAGCGAGCCCCCAAGTGTGCGGGGGTTCAGCAGCGAGGGGGGGTTGGAACTGGAACTGCTCGATGTGAGCAATGGTCAGCTCAGCCTCGCCGACTTCGAACAACAGGTGCAACGCTTCATTCGCGATGCCCGAGCCACCGGCGCGTTTGAACGGGTCTCGACGCGCTTCAGCGCCGGTGCTCCCCAACTCCAGCTGATTCCCGACCGGCTGCAACTGGCTTCGCTTGGGGTCGACCTGGCCAACGTGGTTGACACCCTGGGGGCGAGCTTCGGCAGCGACTACGTCAACGACAGCTTCGAAAGCGAGCAGGTGCGCAAGGTGATCGTGCAGCTCGACGGGGCTAGGCGGCGCGACGCCGATGACGTGCTCAACCTGATGGTGCGCAACCGCGAAGGCAATCTCATCCCCTTGCGCCAGATCGTGCGTCTGGAGCAGAGCAGCGGGCCCACCAGCATCAACCACACCCGGCTGGTGCGCTCGATCAGCGTGCGCGCCCTGCCCAAAGAGGGCGTCAGCAGCGGCCAGGCCATGGCCCTGCTCGAACAGGTTCAACAGCGTCAAGCCGGCATCACCGAGCTCGAATGGGCGGGCCTTGCCCGTGAAGAAGATCGGGCTGCCGGCAGCAACGTGCGGGTCTTTGCCCTGGGCGTGCTGGTGATGCTGCTGGTGCTCGCGGCCCTCTACGAGAACTTCATCGATCCACTGATCATCGGTGTCACCGTGCCGCTGGCGCTGCTGGGAGCCGTGATCGGCCTGGGCCTGCGCGGCATGGCGCTCGATGTCTACGGCCAGATGGGGCTGCTTGTGCTCGTGAGCGTGGCGGCCAAGAACGGCATTCTGATCGTCGAATTCGCCAACCAGCGCCTCGCGGGTGGTGAACCGCTTGAGCAAGCGATCCACGAAGCCTCGATTGCGCGTCTGCGGCCGATCCTGCTCACAGCGATCGCCTCGTTGGCAGGGTTCATCCCCTTGCTGCTGGCAAGTGGCTTCGGCTCGGGCAGCCGCATGAGCATCGGCGTCGTCGTTTTCAGTGGTCAGCTGGTCTCCACCGCCCTGAGCCTGCTGGTGGTGCCGGTGGTCTACCGCCTGGTCAAACGCTGGGAGCTGGAGGGCTTCCAGCTGGCGTCCTGGCGGTCGGTTCTGCTCAGAACACCGCCATCAGGATCGCCACCACCAGGCTGAGCAACAGCAGCAGCACCAAGGCTCCGCCGACCAGCAGGATCACACCGGCGATCAGGCCGAAGCGCCTGGTGGTGCGCGGAAACAGCCGATAGAGCACCAGAGCCAGCGCCATCGGCCACAACGGCGGGATCAGCACGCAGACCACCGTCAGGATCAGCAGCTTGCGCCGCTGCCGGCGTTGCGCCAGGGCTGTCTCGGCCTGCTGCTGCTGGGCCAGAGCCAGGGCTTCACGTTCATCATCGGCCAGCCAGCGCCCATGGCGTCGGGCCTGCTCGAGCTCCTGCTCAAGCTGCATCGGGTTCTCTTGCCCGCCTGCCATCCAAACCTGCAATGCAGGATCCAACCCTAGAAACCGCGTTCAACAGCTGAAGCAGGGGGGGGAGGGGCAGCAGCTGCACTGCGCAAGCCACGCCGTGGATCAGGGACTCCCTGCAGGGGCAACCACTGGATGACTGACTGATTGGAAGGAAAAAGAATCAACGACCCAGGCCAAATGATACCCGCAGCACACAAGCCCAGATCAACCGAAGCATAAGCAACAACAGCCTCAACAATGAACACGCAACCGGCGCACTACGAAAAGATCGATGTACAATGAATGACAATAGTTGACCACAATTGTGCCGCATGCAACGTCGCAGCTGGAGTGACGATCAACTGAGAAGCGACGATCAGCTGAGAAGCGCTGTTGCTTCCTCCAGATCAATCCGCCAGGTTTTGATCGCACTCGGCCTGAGACCCGCTGGTGGAGACGATGTGCAGATCCAGTCTGCCATCAGGAATCATGCGCTTTCCACCGAACACTTCACGGGTCGACGGTGGAACCACGGTCAGCAGATTTGGTCCACGTCGTTCGCTGGGGGATTTGCTGGCCTCCTCAACGGTCACCAGCTATCGGCTGAAGCAACGCCTTCCAAAGGAGGGAGTCTTTGAGCCAATCTGCCAATCCTGCAGGAAGACAACATGGATGCAGGGCCCGATCCCACTGGAATTGGACCGCATTGATGGCTGCCGCAGCAACAATCAACTCAGCAACCTGAGGCTGTTGTGCCCCAATTGCCATGCCCTGACCCCGACCGACCGATCCAGGCGACGCATAGGCTTGGATCGCAGCCAGCGCCCGTAGCCCAACTGGCAGAGGCAGGTCACTTAAAATGACTCCAGTGCGGGTTCGAATCCCGCCGGGCGCATCACTGCTGCACCCAACTAAAATCGCTTTCAACGTCGAAGCCACCCTTGTCTGGAATGCTCAGCAACCTGCCGACCGACACCCTGCTGGTGCTGGGCCCCTACGCCGTGCTGGGCGGTGCCTACCTGGTGGTGGTGCCCCTGCTGCTCTACGCCTGGATGGTCAGGCGCTGGACCACCATGGGCAAGCTGGAGCGGCTGGGGGTCTATGGCCTGGTGTTTCTGTTCTTCCCTGGGTTGATCCTGTTTGCCCCGTTCATCAACCTGCGCATGGCGGGCCAGGGGCAGGTCTGACACCCATGACCAAAGGGGGTGCCCTGCTGCTGGGTTTGGCGGTTCTGGGGCTAGGTGCAGCAGGTTATGCCGCGTTTGCATCCACGGGATTTGAAGGGTTTTCGGCCGGCATCGCGGCCTCGGCCGTGCTCATGGTGGTGGTGGTCCTGTGGACCGGCAGCTACCTGTTTCGGGCGGTCACCGGCCGCATGACCTACATGCAGCAACGCCGCGACTACCGCCAGGCCTACGACGCCTTCACCGATGCCGAGCTGCTGCGCCGCTTTGAAGCCCTCAGCCCCGAGGAGCAGGCCAGACTCCTGGCCGAAACGGCCACAGAGTCGGCCAGCCCGTCGGGAGAATCCGACCCCATAGGCTCAGGGGCATCCGAACAGCAGGCGTGACGGCGATCCAGCAGCGTTTCGAGGCCCTGCGGCAGCAGCAGCGCTGCGCCCTGATGCCGTTTGTGATGGCAGGGGATCCCGATCTCACCACCACCGCCGACACGCTGCTGGCCCTGCAGGCTGGCGGGGCCGACCTGATCGAACTGGGCATCCCCTACAGCGACCCTTTGGCCGACGGCCCCGTGATCCAGGCGGCCGCGAGCCGTGCCCTGGCCGCCGCCACCACCCCCGCCAGGGTGCTGGCCATGCTGGGCGGCCTCAAAGACCGGCTCGCGATTCCAGTGGTGCTGTTCACCTACAGCAATCCGCTGCTCAACAAAGGCATGGAGGCCTTCTGCGCCGAGGCCGCCGCGGCCGGTGCCGCCGGACTGGTGGTGCCCGACCTGCCGCTTGAGGAAGCCGAGAAACTCTCCAGCATCGCCACCTGCCACGGCCTCGATCTGGTGCTGCTGGTGGCCCCCACCACGCCGGCCGAGCGCATGGCCCGGATCCATGCCGCCAGCCGCGGTTTCACCTACCTGGTGAGCGTCACCGGGGTGACCGGGGTGCGCACCAACCTTCAGGAGCGGGTCGCACCGCTGGTGCAGCAGCTCAAGGCCCAGGGCGGCACGCCGGTGGCCGTGGGTTTCGGCATTTCGGGCCCCGAGCAGGCCCGCCGGGTGCGTGACTGGGGGGCCGATGGCGCCATCGTCGGCAGCGCCCTGGTCAAGGTGATGGCTGAAGCTCACAGCTGCGGTCAAACGGTGGCCGACGCCGCTGGCCGGTTCTGCGCCGCGCTGCGCCAGGCCCTGGATCAGCCCTGATCGCGACGCGCGCCGTCGCCCTGCCAGCTGTGCAATTTTCTGAAGCCTGCGAACGCAACAAGCAGCCCATCGCCGAGGCGTTGGCGCGCTGGTTGCCGCGGCCGGCACGGGTGTTGGAGGTGGGCTCGGGCAGCGGCCAGCATGCGGTTCACTTCACACGCCAGCGCGACCAGTTGCACTGGCTGCCGAGTGAACGGCCCGGGCAGTTGGCCGCGCTGCAGCAGCGCATCGACCGTGAGGGCCGCAGCCAGCCCGCCGCCGGCAGTCACCTGGCCGATGCGGTAGCCCTCGATGTGACCACAGGGCCCTGGCCCCCTGGTCCCTTCGATGCCGTGTTCAGCGCCAACACGGTCCACATCATGCCGGCGGCTGCGGTGCCCGATCTGGTGGCCGGAGCTGCGGCGCTGCTGGGCCCCGGCGGCCTGCTGCTGCTCTATGGCCCCTTCAGCGATGCTGGGCGGCACACAGCCCCCAGCAATGCCGCCTTTGATGCCCATCTGCGCAGCCTCGACCCCGCCATGGGGGTGCGCGACGCCGACTGGCTGACCCTGCTCGCCAGCAGGCATGGCCTGCAGCCGCGAGCCGACGTGGCGATGCCCGCCAACAACCGTCTGCTGGTGTTTGCCGCTGATGCCGCCGCTGATGCCGCCGGCTGATGCCGCCGGTGACGCCGCCGATCTGTTCGGCGCCGTATCGGCGGCCTATGGGCGCCATCGCCCCACCTATCCGGAGGCGTTCTTCGAGGCCTTCGCAGCGCAGCTGAAACCGGCCAGCGGCGCAGCCCCGCTGGTGTGGGACTGCGGCTGCGGCAGCGGCCAGGCGTCGCGGGCCCTGGCCCGCCGGGGCATCCGGGTGATCGCCACCGATGCCAGCGCGGCCCAGCTTGCCGAGGCCGACCCCCACCCCCTGATCAGCTATCGCCAGGCGCCGGCCAGCGCCAGCGGGCTCGACGACGCCAGCGTCGATGGGGTGCTGGTGGCTGCCGCGGTGCACTGGTTTGCCGGCGACGCCTTCAACGCCGAGGTGCGACGGGTGTGCCGGCCCGGAGCCGTGATGGCCTGGATCGGCTACCTGCCCTTTCAGGTGGATGACGGCAGCGCCCCCCCAGGGCGCGCCACTGCGATGGGCCCGCTGCAGCGAGCCCTCGATCACTTTTACGGCGAGACCCTGCGGCCCTGGTGGCCGCCCCAGCGCCACTGGGTCGACCAGAGCTATGCCGGCCTGCCGTTTCCGGGCCAGGAGTGGGACTTTCCAACAGACCTCTGGATTGAGCGTCGCTGGGATCTGCAGCAACTGCTGGGCTACCTGGGCACCTGGTCGGCGGTGCAGGCCGCCCGCCAGGCCGGCCATGACCCGCTGCCACAGATGGCTGTGGCCCTGGCCCAGCTGTGGCCAGAGGCTGGCGCCATGGCGCTGCTGGTGCGCTGGCCCTTCATGGGCCGCTGGGGCGTGGTGCGGTAGGGCCCAGCTCAGCGCACCACATCGAGGCAGCGGGCCGCCTGGTAGTCACTGCTGAGGCTGACCAGCTGCTCGCCGGTGTCGGCAACGGCATCCACCTTGGTGGCCACCTTCTCCGAGTAATTCACGTAGGCCGCAGGATCGGTGCTGCGCAGCAGCCGCGCCTGCTCGGGGTTGAGCCGGCTCTGGCGCATGTCACGGGTCGTCGCGTCCAGACGACCCTTGGTCTGACTGAGCTGGTCGCGCAGGACATTGCAGCGGGCCAGCTGCTGTTCATAGGCCAGATGGGCCAGCAACCACTGCAGCCCCAGCACCACCACAGCGACGCCGACGATCACGCCGCCGGCCGCGATCGCCTTCTGCCTGAGGGTCACCGGCGCACGCCCAACTGCGCCCAATGCTGAAGCCGCCCCTGTGGGTGTCAAGCCTGGCCGAGCAGCGCCCCGATGCCGTCAAACAACCGTTGCAGCGCCACGGCCAGGGTGGGGCCATCGACCATGCCGGTGCTGAGCCGCAGGGCATGGCCGTCCAGTCCAAAGGCATCACCACTGACGCCGGCCACGCCGTGTTCGCTGGCCAACCGCCGCATCAGGGTGCGCCCATCCACTCCCCCGGCCGACAGGCGCTGTGACGCCTCGGGCTCCAGCGCCAGGAGCCCGTAGAAAGCGCCATCGGGCTCAGCCAGCAGCCGCAGCGGCAGCCCGCCGGCGCGGGCCTCGGCGACGGCATCGACCAGGTGCTGCTGCAGGGCTGCGAGCCGGGCGACACGGGGCCGACACCAGGCTGCACCGGCTGCCAGGGCCGCCACCGCCGCCCGCTGGGTGAGCCGGGGCGGGCAGATCAGCACCGTGTCCTGGACCTGGGCCAGACCTGGGCTCAGCTGGGCCGGCACCACCGCGTAGCCCAGCCGCCAACCCGCCATGCCGTAGGCCTTGGACAAAGAGAACAGGCTGATCGTGTGCTCGGCCGCTCCGGCCTGGGAGCCCGGGCTCCAGTGGGGCGTCGGGCCGTGCACGAAGTGCTCATAGGCCTCGTCGTGAATGTGAAACAGGCCCCGCTGCGCGCACAGCCGGTTGATCGCCTCCAGCACCGAGCGGGGCATCACCACACCGCTGGGGTTATTGGGGGAGACGGTCACGATCGCCCGGGTGCGGGGGCTGATCGCCGCCGCCAGGCGCTCGGGATCAGGGATCAGCCCCGCGTCGACCGGCACCGCCGCACCGCCGGCCAGCTGCACCGCCATCGCATGGTTGAAGTAGTAGGGCAGCGGCAGGATCAGCTCATCGCCAGGCCCCGTGATCACCTGGGCGATGGCGTTGAACACCATGTTGCTGCCGGCGGTCACCAGCAGCGTGGAGCCCTCAAGCTGCAACGGGCCACCGGGGCGGTACGGCGCCATGAGCACTCCACCGATGGCCTCCTGCAGCGCGGCATCGCCGGCCATGGCGCCGTAGCGGTTGAGCTCAGCAGCGCCATCGCCAGCCGCCATCTCTGCGGCAGCCGCAGCCAGCACGGCGGCCACCCCAGGCGGTGGGCCCCAGCTGACCATGCCCTGGGCCAGCGACAGACAGCCGGGGGTGGCGCGCACCAGGGCACTGATCTCGGGGATCACCGGTTGCAGCACGCCAGCCAGGCGTGGGGCCGGGCCGGGCCGTTCGGGCAGCCCGGATCTGGGAGGATCCACATGCATCACGGCACGCTGGCATGGCATCGCGGTTTGTTCTCTGGGGCACCTACTGCGAGGACGTGCTCGAGAAACGGGCCCCTTTTCGTGAGGAGCACCTGGCCCGGCTGCAGCAGCTCAAGGAGGGCGGCAGCCTGATCACCCTGGGCCCCACCACCGACCTGAGCCGGGTGTTCGGCATCTTCGAGGGTGACTCGGCCGAGGCCGTCGAAGCCCTGGTCAAGGCTGATGTCTACTGGCGCGAGGGGATCTGGACCGACATCGAGATCCACCCCTGGACCCAGGCCTTCTAGGCCCGCGGCCAACCGGCCTGGGCCTGCTGCCACACGTAGTCTGCGACCGCTTCGGGACCACCATCGCCGAGGCTCGTGGCGTAGCCGCCCATCTGGCCGATGCCGGCCGCGGCCACCCGGGCGATCGCCTCGGGACTGGCCAGCCCCTGGCGCTCCAGGTCACCCAGTTGGAGGGTCTTGCCACGCCGGATGATGTTGCCGCCATGGATGTGGCACCCGGCGCAATGGTTGTCGAACAACAGCGCCCCATCGGGGCTCGCCTGGGCCGGCAGGGGCCACCAGGCCAGCAGCACGACCAACAGCAGGGCCACTGCCTGGAGGATGCGGGTCTGGAGAATCCGGGTCTGCAGCACGCGGCCGACGTGAGAAGCCATGGCGCCTGCATGGGTGCGGTACCAGTCTGGGGCCTCAGGCGCTAGACAGGTCGCTCGAGCGCGGGTGGTCTCCCAGGTGCCGACAGCCATCACCGTGCTGCATACGGCCGACTGGCAGATCGGCAAGCCCTATGGCCGGATCAGCGACCCCGACAAACGCAGCCGGCTGCGTCAGGTGCGCCTTGAGGCGATCGACCGCATCGCAGCGGTCGCCGCTGACTCTGGAGCCAGGGCCGTGGTCGTGGCGGGCGATCTGTTTGATTCGCCCACGCCAAGCCCGAGCGACGTGAGCGGCGTGTGTGCGGCCATCGGCCGCATCGGATGCCCCACCCTGGTGATCCCGGGAAACCACGACCATGGCGGACCCGGGAGCATCTGGCAGTCACCGCTGTTCGCCGACGAGCGGCAGCGCCGTGCACCCGCCCTGTCGGTTCTGGATCAGCACCAGCCCCTCGAACTCGACGACCTGCTGATCCTTCCGTGTGGTCTGCAGCAACGGCACGACAGCAGCGACCCCTGCGGATGGCTCAACCGCCTCGACTGGGGCAGCCTGCCGGCGCACAAGCCACGGTTGGTGCTGGCCCACGGGGGCGTGAGCGGTTTTGCCGGCAGCGATCTCGATGACGACAACCCCAGCGGCCCCGCCAACCTGATCGACCTGCGGGCCCCCTGGCTGGAGCAGGTCGATTACGTGGCCCTGGGCGACTGGCACGGCTGCAAGCAGGTGCACGCCAAGGCCTGGTACAGCGGCACCCCCGAAGCCGATCGGTTTCCACGCCATGCCGACTACCGCAGCGGTCAGGTGCTGGTGGTGGAGCTCACCCGAGCCGCCCCGCCCCGGGTGCGCCCCCAGCCCAGCGGCACGGTGGGCTGGCATCCGCTGCAGGTCGCCCTCAAAGGCGATGGCGACCTGGCAGCGCTGGAACGCCAGGTCGAAGCGCTGCTGGAGGCCCGGGTGGGCGCCGATCTGCTGTTGCTGGAGCTCAGCGGTCAGCTGAGCATCCGCGGCCAGCAGCGGCTCGATGGGCTGCTGCAGCGCTGGGAGGCCCAGCTGCTGCGGCTCAAACGGCGCCTCCGCGTGGGCCTCAGTCCGGAGGCTGACGAGCTCCGCTCGCTGGCCGAGATGGCCGATGCCCCCCTGGTGGCGGCGGTGGTGCGCGACCTGAGCCAACGGCTGGCTCAGGACCCTGGCAGCGACACCCTTGACCAGGCGCTGCTGGAGTTGCACCGCAGCGTGGGCGAGACATGCGCCTGATCGCCGCCCGACTCGAGCGGGTGCGCCAGCACCGGCTGCTGGAGCTGAGCTTCGCTCCCGGATTCACCCTGATCGGTGGACCCAATGAGGCGGGCAAGAGCACCGTTGTCGAGGCGCTGCACAAGACCCTGTTCCTCAAGGCCACGGCCAGTGGCCGCGGGGTCGAGGAGCTGCGCTCCCTGACCCATGGGGGCCTGCCCGAGGTGGAGTTGCGCTTTGAGGCCGCTGGCGTGCAATGGCTGCTGCGCAAACGCTTTGCCGGCACGGGCGGCACCTGCCAGCTGAGCAGCGATGGCGGCGACACCCTCCAGGGCAGTGCCGCCGAGACCAGACTCGCGGCGCTGTTGCAGGTGCCCGGCCCGGTCGAGGGGCGCCGCATCGCCCAGCTCCCCCTGCGCTGGGCCCATCTTTGGGTGCGCCAGGGAGAAGCGGGCAGCGATCTGCTGGCGGCGGGGGGGGAGAGCTACGACCTGGCCCTGCTGGTGCAGCAGCTGCAGGGGGCCGGGAGCACCCAGGATGCCCTGCGGGCCACCGCCACGGCGCTCGAGTCGCCGCGCGACCGGCAGGTGCAGGCCCTGCTGCAACAGCGGCTCGACCAGCAGCTCACCGCCACCGGCAAGGTGCGGGCGGGCTCCCCCCTGGCCCTGGCCCAGACGCGGGAGGCCGAGGCCCTGGACGCGCTGCACCGCAGCCAGGCCCGCCTGAGCGAACTCGAAGCCGCCATGGTGCAACTGGCGCAGATCGGCGATCGGCTCGCGGCGATCGTGCTGCAGGAGCAGGCCCTGAGCCAGCTGCAGCAGCTGCAGCAGTTGCAGGCGGTGCAGCGGCAGCAGCAGGTCCTGCAGCAGCAGCGCCAGGCCGACCAGGTCCAGCTCGAGCGGTTGCAGCAGCAACTGCAGCAGCACCAGCTTCAGCTGGGTCAACTGGACCATGCGGCCAGCGCCGGGCGAACCCGGCGCCAGGCCCTTGAGCGCAGCAGCAAGGACCTGGCGCAGCAGCAGCAGCACGTTGCGGCCCAGCTGGATCTGGCGGCGCTGGAGCGCGAGCAGGACCAGCTGCAGGCTCACAAGAGCCGCTTTGAGGCGCTGCAGCAGCAGGCCAGTGCCATCAAGGAGCACCTGCAGCAGCTGCCCGCCATCAGCGGGGACCAGGTGCGCGAACTGCGCCAGGCCGAACAGCAGCTGGCCCAGGCCCAGGCCCGCTGCCAGGGCATGGCGACCCAGGTGGAGCTGCTGGCGAGCCCTGCGCCGGTCAGCCTCGATGGGCGGCCGCTCGAACGCGCACAACCGCAACGGCTTGACCATGCCGCCGAACTGAGCCTCGACGGTGGCCGCACCCGGCTGCTGATCAGCCCCGGTGGGGGCCAGGCCATGGAGGCGGCCGTGGCCCAGCGCCAGCAGGCCCAGGGGCGGCTGCAGGCGCTGCAGCAGCAGCTGGGCCAGAGCAGCAGCGATGCGGCCGAGAGCGTGGCCCAGCAGCGTCTGGTGCTCGAGAGTGAGCTGGCCAATCTGCGCAAGGCGGCCGCCACGATCCCGTGGGCCCGCCTCGATGCCCAGCTGGCCGACCTGGGGCCCCGCCGGCAACGGCTGACCCGGGCCCTGGCGGCGTTGGGGCAGGACGCCACTGCCAGCGCAGCGGCGCCCGACCTGGCCGCCCTCGAAGCCCATCAGGACACCCTCAGGCAGGAGCTGCAGACCCTCGCCCGTCAGCAGGCCCAACTGCAACAGGACAACGACGCCACGGCGCGCGAGCGCGAGCAGCTGATCCAGCGGCAGGGGCAGCACCAGGCCGAGGCAGGCCGGCTGAGCGGCGCCCTGAGCGCCACCGCCCAGCAGCTGGACCAGCTGGAGCGCACCCACGGCTCGCTGGGCCAGCTGCAGGAGCGACTGGAACACCTCAGCGCCCAGCTCGCCGCGGTAGCGTCGTCCCTGCAGCCCGGGGGGGTCGAGCCTGAGCAGGCGCTGCGCCTGCTGGCCGCCGAAAAGGAGACCCTGCTGACGCGTCGGGGCCAGCAGGAGCAGATCTGCCGCAGCCTCGGGGCCAGCGACCCGTCGGCCGAAGTAGAGCTGCTGCAGGCCGCCTGGGAGCAGACCCGGGCCGAGCGCCAGACCCTCGAGCGCAGCACTGCGGCGTTGCAGCTGTTGTTGCAGGCCTTTGACGCGGCCCAGCAGCAGGCGGCCGACCACTACTGCCTGCCGCTGCAACGGGCCCTGCAGGGCTACCTGGAGGCCCTGGCGTTGCCGGCAGCCGCAGCGGCCGGCCTGCAGTTCAGCCCGCAGCAGGGCATCAGCGCGCTGCAGCTGCAACAGGGGGCCGTGCGTTTCGACTTCGGCCAGCTGAGCGGCGGCATGCGCGAGCAGCTCAACACGGCCCTGCGGCTGGCCCTGGCCGAGGTGCTGCTGGGGGCCTACGACGGCTGCCTGCCGCTGGTGCTCGACGATGCCTTCAGCAACAGCGACCCCGCACGGCGGGGTGGCCTGTTGCGCATGCTCGAGCGCGGCGTGCAGCGTGGGGTGCAGGTGCTGCTGTTCAGCTGCACCCCCGCTGACTTCGCGCCGCTGGCGGCAGCACCGGGGCAGCACCTGAGCCTGGGCGCCGCCGATGGCCACTGAGCCCGGCCACACCCTGCGCCCGGCCGAACCCGGGGATCTGGCCGCCCTGCTGGGCCTCTATGCCGCAGCGGTGCGTAGCCAGTGCCATGGGCTCTACAGCCCCGGGCAGGTCGAAGCCTGGGCCCGACACGGCCAGCCCGAAGGTGCCGTGGCTGCCACGATCAGCCGCGGCTTCACCCTGGTGAATCCGGTGGCTCCTGGCGATGGACGCCTCGCCGCCTTTGCCGTGCTCGATCCGGCCGACCGCCTGGCACTGCTCTACTGCGATGGACGCTGGAACCGCCAGGGGCGCGCCGCTGCGCTGGTGCGCGCCCTGGAGCAGCGGGCCCGCCAACAGGGGGTGCAGCAGCTGCGCACCGAAGCCAGCCAGCTGTCACGGCCGTTGCTGTTGCGGCTGGGCTGGCAGATCGAGGCCAGCGAAACCGTGCCCTATGCCGGCGTGCTGTTTGAGCGCTGGCGCATGATCAGAGCTCTCACCGCCGGCCATGGCTGAAGCGCAGCTGCAGCAGTTTCTTGAGAAGGTCAGCCAGCTCAATGCGTTTGTGGCCCTGAGCGAGGCCGACCCCACTGTGCGCGCGGCCCTGGCCGCCTGCAGCAGCCACCACGAGGTGGTCAACCTGGCCCGCGACCTCGGCTTCGCCATCGGCCGGCGCTGGGGGGAACCTGACGTGCAGGTGGGGGGAACGGCCGGCCTGCTGGGGGGCGAGCTGCCGCCCCCTGGCCAGGAGCTCGCCACCGTGCTGCTGAGCAACGCGCACCTGCGGCTTGAGCGCATTCATTCAAACCAGGCCTGCAGCCCCGAAGGCTTCTGGTACGACCAGCACGAGCACGAATGGGTGCTGCTGCTGCAGGGCAGTGCCCGGCTCGCCCTGGAAGGCGAAGCCCTGCCCCGGGCCCTGTGCCGCGGCGACCATCTGCTGATCCCGGCCGGCACCCGCCACCGCGTGGAAGCGACGGATCCCGATCCAGGAACCGTCTGGCTGGCCCTGTTCTGGCCAGCCGACCGCACCACCCACGCCTGAGCAAGGATCTGCCTGATACCGGGATCAGGCATCGGCAAGCGCTCAGCCGCGATGGGAGCGAAACATCGGACTTTCGGCCTGGCCCTCGCCCAGCCACATGTCGGCGATGCCACCAAGGGAGCTGGTGAGATCCACCTGCGCATGGACCACCTGCTGCTGACCACCGACGAGATCGGGACGGCCGCCATGGTCCGTGTGTGCCCCGAAGACCACCGGATCGTTGCGCAATGAATGGGCACCTGGGTGGCCCAGGGCGTCATGGAAGCTGCCGATGTGAAACCGCTCGAGCTGGTCATCGACGTAACGACGGATCTCCTGAGCCAGAGCCCCGCCCTGGAAACCGCCCGGGTGTTGGAGGAAGTCCTTGCCATCGAGAAAATCAAACAGGCTCTGGCCGAGCGACTGGGTGGACGCAGACATGGCAGCTCATCGGTGGAACGTGGAGCCGACAGGGCGCGGAACGCCCCTGATCAGCTCGTGTTGACCCGAGGAGCTTCCAATCAGCCGCAGTTGCGCTGCAAGGGATTTGTAAATCCCTTTGCCCTCTCAGGCTGGATCCACGCGCGTTGGCAGCTTCGCTCGCCCCCACCGTGGACCGCTCAGACCTGCATCGCTTGCAGCAGGCCCACCGGCAGCAACAGCAGGGAGAGTGGCTGAACGCGGCCGCCACCTACGCCGCACTGCATGGGCGGCAGCCCAGCGACCACCGCCTGCTGGCCAACCAGGGCAATGCCCTGTGGCTCGCCGACCTGCCCCAGGCCGCCCAGCGGTGCTACAGCCAGGCCTTGACCCTGCGACCCGACTGCGCCATCAGCCGCAGGGGACTGGCCCAGTGCCTGAGGGACCTCAATCAATTTGCTGACGCCCTGGCCATGCATGCGCAACTGGCTGAGGAGCTACCACTGGATGGCCGCGATGGGCAGGCGAACCTCTGGGCTCACAGTCAGGTGCTGCTGGGGCTGCAGCAGTACCGCGAAGCCTTTGCACTGATGGCCGCCCACCGTGCCCTGGTGCTGAGCCCCAGCCCGGGGCCGCCTGGGGCTCCAGCCGCCGCCCCCCTGCAACAGCACGTGAGGCTGGTCAGCGACCAGGGTTTTGGAGACACGCTGCAATACGTGCGCTTCGTGATCGCGTTGCTGCGCTGCCGTCGCGATGCGGGCCTGCAAGGCGGCGTGCAGCTGATCGTGGAGCCGGCTCTGGTGACGTTGTTGCGCGAAGGGCTGGACTGGCTGGAGGACCCGCCCAGCGTCCACGCCAAGGGCGCCAACGGCGCAGTGTCGACCAACGGCCTCTCCCTGCTGGCGCTGCCGCATGCACTGCGGCTCGACAGTCCAGATGCGGCGAGCCCTGACTCGGCCTACCTGCGCTCCCCCCTGTGGACCCGACCACAGGTCGACGCCACGGCGCGACGGCTGGGCGTCGGCCTGGTGAGCGCAGCGGGCCGCAAACTCGATGACCCTTTTTGCGCCAGGGAGTACCACAAGCGCACCCTGCCCGAGTCGGTGCTGTGGCTGCTGGTCGAGGGCCTGCGCGAGCGGGGCGCGACGCTGGTCGACCTTCAGTGCGGACCCGATCGCGAACGGAACCGTGCCCTCGGGCTGAATCTGCTTGATCCCGGCATCGAGCTGTCGGGTTTTGCCACCTCGGCTCGGGTGCTGGCGCAACTGGATCTGGTGATCACCGTGGATACCGCCATGGCCCATCTGGGTGGGGCGATGGCCCATCCAACCTGGGTGCTGCTGCCCTGGAGCGCTGACCCCCGCTGGCTTGTGACCACCAGCATCAGTCCCTGGTACGCGAACCTGCGTCTGTTTCGGCAGCCCCGCAGCGGGGACTGGCTCCCTGCTGTTGATCAGCTGCTGGATGCCTTCAACGACCGGCACCACCGTTACGGTCGCGGCTGAGCCCCCGCCTTGCCTGCGCACCATGGTCTCCCTGCTCCAGACCCTTGGCTGGGGCTGGTTCCAGCGCCGCAAACTCCCCCCGTCGGTGCACTTCAGCGAACGGATCAGTCCGGCGGAGTTGCCCCCACTGGAGCCTGGAGACCCAGGAGAGCCGCCTGGGCTGGCCTTCCACCCCTGGTCGGTGGCGCGCCTGGACGCCATTGCCACCGCACTGCTGGAGCGACCGGACCGCAGCACCCTTGATGCCGCCCGCTCGGCGCGCACCTGCCTGTCGCGCCTCTGGCTGGCCACCCCGGTTGACGGGCTGGAAAGCCTGTATGCCGGTCCGGTCGGCCAGGTCTATCGCAAGTTTCTGACGGGGGTGCTGCCGGCCTTACCACTCGATGACGAGGAGACCGCCTGGCGTACCGCCCTGTCGCAGGTCCTGCTGGAGGGCCTGGAACGCCAGGGCAGCCTCAACGTGCTGCTCGCCCTGCTGCCCTACGTGGACCGTCACGGCCTGCAGGTTTCCGACCCCTTCAACCAACTGCCCGCCTGGGTGCTGCCGCTCTATGCCGAGCGTTGTGATCCTGCCGTCGCCGACCGGCTGAACCACACCGCCAAGCAGCCGACCCCGCTGCTGCAGCCCGCACGAGCTGACGCGGTGGCCGCCCGACTGCCGGCCGCCAGCGTGCCCCTGCCGGTGCTGGCCCCCCTGACCGGGGAGGCCTGCATGGGCCTGATCAGCGACCAGGATTTCCTGGGACGGGTCAGTGCCCTGATCAACCTGTATGCGATCGAACCCCAGGACCCCGAGGTCTGCCGCGACCTGGACCGGAGTCGGCGTCAGGTCGCCCAGGTCTGGCTGGATGTGGAACCCGAGCAGCTGGAGGTCCTGTACCGAACGCCTTTCGGCCAACTCACCGACAACCTGATCGCCTCCAACTTCGCCGCTGAAGCCCTCCACCAGGACGACCTCAACCAGCGCCACCAACTGGCCGACATGGCGGCCGATCTGCGCCACCCCCATGCGCTCAATGCGCTGATGGCGGCACTGCTGTATTACCCCATCCGACAGGTGAAGCTGCCCACCTCGCGGGAGCTGCTGCCCACCTGGCTGGTTGCGGCGTTAACCCGCCTGGGGGCGCAGTGGGCGGCAGTTCAGCATTGAAAGCCTGCTCAGCGATGAAACTCACTCCACACCAGCCACCACACCAGCCCCGCGAGCAGGGGGCCCAACAGCAGTTGCAGCAGCACCAGAGCCCCGAGCACGGCTCCGGTTCCAACCCCCAGCAGCAGCGCGAGCCCCAGTTCGAGGGCCAGCAAGGCCGACACCCAGGTCCGGGGTTCCCGCAGCTGAGCCAACCCGCGTAGCCGGGCGCGACGACGACGCGCGGCCAGCTGCTGCGCCGGCGGGTACAAGCCAATCCAGTCCCAGCGTTCCATGGCCTAACGCAGGCGCTCCAGGCTGCGCAGTTTGTCTTCGAAAAACGACGTCAGCACACTGATGAACGGCCGCTCCCGCAGACGGATATCGGCGGTCAGGGTCATTCCAGCCTTCAGGGGGACGACGCGGGTGCGCGCCTGCAGATGCTGGTTCTGCAGTTGCAGCGTCACCGGATAGAACAGACCGTTGGCCTCAGCCCCAAGGCTGCTCCGCATCTCTTCAGGGGTCAGGGCATCGGAGCCGATGCTGCGCACCACCGCCGGCACCCGCCCGTAGTCGGTCGAGGGGAAGGTGTCGATCGAAATGTTGGCCTTCTGGCCCGGCAGCACGAACCCGATCACCCGACTGGGCACCAACACCCGCGCATCGAGAGAATCGCCAGGTACCACGGTCATGAGCACGCCGCTGGTCGGCACCACACTGCCGGGATTGACCAGCAGATCAAACACGACACCATCGCTGGGGGCCGTCAGCTGCCCGAACTGGATCTGCAGCCGCGCCTGGCGAATCTGACCCTCGAATTCGCTCATCTGGCGCAGGTTCGCCTCGATGCGGCCCCGCAGATCAGCGGCAGGGCCGGCCTGGGCCTGGATCAGGGTGGCCTGCAGGCGAGCTTCAACCCGCAGCTCCTCGAGCAGACGGGACTGCAGCTGGTTGGCCGTGTCACGGGTCTGCAACGCCTGCACCCCGCTGACCGCACCAGTGCTGGCCAGGGCCTCAAAGCGATTGGCGATGTCGTTGGACGTCGCCCAGGACTGCCGCAGCCCGGCAAGCCGTTGCTGGCTTTGCCGCAGCTCCTGCTGGGCGGCGCGCAGACGGCCCTGTAGATCGGCCCGCTGGCTCTGCAGCTGCAACCTCTGATTCACGGTCAGACTGCTGGCCGCGCGATCGCCCAAGGCTGAGGCGTAGATCCTGTTTTCGCTCGCCAGCCTGGCCCTGACGGCTTCGGCGGCCAGCAAACGGCTGCGCGCTTCCCGCAGGTCGAAGCGCACCAGCAACTGACCTTGGCGGACCGGCTCGCCCTCTTTCACGGCAATCTCGGCCACAACCCCGGCCACGGGGGCCTCGACCTGCTTGACCCGGCTGCCGGGTTGCAATTTGCCCTGGACAGCCACCGTCTCGGCCAGGGGTGCCACCAGGGCCCACACCATCAGCAGGGCAGATCCTCCAACCAACGTCCAGACCATCAGCGAGGAGGCCCGGGGGCTCCGCCTCAACAGCACGGGCTGGTTGAACTGCCACGCTTCGCTGCCGGACGGCCGCGCAACCTGGGGCCGGGGCGACGCATCCGGGCTGGCATCAGCAAGCGGATCCCCCACCAGATCGACAGGCGGCGTCGGGGATCGCCGCGGCTGATTGGACAACGGGGAGGGTGCAGCCATCTCAGAGGCCCTGCTCCTGCTGCTGGCTCTGGTACAGGGCGTAGTACCAGCCTTGACGGCTCATCAGGGCCTGGTGGGTGCCCACCTCCATCACCGCGCCCCGATCCATCAGCACGATCAGATCGGCAGGCTGCACCGTGGTCAGGCGGTGGGTAATCAAAAACACGGTGCGGCCCCGAAAGGCCTCGAGCAGGTTGAGGCACACCTGACGTTCGGTGCGGGCATCGAGTGCACTGGTGGCCTCATCAAGGATCAGCAGCCTGGGGTTCTGCAGCACGGCCCTGGCCAGGGCCAGGCGCTGCCGCTGGCCACCCGAGAGACCCGCGCCACGCTCTCCCACGTCGGAGTTGTACCCCTTGGGAAGGTTCATGATGAAGTCATGGGCACAGGCGATCCGTGCCGCGCCGATCAGATCTGCGGCCGTGGCATCGGGCTTCACCAGCAACAGGTTGTCGCGAATGGTGCCGTCAAACAACACCGTGTCCTGGGGGACGACTCCGATCTGCCGACGCAGGGAATAGAGCTCGACCTTGTTGATATCAAGTCCATCCACAAGCACCCTGCCAGCGGTGGGTCGGTAAAAGCGGGGCAGCAACTTCAACAGCGTGCTCTTACCGCTACCTGAGCCCCCCACCAAACCGACAAATGAGCCGGTTGGCACCTCCAGATTGACACCATTGAGAATCGACTCCTGATCCTCGTCGTAGCTGAACATCACCTCGCTGAACTGAACCTTGCCGAGCAAAGGCGGCATGGGAATATTCAACGATTCCTGCTGGCTCTGCTCGGTGGGACGATCCACGACATCAGCCACCATGCGCAGTGACGCAGTGGACTGTTGAAACTGCTGCCAGGTCTGAACCATCTTCACCAATGGCCCAGTGATATAGCCGCTGAGGATACGAAAAGCGATGAACGAGCCAATGGTCAACTGACTGCGCATCACCAGAAAAATTCCAACCCCAACCACCACCAGTGAATTCACGTCCTGAATCAACCCAGCAATGTTGCTCAGAGCTTCTCGCGTGACCTTCAACTTGAAGTCTTCGCCGATGAATCGGGCATAGCGATTCTGAAATTCCCAACGTGTCTGCAGCTCTGCATTCTGGGACTTGATCGTCTGAATGCCCGTAATAGATTCATTGAGATAGGAATATGTTTTGACCGCTTCTGCCATGCTTGAGTTGATCTGCCGACGCACCAGAGGGTTGCTGATGATCGCCAGAATGAGCATCAAAGGCACCGTCGCCAGCATGGCCAATGTCAACGGCACACTCATCACCAACAGAATCGCAAGATAGAGAAAGCTGAACAAAAAGTCGACGGTAGTGGTGATGCTCTGACCCACAAGAAATTCGCGCAATCGATCCAGCTGATGGAAATAGTGAATGACCTGACCTACAGGCCGACGGTCAAAGAATCCCTGCGGCAGTCGCACCAACTGATCCAGAATCGTGGCCTTGGTCGCCTGATCAATGCGATTCGCCGTGTCAGCGAAGATGTAGCTCCGCAAGGTTTTGAGAACACCCCGCACAACCGCAGCCAGCAACAACGCCGCAGAGATGCTGATCAGAACATTGAGGCTGTCCTGACGCACCACCTGATCGATCAGCTGCTGAATTCCCAGAGGCGTTGCCAGGTTCAGCACGTTGATGACCGTGGACACCGCCAGCACCTCCACCAGGGCGCGACGGTGCTCCCGCAGGAACGGGGCATACCAGCCCCAGCTGAAGCGTTGTTGCTTGGCGTCCTGCTTGCGCTGCAGCAACAGCGCCGGCACCGCCCCACCCAGGGCACGACCCAGCTCGGCGGCGTCGACGCAGATGGGCCCCAGTTCGGGCTCAAGCAGTCGCAACCGCCCATCGGTCTCCACCCCTTCGAGCAGGGCAAACTGGCCATCGCGCTCCACGACGGCCGGCACCGGCACCCGCCCCAGCCGGTCCCAGGGGAACGACACCAACAGCACCCGCAACCCCAGCGCATCGAGCAGTTCCCCCAGGTTCATCAAGGTCAGATGCTCCTGGCGCTCCAGCAGGGCAGCAATGCGATCGCTCAGGGCATCACGGTTGACCGGCACATCGAAGTAGTCGGCCAGGGCGATGCAGAGGGCGCGGGGGATGTCGCGCGGTCCGCTCGCCGGCTGGAGCTTCAGCTGACCGGGATGGAGCAGGGTCGGTGGGGGCTCCAGGGGTGACAGCGCATAGCTGGAGGCAGGTTCTGCATCCGCCTGGGCAGCAAGGGGTGGCGGCGGCTGGCCGATCACCAGCTCTGCTGCGGCCGGTGAGGGCTCGCTGCGCTCCATGTGCAGACGGGGCAGACCGATCCAGCGCCACCAGGGGCCACCGGCCAGCGGTGCTGCCACCTGATGGCCAACGGACCATGGCTGGCCCAGGCCCCCCCCGCTGCTGACGAACCAGTCGCAGTCAGGGTCGAGGTCGGGACACACCCCACCCGGCGCCAGACTGCGCACCCGGGCCTGGCTTCGCAGGGTTGGCCAGTCCTTCTGCGTCAGCAGGGGACTGGGCCGGTCGTGCCCGATCGCCTCCAGCAGGCCATGCAGTTCGGCCGCAGACGCATGCCGGCTGTACCAGGTCTGCAGCGCCTCGTTCTCGTCGACCACCCGAGCCCACACCCCCGCCGGCAGCGCCAGCAGTTCGACCTCGGTGGAGGCGCGCAGATGCTCGCAGGGCGCCTGACGCAACAGGCCGCTCCATCCGGCGCTGGCACCTGTCTCGAGCAGCTCCACCGTGTGCAGCGCACCGTCGATGGGGTCGCGTCCCAGGGAACGCAGGCTGCCGCTGCGCACCAGCAGCACCGCATCGGGCAGCACATCGGGGCGCAGAACCGTCTGACCAAGCCGGTAACGGCGGGGTTCCAGAGCCAGCTCCAGGGCGGCCGCCCGCTCGGCACTGAGCGCATCAAAGGGTCGAAAGCGTCGCAGCAGCTGGCCTGGCTGGCCCGATGCCTGAATCGCGGCAGCAGCGCCATTCATGGCTCCCGGGACCCCCCAGGTCTGGGAACCGGCGCCAGCGGCACCCCCGACAGCAACCCTTCCACCTGCTCGTCGAGCCAACGTTCAAACAGCTCATGCACCAAGCGCTCGCGGGTCCCGTCATCCAGGCGGGCCGGCAGCAGCCGCTCCAGGCGCACCACGAGCCAGTGTTCGCCAATCGCAAACGGACGCCACAGTTGCCCCTCCCGGCCCGCCCGCAGCCGCGATGCCAGTTGCGGATGGGCGGCCGAAAGCGGCACCGGACCCACCAGTCCGCCGGTCTCGGCTTCGGCCCCCGAGCCGAACGCGACGGCCAGATCCCAGAAGCTGGCGGCCTGCTCGAGCAGGCGGAGATGGAGCTCCTCGGCCAGCTCCCTCTCTGCCACCCGCAGCAGCGAATACACCACCCGGTCAAGATCAGGCTTGCGATCCAGAAAGCGGACCTCCACCTCGGCCTCAAAGCGCCAGTGGCTCCAGCGGCGCAATCGCTCAGCCAGACCGGCGATGGCCCGCAGATCCTCGAGCTGCCAGCCGCGCTCGAGCAGCCATGCCTGCCGCTCGGCAGGGGAGGTGAGCCCCTGTTGCTCCAACAGAGCGATGCTCAGGGCCTGCTCCTCGGCGGCAGTCAAGGGGACCACGGCTGCCACCGCCTCCTGCACAACAGCCCTTGCTAGGGCTCTGTTGAGGCCATGGCGCAACAGCAGCCGGTTGGTTTCTGCCACCGGCAGCAGCGGCTGGCCCGGCGCCAGGGCGATGGCCCGTTCGGGCATCACCCCCGAAAGGGACGGGGGCTCCATCAACGCCCCTCCCGGATCGGAAGCCCCAACCGCCCCAGGGCGGCGGCCATCTGGGCCAGTCCCTGGGTGCGGCCGTAGTGGCTGCGGGCATGGGTCAGGGCGGCCCTGCTCAGCCGCCACCAGAGGGAATCGTCTGCCAACAGGCGGTCGATGGATGCAGCCCACTGCTCCGGGGACTCGGCGATCAACACCTCGTCGCCATGACGGAGTGCCGTGCCCTCGGCTGCAACCGGGCTGAGCACCTGGGGAACCCCCCTGGCCAGCGCAGCGATGACCTTGCCCTTGAGGCCGGCGCCGCAACGCAGCGGAGCGATGAACACCCTGTGGTTGTCATAGACCCCTGCGGTGCTGGGGACCCAACCGACCACGCGCACCCCCGGCTGCGCGCCCCAGGCCTGGGTCTGCTCGGCGGCAAGACCACTGCCATAGAGATGCAGCTCGAGCGCAGGGTGGCTGCTGCGCAGCAACGGCCAGACCTCGCTGAGGAAGGCCTCGATCGCATCGACATTGGGGGGATGGCTGTAGCTGCCGAGGAACGCCAGGCCGCAGCGCCCCTCCAGAGGCGCGGGCTCTGCCACCGGCTCCACCACCCACGGACAGGGCGCCGTGGCGATCTGGCCGAGGCCCTCGACTTCAATGAGGCTTCGCTCCATCGCGCTGTAGCTGAGGGTCAGGTCCACCTGGCCCATGGCCTCGAGCTCCTCCTGCCGGGTGCGGGCCACCGCCTCGAGCGCCCTCTCCCGGTCTGGGCCCTCCAGGCGTGCGGCCAGGGCCTGACGCAGCTCGCGCAGGTAGTGGAGATCGGCATTGCAGAACAGCAACCGCGCCTGCGGAGCCAACTGGCGAATGCTGTCGATGTGGTCGCGAACGGTCGTGTAGCGGGTGAGGTAGATCAACGCGAAGTCCCGCCCGCGCTCCCGCAACAGCTGCTCCACCGACAGCACGAATGGAGCGTGCAGCGACTCGATGCCGCTGCGCTGCAGTTCATCGCTGTAGCCCCCCAACCAGGCCAGGTTGACCGGCAGGAAGGTGACCTTCCAGCCCAGCTCCTGCAGCAGCGTCATCTCTGTGAGAGCCGCCTGACCACCGGCATCCCGGTCAGGCCTGGGCACCCCATGGTCCAGAACCAGGGCGCGACCCAGCACGTCCCGATCCTTGAGACGCTCGGCCTCGGCCGCCGACGGAGGTCCGGACGGCTGCAGCGCCTGGCGCCATTTGTTCCTGAACAACGGCGCATGCTCGCTCTGCAGGCGCTTGATGCTGTCGGCATCGCCCGGGTCACAACCGGAGGTGGTGCCCTCGTGATGCACCACCCGGGCCAATGGGGCGCAGCGCACCTGGCGCCCCAGCTCCCTGACCTTGAAGGCCAGATCCGTGTCTTCGAAGTAGGCCGGTGCAAACTCGCTGCTGAACCCGCCCACCTGCCGCCACAGCTCCAGCGGAATGGCAAGGGCGGCCGCACTCACATAGTCGACCTGGCGGGTGTAGCTGACCCTCGGGTCATAGGGGTTGCCGCCCCGGCCGTAATTCCAGGGATCCCCGTTGCCCCAGACGATGCCGCCCGACTCCTGCAGACGGCCATTGGGGAACACCAGCTGGGCTCCGACGATGCCGGTGGCAGGCCAACGGTGAAACGGCTCCAGCAGTTCCTCCAACCAGCGGCAGCAGGGCTGGGTGTCGTTGTTCAGCAGCACCAGCACCTCTCCGCGGGCTTGGGCAGCGCCGCTGTGGCAGGCCTGGTTGAAGCCGCTGGCCCGGCTGTGGCGCACCACGCGGCAGCCGCGCACATCGCGGGCCAGCGCTTCGGCGGTGCCATCGCAGGAGCCGTCGTCAACGACGATCACCTCATACGCCACCTGGGTGGGTGCATAGGCCAGTGCCGCCAGACAGCGGCGGGTGACGCCGTAGTGGTTGTGGGCTGGAATGACCACCGAGACCCATGGGCTGTCGCTGCTCGGCAACTGCAACGGAGCGTCCAGGGGGTCGCCGGGAGGGGGATCAGCGCCGGCTGCGAGCAGCAATCGGTGCCAGCGGGGCAGCTCGCCTGGCAGATCCCGGATGCCACTGGCGGCCCAGTGCAGCCAGGTGCTGAGGCTTCGGTACTGCTCTCGCACCAGAGGCTGCAGCTGGTCGGGAAACGGCGGCGGGCCATGCTCCAGCAGAACCGGCCAGGGCGTGAGCACCAGAGGTGTGAGCTCGATGCGCGCATCGAGCACGGTTCCATCGCCTGAACGGAGTTCGACATGGTGTGGGCACCCATCACAGAACTCGGCTGGCAGGTTCTGCTGAAACAGGCCCTGGCCATCGGCCTGAACCATCAGGGTCATGCGCCCATCGAGCCACAGCCGCAGTGATGCGGCCGGCAGCGCCCAACCCTGGATCCACGGCCCTTCGAGCGGATGCAGCCCTCCCAGCTGGCCCCTGCCGCGCCGCACCAGAGCTTCGAGGCAGTGGTAGCGACGGGGGTTGAGCCGCTGGGGGCTGCCGCTCAGCTCCACAGGGCCCTCGTCGGTCTCCACAAAGGCCCGCACCACGGTTCCGGTGCCGCGGGTGGGCAGGGGCTGCAACAACGGGCCCTCCACCAGAAATCCGCAGTCGGGGGCAACCCCCTGCTGCTGAAGATCCTGCCGATGCAGGCCAGCCGGCACCACCGCCAGTGGCCAGCTCTGGCCGGGCCTGAGCAGGTCCTCGACCACGACGCGCACCTGCACAGGTGGCTGATCGACGGCGGCAGCCAGCCGACAGGCCCAGCCACTCAGATGGCCGACATCGGCCAGATCATCGAGCCGACCGGCCCAGGCGCCCCGGTTGTGGGCGGCAATCGCGACCGGCAAGGGGGTCGACACGGGCTCGGGCCTTCATCGCTGAACGATCTCCACAAACTGATGAATGCCCCCAGCCGCGGGGATCACCGATGCAGGAGCGCGCGATGAACGGCGTCGAAGTGCAGCGCAGCCCAACCGGGGGTGCATCAGGCGAGCTGGGGCTCTGGCTCAGCCTGCCGAGCCTGCTGCAGATCCCCCTCGATGATCAGGCACGGTTGATGCTCTGGAGGGCCCTCCTCAACGGCCTGAGCCAGCCCCCGGGTCTCGACACACCGGACCAGCAGCACTGCCGAGCCGCCCTGCTGGCCGCCCTCACCAGCCTGGAACCCCTGCTGGCCTGCCGGGCGGTAGAGACCGGTGCCTGGGACGACGCCCAGACCCTCTGGAGTGCCGCGCTGGCGCACCACCAGCAACTCGAGGCGCGCCAGCCCGACGCCGCTGCCGCCCAGGCACTGGCCCTCAGCGACGGGCTTGTGCAGGTTCTGGCCAGGCTCGATCAGGTGCTCACCCATGGGCAATGGGTGGCACCCTGCTCGGCTGCGGAAGCGGCCCGACTGCACGGGTTGGCCTGCGACCTGCTGCAGGCGATCAGGGGCTTGCAACAACCCCTGCCGGCCTGGCTTCCCGTTGTGGAGGAAGGTCTGGTGCGCCGCGGTGCGCTGGCCCTGCTGGAGCAGCCTGAACGGCGCTCGCGGCTTCAGGCGGTGGCGCTGCTGCTGCGTCTGGCCCAGTTGATTGACCCTTTGCCCGAATGGCTGCCGGCGCGGGTGGAGCACACCCTGGTGGACCTGCTGCATGACCTCGCCACCGACCCCGACCTCTCGGCCGGTCCAGCCGAGGCTGGTGCCCTGGTGAACAGCTGCCGCCAGCTCACGGCCCTGGTCAGCGACCCCCAGCGGCAGGCGGCCATCGCCGATGCGCTGGAGCGCGCCCGATTGAGCCTGGAGCTGGGGCGTCAACCGACCGGCGATGAGCACGCCGAGGGCTTCGCAGCCGATCAGCTCAGCGGGCTGGTGCAGCAATGGCTGGAAGACCTGGAGCTGGGCAACGGACCGGCAGCCCCGCAGCCCATCACGCTGGGATTGGTGTGGATCCCAGGCGCCCGGGCACTGCCCCACAGAAAGGGCGGGCTCGACCTGAACCTGGCGGCCCTGGTCGCCCCTGGCCCCATCGACCCACTCACCCTGCAACAGGGCATCGAAGCGTTCTTTGTGCCCTTGCAGCGGGCGACGCAGGAGAGCGTCCCGAACAGACCGCGCTTCAGCCTGCAGCACCCGCTGGCCAGCCTGTTGGACTCCCTGGCCCATCTCTGGGGTGCCGGGGGGAGCCTCAACGGCAGCGAATGCAGTGCCCTGGGCTGGGCCCAGGGCATCTGGAATCGCTGTGGCGGCCCCGGTGCCCTGGGGGCCCAGCAGCTACCGATGCCCTACCCGGCGGCATGCCTGGAACCCGGCAGCGCCGTGGTGCAGCCCTCTGCCGTGCAGCTGGCGGCGCTGCGCAGCTGGCTGCTGGACCGGCAGGCCCTGGAGCAGGCCCTGGGCACGCTCCGCCGCCACCACCACGACCGGGCCCTGTTGCAGCGATGCCGGCCCGAACAGTGGTGGGACCCCAGGGACCCGCTCGAAAATCTCTGCCGACTGGCGCTGATCGAGGGTTTCTATGAACACACCGCCAGGCCCCTGGCCAGCCTGGCCGCCTGGGCCGAGCCCAGCCTGGCCCAGCTGGCCAGCGCCCAGCTGATCGTGGACCCGCAGCAGCCCGGCAGTGCCCTGTTTGCGGTGCTCCAGGGTCTGTTTCAAGCCCATGGCCGCCTGCCGATGCTGGTGCGCCAACCTGCCGACTCAGCCCTGGACCAGATGCTGGCCGGCCGCGAAGTGCTGCTGATCACCCACCTGGCAGCCCAGGCCGAGGCCTTCCACCGCAGCGGCCAGGCCTTCAACCTGACGCCTGGCCAACCCATCGCTGCCTATGGCCTGCGCTGCATTGCGGCACCGGACTCGCGTCACCCGCTGCGCCCCGATCAAGGCTTTGAGACCAGCCTGGCCCACTGCCTGACAGCGGTGGAGCAACAGGCCAGAGCGCGATCGTTTGACATCGTGCTGAGCGCCTGCGGCGCCTACGACCTGCCGCTGTGTGAGGCCATCGGTCGGCGCTATGGCTGCACCACCCTGGCCCTGGGGCCCCAGATATTGAGCCGATTTGGCGTAAGGCCCGACGCCCCAACCCTTCAGCAACCAAAAGCGTGAACACAATGGGGCCCTCACCCTGACCCCTGATGGTGCGCTGAGCATGGCCCTGCTCCAACAGCCCCCCCGACCGCAGCCCCGTCTGCGGGCTGCGCTGTTGCGGTTGCATGACGACCACCGCCGGTACACCGGCTTCGAGATGTTCCAGGAGCAACTGCCGGAACTGCTGCAGCTCGGCAACGAGGTCGCTGCGGCCACAACCTGCATCGGCCTGCTGGGACTGCTGGAACCGCTGACCCAGCGGCAGCTCGACCCTCGGGAGATCGACCTGAGCGCCGCAAACCGCCGCGAGGGACTCGCGGCCGGTGGTTGCCTCTCACGCCACCGGGGGTTGACCCGGGTGCTGGAGCTGCTGGGGGAGTCGCTGGGAAGCCTGCAGCGCAAAGCGGTCTACATGCCTGAGACCAGTACCGGATTCGCCGCCTGGTTGCGGCGCCTGATCCCGCAGAGCCTGACCCTGAGTGACTTTCTGCAGGATGCCGAAGTCTGCCCCCAGGGTGGTGGCGAGCACCAGGACCTCTGTGCCCTCACCTATGCCTCAGAAAGCTTTGATCTGGTGATCTGCAACGAGGTGTTCGAACATCTCTACGACCTGCCGAAGGCCCTGGAGGAGATCCACAGGGTTCTGCGGCCGGCGGGTCGCTTGCTGGCCACCTTTCCGATGGCCTTCGGCCAGCGCGAAAGCATCATCAAAGCCGAATACATCAGCGCGCACGAACCGCTGCTGTTCCGTGGCGAGCCCGAACACCACGGCGACCCTATCCGGCCCACCAGGGGCTCACTGGTGTTTCAGATCCCCGGCTGGGACATTCTCGATCTGGCCGCCACTGTGGGCTTCAGCGCTGTGGCCATGCATCTGGTCAGCAGCTGGAAGCACGGGGTATTGGGGGCCGACCTCGCCGGGGTGCTCGTGGCCGAGTTTCAGCACTGACCATGGCCAACCTTGCCGAGCTGCCACGCCTGCGCCGTGCCCTGCTGCTCAGGCCCACGGACGGCAACCGCTGGCAAGAGCTTGTGGGCTTGATCACCGCGTTGGGGGGAGAACCGCTGCTGCACGATCTCGACGCCCTGTTTGAGCAGCCCTTGGTCGCGCCCGCCGGCCCGAGCGACGACGCAGCGCGCGGGTCAGGGGACACCGCGCTTGTCGAGCAGGCACTCGAGGCCCACCGAGCCGGTGATGCGGCCGCGCTCGAACAGGCGATCACCCGGTTGAACGCCCTCAACCCGGCCCATCCCTGGCTGCATGCCTTGCGCGGGCTGGCAGCCGAGCTGACCCGCAGCGATGGCTACGCCGAATTCACAAGAGCCCTTGCCAGCGAGCCCTGCAACGCCTGGTTCCGCTACTGGACGTGCGTGGCTGCACTGCGAAGGCGGGACTGGCTCGATTTCAGCGTCGAGGCGCTGCTGCTGCACAACTCCGAGACCATTCAGCACCAGGCTCTGGTGCTGGCGGCGGTGCACCATCTGACCGCCGCGTCACTCGCGCATCTCGACGTCACACAGAGCAGCGCCATCGATCTGCGGGTCGCTGACCTCATCCATCCCGATCGGATCAGCCGCAACACCGAAGAGCTGGGCCAACACTGCCTTCGCCACCTCAACAAGGAGCGTCGCAAGATGCTGCGGATCCTGCTCAACCTCCTGGGTGATCCGGCGACAGCCGGCCGCAGCGACTGCAGCCTGGTGCTGCATCAGCTGTTGGATCTGCTGCGGTGGCGTGTGATCGGGCTGGCCGAGCCAGCTCTGAGCTCCTGGCTGCACGGGGCTTGCCTGGCCCGACTGGAACGCCTCCCCTGGCAGCAGGGCAGTGCACCATCGCTGGCTGCACTGCTGCCCCAGCGCCCCGGCCTGAACCTTGAGACTGAGCGGCTCGAGATCTGGCGTGGGTTCAGGTTGGAGCTGCGGGGAGCGCACTGATGCAGCGTCCCGGCAGCACCGCAGCGACAACCACCCCCCTGACCCAGCTGGCCTGCGAGCTGGGCGACCTGATCGGCGTCTCGGAGCGGTTCACCCATGTGGCGGCGGCGATGCTGGCCGATGGCCTCGCTGCCGTCTCGGCGACGGAGCTGCAAGTGGAGCTGCAGGCCGGCTTCGGAGAAGAACTTCTTGTGGCCTATTACAAGGCTCTAGCGCTCCTGAAGCCCGATGAGCCCACGGTGGGGCCGATCACCGACCTTTATTTGCGTCTGCGTTTGCTGTGCTCCCTGCACGACCTCATCGATCAGCCAGCGCAGGATTTCCTGCTGCGTCATGGCCTGGACCGGGAGCTGCAGGAATCCACCGCTCTGCATGGAACGGCTCGGCTGAGCACCGGTCGGGCCGCGGAGGCATGCGGCTTCGGGCAGGATCTGGCCGCCTACTTTGGGCTGGCACCTCGGGTCAGGGAAACCGCCCCACCAGGGCTGACGGCAGCCGATGGCACCAGAGAGGAGCCCAGCCTCGCGCTGCACCCCTGGTATGGGCACCTGTGGAGCTTCCAACCCCAGCCCGGCGGCCCAACGCCCAGCCGGCATGCCTATCTGCTGGTGCCAACCAGTCACCTGGCCATCGCCTCGGCCGAAACCCTGTGCCAGCTGGTCGCGCGCCTGATCCCCTTGCTGACGAGCCTGGCCGATGATCCGGACGCTCTGATCTGCGCCCCGCTGGGCACACGCAAGCTGTCGTTGTCGAAGCCGGATGAGCGCAGCACCGCGACGTACTTCGATGGTGCCCGCCCGGTTCCGTTCTGTCTGAACCGGGCCCTGGAGCCCTACCTGCTGCTGCGCGGCACGCCCCTGGAAGGCCCCCACCAGCTGAACCACCTTGCGCTGCGCTTTGGGCCTGTGATCGACAGCGGATCGTCGCTGGTCTATCGCGATCCCCAGGACTATCGCCTGGGGGATCCAGCCTTCTGGCACCAGCCTGTGCAGCTCAGTGGCACGCCCCCCGGCCTGGCTCGAGCCATGACGGCCGGCGTCCGTCTGGGCGCAGACAGCCTGCCCCGCTGCCTAGTGAACGGCCTGCTGGTGCAGGCGGATCACAGCTGGTTCGACGTCAGCCCCTGCCACCAACTGGCCGATCGCTACGCCCGGATTCAGGGCTATTCGGGCCATGGCCCTTCGGGGGTTCTGAACCAATCGGTGTTGATCACCCCAGAGGCCCAGTTGTCGACCTGGCGTTACGAGCGCAACTTCGACAGCTGGTCAGGCCGCAGCGCTGATGTGGGCCGGCACCCCTCGCTGAATTTCCTGGCTTGGCAAGCGTGCCCCAGCGACCCCGATGCAACGGCCCAGCCGCTGGGGCTCCGGCCATTGATCCATGCAGGATTCCCCTGCGAATGCAAGGTCGAGGACCTGCGGCTGTTCAGCCATCGGGGCTCCATCAACGCCACCGCAGCGCTGATCCTGTCGCGGGCCCGCTACCGCGATTGGTGCGCGGAGATCGCTGCCGAAGCTTCGGCGCACAACACCATCGACGACATGGTGGTGGTGCAGGCCCTGGGCCGCATCGACCCCCATCGCGGTGAACTGGCCTTCAGCGGGCTGCCGGTCCTGGACTTCACTGCAACAACATCGGCCGAGACACCCGGCCTGCCCAGCGGCTTCGAAAAGAACTGGCTGATCCACTGCAGCGAGCGGAGCAACTGGTTGCTCTATTCAGTTCAGCCCTGGCGAGTCTTTCAGACCCGATCTGACCTGGTTGGCCCCTGGACCGCCCTGCCGGCACGACACCTGAAGCTGCCACCCAGCCTTCCCCAGACCCTGCGCAACAGTGCCGCTCCCGTGCCCCTGGGTGAGCCGGAATCGGCAGAGCGGCTCGCCCTGGTGGTGCACCACCGCAGAAGCGGAACCTACATCTACGACCAGTACCTGATGGTGCTGGATGCTGAGACCCTGCAGCCGCTGCGGATCAGCCGACACCCGATCCTCTCGATCAATCAGCAGGCGCTGAGCAGCGACGGTGGTTTCCGCAAAAATGACGGCGTCTGTTATGTCACAGCGGCCCTGGTTCTCGACGGCAGCCTGCGCCTCTACTGCAATCTGTTCGACTGCCGCACCTGCGTGCTGACCGTGACCATTGAAGACCTGATCGCATTGATCGAGCGGGACGACGCATTTGCCTCAGTTTCAATGATCTGAAACCATGCCCCAACAAGCCCAGTCAAGGCGCAGAGGGAAGACCGTCAGTCCCAGAGCCGAGGCGAGGCAAACGTCGACAGAATCGCTTCACGGGCGAGCCGTTGGGTTTCGGCCAGAGAGGTTCCATACTCCGGGCTCTCCACCTGCTTGAGGGTCTGAAGGAAGTGTGGAACTGTGAATTCATCAGGCAACACCGACAACAGTCCCATCTGCTGAGCCAAATCACGGTTCTTCTTGGAGGAGCCGAGATTCATCACGGGAACCCCCGCCGAGAGCGCAAAGACCAAGCCGTGGAACTTCATCGAGATGGCCGCATCGAAATACGGCATCAGAGCCAGGATTGTCTCGGGATCCAGGTATCGGTTCACCAGGTTGTACAAGGGCGCCGATCTTGATGAACGAGCCAGGCGATAGGCGACATGCACATCAATCGAATTAAACCAATAACTCAAGCTAAAAAAATACAAGTTGTAATACTGCAAAATGTCATCCAAGGCGCGGCGCAGACGGGCCAGATACACCGTGTCAGCAGCGCTCCGCTCGATTGCTTCAAGAACATTCGAGCTAGCAATAGTGCGGTAATCATAATAATGATCAGACAAAAATATGGCCATGCTTTTATTGCGCAACTGCTCTGGTGCGACAGTGTTTTCACAATGTTCAGCCATGCGCTCGAGCAACAACCGAGAGCGATCCAGAGGCGCCATCGCCGACACACGCGCCATCTCGCTGGCCAGAGGTCCGACGCAATGCACGATGTCAGGTAAAAACTGAATCGGGCCGGCATCGGGTGCCATTTCACTCAACAGCGCCGCATCGGCCTCACTGCGAATCAAGGAGAAACGCGCCATACGCAGCGATGGCTGGTAACGGCTCAGCAAAAAATCTCTGGAGCCAATATCGGCGCTGATGATATGAAACGGCGTGTCTGGAGGAATGTGCTCCCAGAAGTAAGGCTCGCCGATGATCGCTCCACCACCCACAATCAACCGCGCCTGACCCTGCATCACCTGGCTACGGATCCGATCAGCCAGTGCACGGTCTCCTGCCAGTTCAGATGGCCTGATGAAACGGAGCTCGCAGCCCGTTGGCAGCAGAAGCCGGAATGCCATCTTGAACGCCTCGTCACCGGCATTTTTCGAGCCGTAATAGCCATAGATGTAGAACAAAAGACTGGCCATCAACCACCACGCTCAAAGCCTCAAACTCAAGCTAGAGATGCTCCATGGCAGCACCTGCATTCGCGTGCGCTAAGGAGCAAACGACTGCAGATCCGCACCATCAATGCAGGCCGTGATCATGGCCATCGCCACCTCCACCGCCAGCGCAACGTTGCGAATGCAAAACGGTTGATTGCGCATCTCCAGCGGCGGCAAATCGGGCGCTGGAGCTTCCTGGGCCAGCAGGGACGGAGGCAGCGTCAACAACGGAACAGCCCCCTCACACTGCTGCCGGTGCCAGGCGGCAATGGCCCCGGCATTGGCCCCAGCCACCAACAGCAGGCCAGGGATCTGGGGCCGTAGCCAGCCCACCTTGTGCTGCATGGTTCCCTCGTGGGTCACGTAACACCGCAAGCCCTCGGTTCGCCGCAGCCAGTTGGCGAAGTCAAGCCCTGAGAGGCACTCGAGGCCCTGGTCCCCGCTGGCGGCGATGATCCGCTTCACCCGCGCCGTGCAGGCTTGCTCGCGCTGGCGCGCTGCAGCATTCGCCTGGTTGTCGTGTTGATAGGTGAAGCCATCCAGCACAATCAACGGACAGCCATAGCGCTGACGCAGGGCAGCGATCAGGGCTGCATAGAAGGGCTCTTCGTTGACCAACTCGCGCCGCCCCGGACCGCGAACCCCCAGCAACACCAGCGGCTGGTCACGGCCCGGCGGCAAGGGGTCGAGCGGCTCGGCGACCAGGGCTGCCAGCACCGCCGCACGGGCAGCCACCGTGACCAGGGTTCCGCCAAGGCGAACACTGGGGCGCTGCGACAACACCGCCGGATCCAGGCGGCGAATGCCACGGAGCTGACCCAGGTCCAGAACCGTGTCGGAATCCTGCACCACCTCCAGGGTGGTCAGAGCCGTGCGGGCCCGCAGCAGCGGATCAAGTTCATTCCAGAGGAAATGGGCAAAGTTGTCGTTGCCCGCCCGAGCCACTGCCGCACCGCTCAGGGATTCGCCGGCGTCCTGGAGTCCAGGACGCTGCAGCGGCTGATCGGCCAGGGCGTAGGCCTCACCGCACTCCCCGGAGAGCAGGACCCACCGGCTCCCGTCGGTGTGACGTTGCAGCAGCAGGCGATTGCAGCGACTGTCGGCCCTGAAGCTCACCAGGACATAGATCCCGTCGTGCAACCGCAGCCGAAACCGCCGCCCCCGCAGCAGCCACTCCTGATAAAGACGAATCGACCGGGGAACCACCCAGCTGTCGAGGGTCTGGCAATCCAGCAGCGGCCCCTGCTGCTGCGCAGCCAGCGCGCCACAACGCCATGACGCCCCAGGCAGAGCGGCCTGGTCGAGGGCCTGGGCCAGACAGCCCAATGCCGCCGAGTGCGCAGTGGACACCACGGTCGAAGGGGACGCCCCCAGAGCCCTGGCCTGGGTCAACGCCTCGCGGGCGCCTCGCTGGCGACGCAACGCGGATCCCTGCCCTGGATGCACCATCAGCTCCAGGGCCCGCGCCAACCAGGGCTCGAAAGCCGCGACAGCAGATGCGGGAGAACGGCCGATCACCGGCTCAGCCACTCCACTGGTTCAGCCAACGGTGCCGCCAGAGGCCCCCGGGAAGCCAGCGACTGGCGGGCCCGCGCTGTCGGTGCAGATACCAGAGGCGGTTGAGCTGAAAACTGCGGGCGTTGTGCCCAGCCAGAACCGGGTCCTCTGCAATGGTGCGACTCTGCTGCGGATTGGCCTCGAGCATCGCCCCATGGGCGAACCGGCCATCGAGCCATTCCACCTCGGAGCTGGCCAGCAACCGGTCGCGGTAATCGAGATCTTCCCAGTAGGCGGGGTAGTAACGCTCATCGAACACGCCCACCCGGTCCCAGGCCAGAGCGCTGAGCAGAAACGCAGAAAACGCCCGCTCGCCTGGAAACAACGCCAAAAACTGGGGACGCCCGCAATCCATGGCCGCCAGGGCCTGAGCCAGCACCCCTGGGGCAAACACCACATCGTGGTTGGCGATCAACGCCAAGGGGGCGTTGGGGAAACCCAGCAAAATCTGGTTCCAGGCACTGGCCACGCCGGCATTGCCAAATGGCTGAGCCACCCGCACCGCCTGCACCCCTGGCCAGCCCCGCTGCTCGAGCTCGCGGAGCGCCTGACGCAGGTTGTGCGCCTCAGCGTCGTGTCGACCCCCACTCTGATCAACGATCGCCAGCGTGTGAACGGGCACATCCAGGCTGTGCAGCAGCCGCTGCAGGTGCGCCAACCCGTGCACGATCGGCACCCCGAGCAAGGGCAAGACGCCAGGCTCTGAGGCAGGGGGATCCATCTGCGCCAGCCCTTTCCAGAACACCTCCAGCAGCTGACCATCGGCACTGCGTTCACACACATTGGCCAGCGAGCGCCACAACGGCAGGCAACAGGCCTCGCTGCGGGAGGGCTGTTTGGGCACGGTCTTCAACCATGCCAACAGCCACACCAGAACCGCACGACGGGCCTGTGCCCACTCGCCGAGATCCAGCAACAGGTCGATGGCACGGGCCCGTGCCGGCGCATCCAGTCGCCCAATGGAATCAAGCCGGTCCTCGGCGAAGCGACCGGTTCTGCGTCGCCAGTGGGTCAGGGCATCACGGATCGCAGCCTCTGACTCCATGGCAGGGCCAGCCGGGGGATCCGTCACGGCACGTCACCGTCAACAAGCGCCTGTGTGGAGATCTGCAGCTGCACCTGCAGGCCTCCCAGAGGAGAGCGACCAAGGGCCAGTGTGCCTCCGTGCTGGCGGCAGAAGCTGGTGGCGATCGCTAGCCCAAGGCCGCGATGGATCCTTGGCAGCGATGGGCCGGCACCGGCTGCCGCACCGTGGTCGTCTACCAGAATCTCGAGATGGTGGGCGCTCTGGCGCAGCGACAGAACCACCGGAGGAGCGCCGTACTCCAGAGCGTTGTCGATCAGGTTGTTGAGGCTGCGCCGCAACAGGTGACGGTCCACCCACAGCTGAAGTGGCGGCACACTCACCTGAACCTGGCCTGCGCCATAGCTCTGGGCCAGCTTGCGACAAAGACCGTCGAGCTCGACCCGCTGCCGTTGCGAGGGCAGCGCCGGGCCGATGGCGATGGCATCGAGTTCCCGATCGAGATCGAGCAGGGCCTGCAGGTCGGCCTGCAATCCGGCGACCACCTGTGGGTCTGCGCCCCCCTGGGCCTCAAGCCGCTCGACGCGGTGCAGCAGCCTGGTGAGGGGTCCACGAATGTCGTGGGCTAGGCCATCGAGGCGCTGCTGGCGAGACTCCGACGTGCTGCGAAGCGACTCCAGCAAGCGGTTGATGCGATAGGCCAGCAGCTGCAGCGGTGCAATACCCGCCTCCAGCTCAAGGCTCGCCCATGGCAGGGTCTGCCGTTGGTTGAGACGCCGGGGCAAAGCTGTCAACAACGTGTTGATGGGCTGCAGCAGCTCCCGCCTGAGAAACACCAGCAGTCCCAGCAGCACACCGAGGCCCACACTCAGACCAAGCACCAGGCCAACCATCGGCAACGTAAGGATCTGCGGCTGGCGCAGCAGCAGCAACGACAGGCTCATCAGCAGATCCACCAACAGAACCGCGCCGATCCCCAGCAGGCAGCAGAGCAACAGTTCCCGGCGATCGCGGGAACTGAGCAGGATCGAACGTTTGCTCATTCGGCCTCCGCCCCTGCTGCGGCCGGCTTCGCCGACGCGATGCGCAGGGCGTAGCCCTGCGCTCTGACCGACTCAATGGTGAGAACGCCGTTGGAGGTGCACTCCAGCAGCCGGCGCAGCCGGCCGAGCCGCACATCGATGCTGCGGCTGCTGCCACTGTTGACCAGGCTGCCGGCAGCCTGGGCCAACTGGGCCCGACTGAGCACGCGGCCGGGGGATCGTGCCAGGGCCAGCAACAAGCTGCTTTCGCCGCGGCTCAGGGAGACAACGGGCTCCTGATCCAGTCGGAGCGTGCCCAGACGGGGCCAGAAGGTGACGGGACCCAACACCAGAGCCTGCTCATGGCTGTACGGCGCCACGGGGGACAGACTCGCGACCCGCAGCAGCTGCTCGCAGCGCAGCGCCAGCTCTTTGAACAGGAAGGGTTTGGCCAGGTAATCCTGGGCCCCAGACTCCAGCCCCACGACCCGATCGACTGCTCGCCCACAGCCCGAAAGCATCAGCACGGGAAAGGAGTGGCCTTGACTGCGCAGCTGCTGGAGCAGCGCACTCCCCAGACATCCGGGCAGGACCTGATCGAGAATCAACAGATCAGGACGCTGACGCCGCAACGCCGCCAGCATGGGATCGGGCTGGGAAAAGCTCTGCAGGCCCCAACCGCAGGCCCGCAGGCGCGGGGTCAGGGCCTGGCAGAGATCCACATCATCTTCGACCCACCAGAGCTGCGCCCACGGATGCTGCGACCGGAACCCGGCCCCTGCCGGCCCCGAGGCATCGGCCGGGATGCCTGGTACTGACTCCAACCCCTCGACCACGATCTGCGTGTGCCCACCGTGCACTCGAGAGTGTGATCATCCAGAGCTCCAGAGCTGCTGTGCAGGAGCTGTGAACGCGGATCAAAGCTGCGTCGGATCCCGATCCAGGAACCGTCTGGCTGGCCCTGTACTGGTTGGTACCGGCCTGAGGTTGCCGGGCTTGACCAGCCAGTAGGCCGCGGCCAGGGCCAGCACCGCCACGCCCAGACCGGCCAGCAGCTGGGGCTTGCTCTCGGCACCGGGGGGCAGCACGATCACCTTTCGTGCCACGGCGGTTATTGCCGTGATCAGCACCAGCTCGATCTGCACCACGTGCTTGCGGAGGTAGGAGGTGATGTTCTGCAGCACCTCAACCGCAATGAGGATGTTGAGCAGATCCCCGAGCACCCGGGTGAGCCGCTCGCTCAACCAGGGAGTCTGGGGCGTGCTGATCGCCCAGAACAGCTGAACCAACAACTGCACGGTGGCCATGACCATGACCACGAGCAACACCACCCCGAGCAGTTTGGCGATCCAACGCTCGGCCCCGTCGACCAGGGCCAGGTAACGGTTGTCGCTCAGCGGTCTCATGCCCACACCCCCTAGTTACCGAAAGGTGTGTACGAAGGCTTGGCCGGCGTGTTGCCGGGCGGATTGACGATCTCGGTGTCGCAGGTGATCGCGCCGGTCTTGGGATCGGTGACGCAGTTCTTCGGTTTGACCTGGGTTTCGCTGCCCACCGAGCTGCCAGGCGCCAGCAGGAACTGCTGCACCTGAGCCCGGGCAGGCAGACCACTCAGCAGCAGCGGGGCGAAAGACGTCCCCAGCAGCAGGGCAAGGATGGGATCACGCCGCAACATCGGTGCACGCTCAAGGGCTACCGAACCACTATGGCGAGAGGCCCGTGGATTGCGGTCAGCCCGGCTGCTCCTGACGGATTTCCTGCAGCAGCAGATCCAGTTGCTCCAGAGAGCCGCTGATGGCCGGCGGCAGCGTGGCCGGGTCATCGATCCCGGTGAGCAGGGCCGCCTGATCCTCGCCATGCCATTCGGCTTCGATGGCACAGAGGCGGGCCACCAGTTCGGGCAGGCCACCACCGCGGTAGGTGCGGTGCAACTCATCGATGAGCACCGGCATGCGCACCGAAGCCGCCCGCAGGGCGCGGCGCAGGTCTGCCTGGCTGCGGCCGGCATGGCGCAACCAGTCCTTGATAAAGGACTCCAGATCACCGAGCTGGTCCTGCGTCAGCGCGGCCATCACCCCCAGGCGTTGGACCCGAGATTAAGGGGTCAGTCGCACTCCACGAGGCCGGTTTCCTGGCCGGTACGACGCAGCTTGCGCAGGGCGCGCTGCACCACCTGGCGGCAGTACTCACGGCTGCAGTTCAACTGCCTGGCCACCTCGGCCAGGGTGCGCCATTCGTGGCTGCCGTCGAGCCCGAAACGCAACATCACGACGGTGCGTTCCTTGGGGGTCAGGCAGGCGCGATCGAGCAGTGCCCAGACCGCCGAGATGCGCTCGGCCAGCTCGGCCTGCTCGAGAGGAGGCAGCTCGGCGGAGGGCAGCACGTCGACCAGCTCCGAGGGGTCGGCCTTCGATTTGACGACCCCCTGGAGGCTCACGGTGACACTGCGCAATTCGCAGGCCAACAGTTCTTCGACCTCATCGCGCCTGAGATGCAGCATCTTGGCCAGAACCGTGGGGCCCGGCAGCACGCCATGGCTCTGCAGATAGCGGGCCTTGGCCGCGCGCAATTTGGTCAGTTTTTCGTTGACATTGACCGGAATCCGAATCGTGCGGCTCTGGGTCGACAGCGCACGGTTGAGGCCCTGACGAATCCACCAATAGGCATAAGTACTAAATCGGTGTCCACGGGTGGGGTCGTACTTCTCAACGGCCCTGGTCAACCCCAACGTGCCCTCCTGAATGAGGTCGAGGAGGTCAAGCCCTTTGCCCTGATAGCGCTTGGCCAGATTGACCACCAGGCGCAGATTGGCGGTGATCATGTGATTCTTGGCACGCTCGCCCAGCCTCATGGTGCGGCGCTCCAGTTCGTCGTAGCTGCAGGCCGGCCCCGTGCCTCCCGCCGACGTGCAGCGTTCCTGCAGAGACACCATGGCCTGCACCTTGCGCCCCAGGGTGAGCTCCTGCTCGGGTGTCAACAACTGATGGCGACCGATCTCACCGAGAAAGGCGCTCAAGGAGCTCACCATGGTGAGACTGCAGATTGATTTGAACCTAAGGGAGATTTGTCGCCAAGAAAAAACTCACTGAAAAACTTCCGACTTTCACTTTTGCTACGCAAATGCAGGATTGCTTCGAGTTTGTCTGCGGCACTCAACTGCAGCACTCAACAGAGCGGGCTCAGCAGGAGCTACCGTCAGCCCTCTGTTGCCCAATTCGACCCGCCATGACGTCCCTGCTGGCCGCCATTCCGACCGAGGTGCTGCAACGGGCAGGGGTGGCCTACGTGCACTACCTCAGCTTCATGCTGTGTTTTGGCGCGCTGGTGCTCGAGCGCCGTCTGATCAAGGCCAACCCGAACCGGCAGGAGGCCACCTTGATGGTGATCACCGATGTGGTCTATGGGCTGGCGGCCCTGGCCCTGCTGGTCAGCGGAATTCTGCGGGTTCTCTACTTCGGCCAGGGCAGCGGCTTCTACACCGAGAATCCACTCTTCTGGTGGAAGGTCGGCCTCTACCTGGCGGTGGGTGCCCTGTCGCTCTACCCGACCGTCACCTACATCCTCTGGGCGCTTCCCCTGCGCAAGGGCGAACTGCCCAAGGTCAGTGAAGCACTGGCCAACCGGTTGGCCTGGATCCTGAACATTGAGCTGGTGGGCTTCGCCGCCGTGCCGCTGCTGGCCACCCTGATGGCCCGCGGCGTGGGCCTGCCGGCTGCCTGAGCCATGGCGAGCCGGCTGGCACTGCTGGCCGCAGGCCTGATCGTTAGCGCCGGGCTGGCACCCCCGGCGGCCGGAGCCGACCCAGCCAGCCGCTGCCCGACTGCCGAAGCCGTCAGCCCGCTGACCTTGCCGGCCGGCGACCGGCAGCCCCCCCCCCGAGCTCCCAGCGAAGCGGAACCCGGCACCTACAACACGCGCCTGAGGCCCACGCCACTGGGCTGGCCGGTGCGGGAGCACTGGTGCGTCTGGATGGAACCGCCGGGCCCCGGGATCGGCAACACCGGGCCCGCCAGCGCCGAGGGGCAGCGTGCGATCCAGTGGCAGAACGCCGTGCGGGCGGCCCTTGAGCAATGGCAGACCCTGCTGTCGATCACCCTGGTCGAGCACGCCGAACAGGCCCAGGTGCGCCTCTGGCGTCGCCGACCGCCGCTGCAACGGCTTGCCGATGGCCGCACCCGGGCCAGCCATGGCAGGGCCGTGCTGCAGCTGCTGCAGGTGCGACGCGCCGGCCGGGAACAGCTCGAACCCAGAGTCGAGGTGCTGCTCAGCCCTGGCCAGCGCGCCCTGGCCCTGCAGGCCACCGCCCTGCATGAGCTGGGCCATGCCTTCGGCCTGTGGGGCCACAGCGACGACGCGGGCGATGCCATGGCCGCCGTGCCCGGTGCGATGCCGGTGCTGCGCCTCAGCCCACGCGATCGGGCGACGATGCGCTGGCTGCTGCGCCAGAGCGATCGGCTGCAGACACCATCAGCGCGATCACAAAGCCCAGCAGCTGCACCACGACCAGGGCAGGCCCCGACGGCAGATTGAACAGGCCTGAAGCCAGCAGGCCGATCACGGCCCCGCCCGCGCCGATGGCGCTGGAGAGCAGCACGTAGCCGCTGAAGCCCCGGCTCACCAGCCGGGCCCCGCAGGCCGGCATCACGATGAAGGCACTGATCAACAGCACCCCCACGGCCTTGATGGCGAGTGCGACGGCCAGGGCCAGCAGCACCACGAACAGCAGCTGCTGGCGCTCGGCATCCACGCCGCGGGAGCGGGCCAGTGGTTCATCCAGGCAGAGCAGAATCTGACTGCGGCGGTGGCGGGCCAGCAGCGCCACGGTCACCAGCAGCAGGGCGGCGATCAGCCCCAGATCCAACCAGGTGACGCCAAGAATGTCGCCAAACAACAGGGCCTCGAGACCCGGGCCCTGCCGGGGCAGGCGGCTCAGGGCCAGCACGGCGATCGCCAGAGATGCCGAATAGATGATGTTGAGCAGGGCATCCACCGGCAACCGGCTGCGCCGCACCACGGCGTTGACCACCAGGGCAAACACCACGGCAAACGGCAGCAGCACGAGGGTGGGGTTGAACCCCAGCGCCACCGCCAGGGTCAGGCCCAGCAATGAGGCATGGCCCAGGGCGTCGCTGAAGAACGCCATCTGCCGCAGCACCGCCACACTGCCCAGCAGGCCGCCCAGGCCACCGGTGAGCAGGCCCGCCAGCAGAGCCCGCTGCATGAACGGAAGACCCAGCAGCACCAGCAGCGCCGAAGCGTCGGGGTTCATGGCTGCGCCGCCGGCTCGTGCTGATGGCGGTAGGGGGCGTAGTGGTGCCCGTAGAGCTGCGCCAGCCGGGCGGAGCTGAGCGCGTGGTCGGGGCTGCCCGCACAGCGCAGCCTGCGGTTGAGGCACAGCACCCGATCACAGCTGCGACGCACCATGTCGAGATCGTGCGAGACCTGCAGGATCGTCCAGCCCTGGCTGCGGCGCAGATCAAACAACAGGTTGTGGAACTGCTCCGCCGCCTGGGCATCCAGGCCGGCCTGGGCCTCGTCGAGCACCAGCAACCGCCGCGGCCGCACCACACAGAAGGCGAGCAACACCCGCTTGAGCTGACCGGCCGAGAGCTCGCTCAGCAACCGCCGCTCCAGCCCCTGACAGGCGCAAAGCTCGAGGGAGCGTTGCACCGCCTGACGCCGGCCGGCAGCCGGCGCCCCGCCCAGGGCCACAAACTCGGCCACGGTCAGGGGGAAGCGACCCCGCGGTGCAAACAGCTGGGGCAGATAGGCGATCTGGTCACGCACCGGTGCCGGCAACTGACCGCGGGGACCGAGGGCATGGCCCAGCAGTTTGACGCTGCCGCCCTGCCGTGGGATCAGGCCCAACACGGCCTGCACCAGCGAACTCTTGCCGGCGCCGTTGGGCCCCACCAGCGCGGTGTCGGTCTCGGGGGGCAGCGCAAAGCTGACATCTTCGACAGCCAGCAGACCGCCCTGACGCACGCTCAGATGGCTGACTTCGAGAATCGTTTCGCCCATACCCATCAGGCTAGGGGGCCAGGCCGCGGCAGCAAAGGTTGCGAGGTGTTGCGAGCCGTGACGTTGCTTGTGACTTTTGGCGATCGCAACCAGCCGCAGCGGCATTGGCCATACCTTTCGGCCTTTGCACGCCCCACACTCCATGGCCCTGCCTGTTCTGACCACCCGGCCCATCACAACGAACGCCCGGGTGAGCAGCTTTTTTGTCGGCAACGAAGAGACCGTTCGCCAGAACGGCCGGTTTGCACTGCAGCGCGACCGGGCCGGCGCCGATGAACTGATCGAGCAGGCCTACCGGCAGATCTTCTTTCACGCCTTCAAGGTCGACCGCGATGCGGTGCTGGAGTCGCAGCTGCGCTCAGGCCAGATCAGCACCCGCGACTTCATTCGCGCCCTGTTGAAGTCTGACAAGTTCCGCACTGACTTCTACCGCTGCAACAGCAACTACCGGGTGGTGGAGCAGGTGGTGGGGCGCGTGCTGGGCCGGCCTGTGCACGGGGAGAGCGAGCGCATCGCCTGGTCGATCGTGATCGCCCAGAAGGGGCTGCCGGGCTTCATCGACGCCCTGCTCGACTCGGCCGAGTATCGCGACTGCTTCGGTGACGATCTGGTGCCCTACCAGCGGTCGCGGGTGCTGGCCGGCCAGGCCGTGGGCACCATGCCGTTCAACCAGCAGGCCCCCCGCTACGACGCCTACTGGCGTGAAGCCATGGCCCGCCGCGCCCCCGCCGGTCGCGGCAGCGCCTGGGCACCCAGCGGCGGCTGGCCCCAGCCCGCCTGGCTGGCCGGACAGCCCAGCCCCGCTGTGCAGAACGCCTGGCGCTGGTTCGTGGCCACCGGTGGCTTTGTGCTCACCGGCTTTGTGGTCTGGACCGCCCTGGCCATGCTGAGCACCGCCAGCCAGGGCTGAGCCCGGCACTCAGGAACGCCGTGGGGCTCCGCGGCGTTCCGCCAGCACCTGCTGCACCGCCCGCCAGCTGACGCCGTGGTGGGCCAGGGCCACCTGCAGGTGAAACAGGATGTCGGCTGCCTCACCGGCGATCTCTGCGGGGTCGCCGTCTTTGCAGGCCATCACGAACTCGGCGCTCTCTTCGCCGATCTTCTTGAGGATGCGATTGTCACCACCCGCGAGCAGTGTGTTGGTGTAGCTGCCGGGCTCAGGGGTGTCACGGCGGCCCTCGATCACCCGCATCAGCTCGGTGCAGGCATCGGCAGGTGGGGCAGGGGCCGATGCTCCCCCCGCTGATGGCGCGAAGCCCTCGTCGTAGAAGCAGCTGCGGGCACCGGTGTGACAGGCCACATCGCCGCGCTGCTCGATCGTGAGCAGCAGCACGTCGGCGTCACAGTCGACACGCCATCCGCGCAGGGTCTGGATGTGGCCACTGGTGGCACCCTTATGCCACAGCTCGGCACGCGAACGGCTCCAGTAGTGCACCTCACCGGTCTCAAGGGTGCGCACGATCGCCTCCCGGTTCATCCAGGCGACCATCAACACGGCGCCATCGAGCCAGTCCTGGGCCACGGCCGGGATCAGGCCCGCGTCGTTGAAGCGCAGAGCCGACAGCAGCTGCTCGGTCGCCGCGGCGTCGGGTGCCTGAAATGATGAGGTCAAGGGCGCCATGTCCCGCTGCCCCGATCCTCCCGCAGGAGAGCCCCTGCGCCCAGGCCATGACCGCCGCCTACAGCTGCTCCAAGACCTTCAGCGGTTACCCCTGCACCCACCGCCAGTGGCGGCATCTGGGTCATTGCCGCTTTGTGCATGGCTACAGCCGCAGCTTCACGCTGTGGTTTCAGGCCCACCAGCTCGACGGCTGTGGGTTTGTGGTCGATTTTTCAGGCCTGAAGGAGCTTGAGGCCCAGCTCGCTGCCCAGTTTGACCACACCTTTCTGGCCAGTGCCGACGACCCGCTGCTCGACACCTGGCGCGAGCTGCATGCCCAGGGTGCCCTGGATCTGCGGGTGATGGACAACGTGGGCATGGAAGCCAGCGCCGCACTGGTCTGGGGCTGGGCCAACACCCTGCTGCAGGCGCGTGAGGGCGGTCGTGCCTGCTGCTGGCGCGTCGAGGCGCGCGAAAACGAGAAGAACGCGGCCAGCTACGCAGCGCTGCCGAGCTGGTTCAGCGCAACGGCAAAGTGCTCTTGATGAACAAGACGCCGACACAATGAGGGCATAGTGGGAACGAGGTTTCCTGCCTGCCCTCCAATTCGTGCTCGGCAACGACCGAGTCCATCCATGACCCGCCAGACCGCCACGCTGTTCGCGCTTGCTGCAGGCGCCGCCCTGATCACAGCTTCACCGGCCCAAGCCCACGGCCTTGCCGCTGGTGGAGCCCTGGGCGGGTTCATGCACCCCCTTGGGGGCCTCGATCACGTGGTGATGCTGATGACGGTCGGCACGGCGGCCTCGTTCATTTCGGCACAGCTGCTGCTCTGGGCCCTGGCCGGCGCTGCGATCGGAGCGGGAATCGGCCTGGCGGGATTCAGTCTGCCCGCAGCCGAACTGCTGGCCCCGCTGGCGATCTCGGCCGTGGCCGCCCTGACCCTGGCTGCCGGTCGCCTGCACTGGAGCAACAGTCCTCGCCTGCTGACCAACATCAGCGGCGGCGTGGTGGCCCTGGGTGTGGCGATCCACGCCATGCTCCACGGCCTGGAGGCACCCCACGACGGCAACACCCTGCTGTGGTGGACAGGTGCCCTCGCCAGCTCGGTGCTGCTGTGCGGCGGCAGCACCCTGCTGCTCAAGCGGCTTCCGCTGAGCTGGACCCGCAGGGCAGCCATCGCGTTTCTGGCGCTTGGAGGCCTGCTGGCCCTGGGGTCGCTCGCTGTGCCGAACGGGGCCGTCCCAGCCTGACCCAGGGTCAACGACCCAGGCGCAGATGCCCGTCAGGCGTTGACTCGCAGATGCTCCAGCCATGGAGCATCAGATGTCTCACGAACCGTCCCGCCTGGCCATGGGCAGGAAAATAGCGCTGCTCGATCACACAGCCAGGCTGATCAAGCGAGCAGTCAGTGAGATGCCTGTCGCGCACCAATCCTGAACCCTGATCCTCCAGGGTCCAGACCCCCTTGTAGAGAGCGGCTGGATCCTGCAACCGCAACAACAGCGCATGGGCTGGCAAGGAAGCCGTCATCGTTCAAGACTGGCATGCAGAATATTCATCACAGACTGAATCGCGAGAACAAGCTGTGAATCCAAACTGAGAACAACAGCAAGGCTGTTCAGAATGTTGTGCTCATCGTCCTGGAAGGGACCATCAGAGCGCATGATCTCAGCAGCAACGGCATAGGCGGTAGCGCGCTGATCATCGGTCAAAACAGCAGCAGCATCGATCATCAAATGCTGGGCACCTTTCACACGCCGCTCCGTGAGCAAGCGATCCAACAGAGCCACCATTTGCCCATCCTGCCAACCGTTGAAGGGAGGGCGATAATCGAGTGCATGGCGCAGAGCCCGTGAGCCTGCCATGGTCAGGGCGCCATCCCAGGAGACCGCGGCAAGGGCAATCGCCGCAAAGGCTGCTGGGACAGCCTGGTGAATTTCGCCTTCGGTTGTCATAGCGCAGAAGCAGTAATGGATTGAGATGAAAGCTTCCAGATGCGATCGGCATACTCGGCAATGGCGCGATCACTGCTGAAAAAGCCACAACGCATTGTGTTGGTGACAGAGGAGCGAATCCAGCCATCGCGTTGTTGCCAGGCCTGATCCACAGCATTTTGAGCGCGGCTGTAATCAGCCGCATCGGCCATGACCAGAAAAGGATCCTGACTGCAGAGGTTATGCAACAACGGCTGAAACAGATTGCGGTCACCTTCACTGAAGTGACCTGAACCAATCAGATCAATCGCCGCCCGCATCGCGGGGTTGCTGTCTAGCCATGGCATCGGGTGATAGCCCTCCCGTTGCAGTTGCTCCACCGCCCTGGCGTCATGGCCAAAAAGAAAGAAGTGATCCTCACCGACCCGCTCTCGGATTTCGATGTTGGCGCCATCCAATGTGCCGATGGTCAGTGCACCGTTGAGAGCCATTTTCATGTTGCCCGTACCTGAGGCCTCTTTCCCGGCCGTAGAAATCTGTTCAGAGAGGTCAACGGCCGGATAAACGGTCTGACCCAGGCTGACGCTGAAATTGGGTAGGAAAATGACCCGCAACCTGCCGCGCATCGCGGGATCCATATTGACAATTTCAGACACACCAACAATCAGACGGATGATCAACTTGGCCATCGCATAGCCAGGCGCAGCCTTGCCTCCAAAGATGACTGTGCGCGGAGGAAGATCCTCACCATTGCGCAAGCGCAGATAGCGCTGTACCACCTCGAGCACAGCAAGATGCTGACGCTTGTACTCATGGATCCGCTTGACCTGCACATCAAACAGTGAGGTGTGATCAATCAGCACCCCAAGTTGCTGATGAATGCTGTGCGCGAGGCGCATCTTCGCCTGGTCTCTGGCCTGCTGCCAGCGCTCCAGGAAAACAGAATCGGCAAGCCAGGGCTCAAGCCGCGCCAGTTGATCAAGATCGCGGCGCCAGCCGTCACCCAACACATCATCAAGCAGGGCCGTCAATCCAGGATTGGCCACCGCAAGCCAGCGTCGGGGCGTCACACCATTGGTGACATTGGTGAAGCGCTCGGGCCAGAGCTGGGCAAAATCATGCAGCACATGCTGCTTCAACAGCTGGCTGTGGAGCTCGGCGACTCCGTTGGTGTGATGGCTCCCGACCACAGCCAGGTTGGCCATACGCACCCGCCGCACCGGGCCCTCCTCAATCAGGGAAAGACGCTGCAGCAAGTCCTGCTTGCCAGGGTTCTGAATGCGCACTGAACGCAGAAAACGGGTATTGATCTCGTAGATGATCTGCAGCTGTCTGGGCAGTAGCTCCTCAAACAACGGCACCCCCCAGGTCTCGAGCGCCTCAGGCAACAGGGTGTGGTTGGTGTAGCTGAAGCTGGCCTGTGTGATCGCCCAGGCATGCTCCCAATCCAGCTGCTCCTGATCCATCAGCAGACGCATCAGCTCAGCCACTGCAATGGCGGGATGGGTGTCATTGAGCTGAACAGCAAATTTCTTATGGAACTCACTGACTGGCAGACCCTGCTTCTTGAGAATGCGCAGCATGTCCTGCAGGGAGCAGGAAACAAAGAAGATCTGCTGGCTCAATCGCAGCCGCTTGCCCTGATCAAATTCATCATTGGGATAGAGAACTTTGCTCAGCGTTTCACTCTGCACCTTGGCCAAGACTGCACGGGTGTAGTCGCCGGCATTGAAGGAGGCAAAATCAAAGGCCTCCGTTGCCAGGGCTGACCACAGCCGCAGGGTGTTGGCTGTGCGCACGCCGTAACCCACGATCGGCGTGTCATGGGCCACGCCCAGCACGGTCTGCTGACCGAGCTGCACCGGGTAACACCACTCAGGACGAATCACCTCCCAGGGATTCCCCTGGGCCAACCAAGCGTCGGTGCTTTCACACTGGCCCTGCGGACCGATGGACTGTCGAAAAATGCCGAATTCATAGCGAATTCCATAGCCGATGGCCGGCAGCTCAAGGCTGGCCATCGACTCCTGAAAACAGGCCGCCAGGCGACCAAGGCCCCCGTTACCCAGGCCCGGCTCGGGCTCGCAGGCGATCAGAGCATCAAGGTCCAGACCAAGATCGCGGCATGCGCATTCAGCCTCCTTGCGAATGCCCAGGTTGACCAGATTGTTGTCGAGATGGGGCCCCAGCAGATATTCAGCTGACAGATAGGCCGCCGTACGCACCCCCTTGGCGGTGTAGGTCTCGGCTGTATCAACCCAGTTGCGCAACAGGCGATCTCTGACAGCCAGTGCCAGCGCCATGTAATGGTCATGCTGGGTCGCCAGGGACGGAGATTTTGCCTGGCTGAAAAACAGATGGCGCCGAATCGCGTCTTTCAGGCCGATGTCAGCAACTTGAACGGGATCAGCTTGAAGCGACATGGAGAAAAAAGACAAAGGGAGCCAAACCGAACGCCGTTGTCAGCAACGGCACACACAAGATCAGAACGAAGGGGGCCGGTCCTCCAGCCAAGCAATCAAGCTGAGCCATCCAACAGAGCAATCAATGAACGATTGCAAGGCCAGCACCGATCTCCACTGAATCGTTGCCATCAGATTGCTCACTGCCATGGAAACGTGATTGCAGCAACAGACACCAAAAGGCAAAAGTTTCAAATCTCTTCATCAGCAGAAACAGTGCAGCCGTGGTCATCGCGATGCTCGCCCGAATGGAGCCGACAGCCGCCTTAACCAGGGCGAGGAGATAAGCATTTGTGCTCATCGTGTTGTTCAGTAGCAACAATCACTTGGCAATGGCCTGATGCCTGTCTTTGCTGAAGGGATCAGCCAAGAGGTTTCAGCGATGCCAACCCCAGCCCGACTGCAGGCCTACAGGCAGATTCTTGAGCGACCAGCGGTGGGTACGCCCCCACTCAAGCCGCTCGAGGAGCTCTGGGCCAGCGATGTGTTCACCCTCGAACGCATGCGCGCGGCGCTGCCCAAGGCGGTCTTCAAGTCGATCCAACGCTCGATCAAGCAAGGCTTCAAGCTCGACGCGTCGGTCGCCGACACCGTGGCTCAGGCCATGAAGGACTGGGCCACCGCCCGTGGAGCGCTCTATTACGCCCACGTGTTCTATCCGCTCACCAACCTCACCGCCGAAAAGCACGACGGCTTCATCGCCCCCCAGAGCGACGGCAGCGTGATCAGCGAATTCACCGGCAAGCTGCTGGTGCAGGGGGAACCGGATGGCTCCTCGTTTCCCAACGGCGGCATTCGCTCCACCTTTGAAGCCAGGGGCTACACCGCCTGGGATGTGACCAGTCCTGCGTACCTGATGGAGACACCCAACGGAATCACCCTGTGCATTCCGACGGTGTTTGTGAGCTGGACCGGCGAAGCCCTCGACAAGAAGACCCCGCTGCTGCGCTCCAACGCGGCGATGAACGCCCAGGCCCAACGGTTGCTGCGGTTGCTGGGCGAGAGCGAGATCGCCCCGGTCAACTCGAGCTGCGGAGCTGAGCAGGAATACTTTCTGGTCGATGCGGCGTTTTCGGCCCTGCGGCCTGATCTGCAACTGGCCGGTCGCACCCTGTTCGGCGCTGCACCCGCCAAGGGGCAGCAGTTTGACGATCACTACTTCGGCGCCATCCCCGAGCGGGTGCAGGTGTTCATGCAGGACGTGGAGCATCGGCTCTACCGGCTCGGAATCCCGGCCAAGACGCGCCACAACGAAGTGGCACCCGGCCAGTTCGAGATCGCCCCGTTTCACGAGGCCGCCAACGTCGCCACCGATCACCAGCAGTTGATCATGACCGTGCTCAAGAGCACGGCCAAGAAACACGGCTTCAGCTGCCTTCTGCACGAAAAGCCCTTTGCCGGTGTCAATGGCAGCGGCAAGCACGTCAACTGGTCGATCGGCAACGCCACCCAGGGCAACCTGCTGGATCCCGGCGATACCCCGCATCAGAATCTGCAGTTCCTGCTGTTTTGCGGGGCCGTGATTCGCGGTGTGCATCGTTACGGGCCACTGATGCGGGCCGCCATCGCCACCGCCAGCAATGACCATCGCCTCGGCGCCAACGAAGCGCCGCCAGCCATTATCTCGGTCTACCTGGGCAGCCAACTGGAGGATGTGTTCAGTCAGATCAAGAGCGGCGAGCTGAGCGGCTCGGCGAGCAAGGCGCTGATGTCGCTCGGCATCGACACCCTGCCCGAGCTCAACCGCGATCCTGGCGATCGCAACCGCACCTCACCGTTTGCCTTCACCGGCAACCGCTTTGAGTTCAGGGCCGTGGGCTCTGGGCAGTCGGTGGCAGGACCCCTGGTGGTGCTCAACACCATGCTGGCCGATTCGATCAGCTGGATCGCCGATCAGCTCGAGGATCAACTCAACACCGGCTCGTCTCTAGCTGAGGCCGCCTTCGCGGTGCTCAAACGCACCATGGACGACCATGGTGCGGTGGTCTTCGGTGGCGACGGCTATTCCAGCGAATGGCACCGCATCGCTGTCGAGGAACGCGGTCTGGAAAATCTGCGCAGCAGCGCCGATGCCCTGCCGGTGCTCAAGCGCCTGGAGATTCGCGAGCTGTTCGAACGGCACGGCGTGCTGACACCAGTCGAACTGGAGAGCCGTTTTGATGTGTATGCCGAGCAATACATCCAGGCCATCGAGGTGGAAGCCAGGCTGGTGCTGCGCATCGCCCGCACCCAGGTGTATCCGGTGGTGATGACCTACCTGGAGCGCCTGAGCCGGTCGCTGCGCGACCAGCAGGAGCTGGGACTCCCCCCCGATCGCAGCATGGCCGCCGGGGTGGCCGAACGCAACGGGGAGCTCATCCGCCATTGCATGGCTCTGGAGACTGCCCTGTCAGGGGGGACACAACAGGAGTTGATCGGTCACATGCAGCACTGCGCCCAGGGTCTGCTGCCGTTGATGCAGGCTGTGCGCCAGGCCGTCGACGCACTCGAAGCGATCGTCGATGACGATCTCTGGCCCCTGCCCACCTACCAGGAGATGCTGTTCATGCGCTGAGCTGCAGTGAGAGCAGTTTTCCTGTCCAGCACTGGGATTCTGCTCTCTTCCTGATCAGCCTGAGACAGCCTGCCCTAGCCTGCTGCGCTAATTCTGCGCTAACTTCTGCGCTAGGTCCGAGACCTCAATAGCTCAGTGCCGAAGGTCGATACCTGGGATCAGATCCTGCGCAAGCAGATCAAGCTGGAGCACGGCCGGGGTTGGAGCATCGGCCCCCAGTCCGGCAAGGCCAAGCTCACAAGACGTCACCCAGACGGGACTCGATCAAGCGCCACGCTTGCCATCCAATGGGCAGCCAGCAATGGCAGCGCCATCAATGCCGCAATTGCCCACCTTCGCCTGCTCATGGAAGAGCGGGGCTTGGGGTTCGCCGAAGCCAACGCGCTGATGGGCGCGTCAGATGCCAATGCCGGCGCTGCAGGAGGGGTCAACTGGCAGCGGGTGGTGGATCAGTTTCTGGAAAGCCGTGCTGATCGCCGTGCCAGCACCTTGGGCGACCTGCGCTACCGCGTCGGCAATGTCCTGAAGACGCTTGAGGCGAAGCCCAGGCCAAGAGATGGGCGCAGCCTGATGCGGGCCTATGCCGCGCAGCATTTCGCGAAGTGCCCCCCCGGCGGGAAAGGGCGCAGCGCCCACCTTGGGGATGTATCAGCGCTGCTGGACTTCGCGGTGACTCGCTGCGGCGTTGATGCTTGCTGGAAGCCCTTTGAGGGGGAGGAACTGCGCGAGCTGATCGGCGTCGCTCATCGGGCCGCTGGGGAAGAGCTGAGGCGGCCGATCAAGCCAGAGCAGCTCGCCGGACTTCTGGACGACCTTGAGGCCAACGAGAAACCAGAACTGCACCTTGCGGTGGGGCTGGTGGGCTTGTTCGGGCTACGCCCAGCCGAGTTAGCCGTCCTGCGGGTCGATGACGGAGGCCACCTCAGGGTTGGGGCTGATGTGAAGCGCAACCGCTGGGCAATGAAAAGGCCAAAGGCCGAACGGCTGGCGTTGCCCCTCGACATCCCAGGCCGCGATGGCGAAGGCGCCCGCATCCTCCAACTGTTTGACAGCAAGCTGGTCAAGCTGCCGCCGCGCATCCTGACCACTATCGAACGGGGCGACTTCAAGCCCGTCGGCGAGGCCTTCCGCAAGCTGTTGGAGCGCTACCCCTACTGGCAGCAGTTGGTTGCCACCAATCCAGGTCTGACTCCTTACAGCCTCAGGCACGGCTACGCATGGCGCGGTCACAAGGCCTACGACCGGAGCCTTTCGGTGCGGGATCTGGCAGCGCTCATGGGCCACACACCGGCAGTCCATCTACAGAACTACGGGAAGTGGACCGATGAGCAGGGCTTGATCGAAGCGGTTAACCGTATTAAGTCGGCCTAAAAAATCTGTTTCGAATATTTTCTCCCTGCAATTAAGCAAAAGAATTGAAATTACGTGGAGGGTTTTCGTAACGCCAGGACATCGCATAGCGGAGCGTAGCCCAGCAGTAGC
>Ga0310330_100014_pt1 | contig 78160 bp, 85 predicted proteins | sample LakMicDCLTotalB5_FD_195544 | JGI IMG/M metagenome (GOLD analysis project Ga0310330, IMG submission 195544) | Enriched freshwater cyanobacterial communities from Lake Michigan, Michigan, United States - MI23.DCL.Total.B5 (v2) (version 2) | ecosystem: Environmental > Aquatic > Freshwater > Lake... | reverse complement strand
CGGCTCATCGCAACCTGGGGCTGAAGTCGGTCCCAAGGGTTGGGCTGTTCGCCCATTAAAGCGGTACGCGAGCTGGGTTCAGAACGTCGTGAGACAGTTCGGTCCATATCCGGTGCATGCGCAGGAACATTGAGAGGATTTCTCCCTAGTACGAGAGGACCGGGAGGAACGCACCTCTGGTGTACCAGTTATCGTGCCAACGGTAAACGCTGGGTAGCCATGTGCGGAGCGGATAACCGCTGAAAGCATCTAAGTGGGAAGCCCACCTCAAGATGAGTGTTCCCATGGCGTTAGCCAGTAAGGTCACGGGAAGAACACCCGTTGATAGGCTCTATGTGGAAGCGCAGTAATGCGTGAAGCAGAGGAGTACTAATAGACCGAGGGCTTGACCATCCATCGCGCTCTGCCATTCAAAGAGGATTGGCTTGATTTCCAGAGGGCGAAAGCCTTAACCTATGCAGTTCTCAGGGTTCACCTGGGGATGAAAAGACAGTGTGAGAACACTATCCTGGTGTCCATGGCGCAGTGGAACCACTCCGATCCATCTCGAACTCGGTTGTGAAACGCTGCAGCGGCGACGATATTTGGGGGGTAGCCCCCTGAGAAAATAGCTCGATGCCAGGTAAAACTTTTCGATCCCAATAGCAGTGAGGAGAGCAGCGGTCTTTGCAATAGACGCTCAACTCCCCACCTGATGAACCACCCCCGCGGGGTGGTTTTTTTGTGCCTAGCTACGGTGTTCTGTGCTTCCATACGACGCTGTGATGGCGGCTTGCAACAGTGCTTGATCACCTGTCATTGCGCCGATTGCTGCGGCTGTTCTGGCTCAGCGGTCAACTCTGGCTGCGGCTCGATTGTGTTGATCTCAGTGCTGCCTTTGCCTATCACGCGTTGCAGTCGGTGTTGCCTGCACTGTTGATTGCGCTGTCAGTCGCTGCGCGGATTCTTGGTCGTGACGATGGTCTGATTGAGTCCTTGCTCGAGGCTGGTGAGCGTTGGCTGCCAGCCAGTGCGATTGCCGCTTTTCAGGTTGTCGTCGAACGCTTTCTGCAGCAGGGCCTTGGGGCTGGTTTGTTCGGTGTTGCCGTGCTGCTGCTGACAGCCAGCAATGCCTACCTGACGCTGCAAAGGGGTGCCGATCGCATCTGGTGGCGCCGACCGTTGCAAGGACGCAGGCTCCCCTGGCGACAGTTGGTGGTGCGTTACGTGCGTTTACGGCTCAAGGGCATGGCCTGGGTCGTGCTGATGGGACTGTTCATAGCCCTCGATCAGCTGATCAGCAGTTGGCGCCTGCTCGGTTCGCTTGACCTGCGAACTGCCCTCTTGCAGGTGTTGCCCCAGTCGTTGGTTTGGCAGCGACCGGTGACCCTGGGCCTGGATCTGCTGGTGTCGTTGCTGCTCACCTTTGCCGGTTCGTTGTTGTTCCTGTGGTGGCTGCCGTCGAGGCGCCTGCCCTGGCGCCCCCTGATCCCGGGTGCTGCCTTGTGTTCGCTGGCGCTGACCCTGTTGAACCTGTTGCTGGGTCGCGTTCTTCTGGCTCTGGGCCTCCGTTTTCAGGCTTATGGGGTTGTTGGCGGCATCCTTGTGCTCACCCTCTGGGTCTGGTTGGTGGGCGTGATTCTGTATTACGCCCAGTGCTTCAGTTTCGTTGCTGCTGCGCGTCGCCCTGATCGGCGCTCACTTTTGCATCCGGTGTCTGATCGTCTCCAGCCCTGACGCAGCGCTGTCGTTGCCGTCAGGATGGGGTGGCCATCACCTCCCATGCCGATGCAAGGTCGCCTGCCCTGGTGGTGGTTCCTCGTGTTGGCGCTGTTGCTGTTAGCCCCCGGGCCCGCCAGCCGCGTGTTGCTTGACGTCGTTGGTGGCTTCACCCTCGTGGCGCTGCTGGTGCCGTTGTTGCTGGGCGGGGCCGGATGGCTTGGCTGGGTGTTGTTGCAACGGCGGCTGCGCACCTGTCCTGCCTGCGGCTTTCGCAGTCTCGGCAATGAGGTGTGCCCGGCCTGTGGCACCCTCTTCGCCGGCGACGGCCCAGGGTCTGCAGCAGCGCAGACCAGCTTTGATGCCAGTGATGTGACCATCGACGTCACCGCCACCGACGTCAAGCAGGACCGCTGAGCCCCCCGCCGTTCAGCGAGCCTCAGCAGCCAGTTCGTCGAGCCGTCGTTCACGCAGATACAGAAACAGCGGGCAGCCAAACGCAAAGGCGATGGTCACGCAGCTCAACAGGACCCAACCCAGACCCTTGAGCCTTAGACGGCGCCCTTCGCTGACCATCCAGATGGTGACCGCGGTTGCGGCAATGGCCAGATCGCGCGAGAGCGACTGGGCTGCCGGGTTGGCATTGGCCAACTGCACAAACAGTCCGAGGTCAAAGGCGGCGCCATGGCTTTGGATGAACTCCAGATTGGCCAGCCAGGGCAGCACGCCCCCGGCGATCGCCAGGGCCAGATAGATCCAGCGCAGCCAGGGCTGTCGGGCTGGCTGGGTGGCAGCCGCGTTTGAGGCAGCAGAACGCGAATCGGTGCTCATGGTTGCGGCTCAGGGTTCAAACCGAGACGGGGGGGTGTCGGGGTGTTCAGGATCCCAGAGCTCGATCGTCTGCTCGATCTGCTCGAGCACCTGCTCACAGCGCTCGGCGTAGCCACGTGCTCGTTGGTAGAGATCGGCCATGGCTTCGACCGGCAGGTCGCTCGACTGCAGCTGGGCCAGGGCCAGCTCCAGGGCGGTGTGGGCCTCGCTGTAGCTCAGCTCCTGGGGCAGGGTGGCCTCGCCCTTGCTGCGGCTGGCTGAACGGCGGCTGGGACCGGCAGGCGTCATGGTCCTGGTGTGACGGTGGTGATCCGGGTGTCGAGGACGCCATCGGTCAGCTGCACACGCACCACATCACCCGGCTTGGTCTGGTTCACGCTAGTGACCAGCTCTCCAGCGCTGTTGTGCAGCAGCACAAAACCCCTGGCCAGCCAGTGCTGGGGCGACAGGGCTTCCAGCAGACGCCGCCGGTGCTGCAGGTCTGCCCGTCGGCGTTCGATCAGTCTGCTGGGGTGCAGCTCGGCGAGCTGCCGTTTGAGCTGCTGCACGGCCCGTTGCTCAGCGCTCAGCCGCCAGCGCAGTTGCTCGCCGAGGTGGCGCCGCAATCGCGCCAGGGTGTCGCGACCGCTGAGCCGGTCGGGCAGCAGGGCCACCATCGCCGCGGTGGGGGTGGCGGCGCGCCGGTCGGCCACCAGATCAGCCACGGTGGTGTCATCTTCATGGCCCAGACCGCTCACCACCGGCACCGCACAGAACGCCACTGCCCGTGCGACGGCTTCGGAATCAAACACGGCCAGGTCCTCACGGCTGCCTCCTCCCCGGGCCAGCACCACCGCTTCGATGCCCCAGCCCTGAGCCCGCTGCGACACCGCTGTGAGGGCCGCCACGATGGCGCCTTCAACGTGTCCCTGCACGGGGATCGGCACCACCAGCACGGCGGTGGCCGGCCAGCGTTCGGCGGCGGTGCGCAGCAGGTCGGCCAGGGCCGAACTGGGCACGCTGGTGAGCACGGCGATGCGGCCGGGAGCCTGGGGCAGAGGCCGTTTGCGGGCTGGATCCAGCAGCCCCTCGTCGGCGAGGCGGCGGCTCACCTGCTCGAACTGGCGCAGCACGGTGCTGAGGCTGGGTCTCACGTCCAGCACCTGAACTGACAGGCTGGCCCGGTTCACCCAGAAGTTGAGTTTTCCGACGACCACCACGCCATCGCCATCGCGGGGCTCATGGCTGAGCCTGGCCCGCTGCGACGCCCAGACCACGGCTCCGATCGTGGACTCGCCGTCGCTGAGGGTCATCCACAGATGGCCCTTCTTGAGCTGCGGTTTGATGACGGTCGCATCGAGCAGAAAGCGCGGTGCGAAACCACGCTCCAGCAGGTTTCCGACGGCCTGGTTGAGCTCGCTGATGCTGTAGCGGGGAATCGGCTCTGAGGTCACGGCCGCCGGTTCAGGCCTTGAGCTTGCGATAGCAGAACCACCAGTACAGACTGACCAGCCCACCCACCACAGCCACCAGCTGACCGGCGGGATGGTCGATGCGCACCAGGCCGATGCAGGTGATCGCCAGGGCGCTGCTCAGCAGACGGGCGCCATCGCGGCGGTTGTGAACATAGAAACGGGCCAATGGGCAGGCAGGGCTGGATGCCCGAACGCTGGTTCAACCATTAAAGGTCTGCTGCACCGTAAGGTCCGCAGCAACGCCGCCAGCCCGATGGCCACCCCTCGCCAGCGTCTGCAGCAGCAACTGGCAGCGCCCCTGCCGGCCGATCCGCAACTGGTGCTGGTCACCGATCTCGATGGCACCCTGCTGGGGGGATCCCTGGCCTGGCGGCGCCGCGTCTACGGCTGGCTGCAGCGCCGCCGCGAGCAGGTGCTGCACGTGTTCTGCACCGGTCGTGATCTGCGCTCGATCGCCCGCTTGCTGGAGCAGGACGCCGACCATGGGCTGGTGGCTCCCCACCTGGTGATCGGCGATGTGGGCTGCACGGTCGCCTGCGGGCACAGTCTGGAGCCGGTGCCGCTGGCCGTCGAACCGATCGATCAGCTCTGGGTTGGCAAGCCCGAGCGCCTGCTGCCCCTGCTGGAGGGGGTGGCGGGCCTGTCCCCCCAACCCCTGAGCTCGGATCGTCGGCTCGCCTACTACTACGACCCGGAGATCTTTGCGCTCGATCTGGTGGCCGAGCTCGAGGCCCATGGTGTCGATTGCCTGTTGTCAGACAACCGTTATCTCGACCTGTTGCCGGCCGGCATCAACAAAGGCACCACCCTGCTCGCCCTGCTGGAGCTGCTCGACTTCGACCGGGCCCGGGTGGTCACCGCCGGTGACACCCTCAACGATCTGGCCATGTTTGAGACCGGTCTGGCGGGGGTGATGGTGGGCAATGCCGAGCCGGCGCTGCTGGCTGAACTGCCCCGGTTGCCGGGCACCTACCTGGCCCGCTCCACCGGCTGTGAGGGAATCGTCGAGGGCCTGCACCACTTTGGTTTCGGCGCCCTGCTCGAGGATCTCTAGCCCCTGTTGAGCTGGCGTTTGGTGAGCGCCGTGGCGACCGCTTCGGTCGGATCGCTCGGCCAGGGGTGCTTGGGGTAACGGCCGCGCAGCTCGCGCCGCACCTCCGGATAGGTGTGCTGCCAGAAGTGGATCAGGTCTTCGCTGATCGCCGTGGGGCGGCCTGCCGGGCTGAGCAGCTCCAGGCGCACTGCCAGGCGTCCGTCGAGCACCGTCGGGTGGCTGCGGGTGCCGAACAGCTCCTGCAGTTTGACCGCGAGCACCGGTCGCCCCTGGCTGTAGTCGAGACGGGCTCGGCGCCCGGAGGCGATCGGCAGACTGCCTGGCAGCAGGCGCTCCAGCTCCTGCCGCCGCTCCCAGGGCAGATCGCCCCAGAGCGCTTCGCACAGGTCGAGCTGCCGCAGCCCGTCCAGGCTGCGCACGCCCAGCAGGCTCGGCCCCAGCCAGGTGTCCAGCTCCTGCATCAGGTGGGCGTCATCCCTTCGGGGCCAGGGGGCGCCGCAATGGCTGTGCAGCAGCTGCAGGCGGTGTTGCAGCTGGCGGCTCTGCTCAGACCAGGGAAGCAGGGCCAGGCCGCGGTCGCGGAGCACCGCCAGCAGCACCGCTGCGACGGCCTCGGGCTCGGCATCGCTCAGGGGCCGGCGGCTGAGCACCAGCGCGCCCAGCCGCCGCTGCTGCTCGCAGCGCACCCGTTGGCTCTGGTCGTCCCAGCTGATCAGGGGCTGGTCGTGCCCCTGCTCGTCGGCGAGCGCCTGCAGCTGCGCATCGTGCAGGGGCAAGGCCAGCAGGATGCGGGCATCACTGCCCTGGCCATCAACGCTGGCCACGGCCAGAGCCGGCTGGCTGGCCAGGGGGTCGTGGCTGGGCACGCTCGCCCCGATGCCATTGCGCAGCAGAAAGCGGCCGCGACCATCGCCGCGGTTGAGGGCCACCCGCTCGGGGTAGGCCCAGCTCAGCATCAGGGCAGCGGCTGGCGGGCTGGCAGGTGCGGCAGGACAGGCGGTTGCGGTGGCGTTGAGCTGGCGCGTCAGGGCATCGCGCTGCTGCCGCAGCCGTTGCCGCAGGCGGTCGTTGTCGCGGCCGTGCTGCAGCCAGGCCAGCCGCGCGCCCAGATCGGCCCCGGCCTCGGCCCGGTTGAGCGGATCGCGCTCACTGAGCAGCACCGCCAGGTCGGCAGCCTGCTGCTGCCAGCCCTGGCCGGCGGCCAGCAGCAGCATGTGGGCGAGGCGGGGATGGACGCCCAGCTCACCCATGGCCCGGCCATGGGGGGTGAGGCGTCCGCCGTCATCGAGTGCCCCCAGCTGGCTGAGCAACTGGCGCGCTTCGCGCAGGGGTGCCTCCGGCGGTGGGGTCAACCAGCTCAGCCCTTCGCCCAGGGGCGCTCCCCACAGGGCCAGCTGCAGGGCCAGGGGTACCGGATCGGCCGCCAGCAGCTCGGGTGGGTCAAAGGCCGTCCGCCGCCCGTGCTCTGCGGCGGACCACAGGCGGACACAACGCCCAGGGCCCAGACGCCCGGCCCTGCCCTGGCGCTGGGTCGCGCTGGCCTGGCTGGCGGCCACGGTCACCAGGGCATCCATGCCGCTGACCGGGTCAAAGCGGTTGCGCCGGCTCAGACCGCTGTCGATCACCAGGTCCACGCCGGCGATCGTCAGCGAGCTTTCGGCGATGTTGGTGGCCAGCACCACCTTGCCGTGGGCGGTGCGCGCCGGTCTGATCGCCTGGCCCTGCTCCGCCAGGCTCAGATTGCCGTGCAGAGGAGTGACCTCCACGTGGGAGCCCCAGTTGGTCGCCTCCAGGGCCCGCTGGCTGGCGACGATCTCCCGCATGCCTGGCAAAAACACCAGCACGGTGTTGCGGGGTGGCGCCTGGGGCAGCCAATGCTGCTCAAGGGCGCGCAGCAGCTGGGCGCTCAGGGGTTCGTCGCGCCGTGGCGGTTGGTGGCAGAGGCTGACCGGATGCTCACGCCCGCTGCTGCGCAGCACCCGGGCCTGGGGCCATTGGGCGGCCAGGTCGTCGACCTGGAGCGTGGCCGACATCACCAGCAGGCGCAGATCCGGATGAAACAGCTCCCGTGCCTGACGCAGCAGCACCAGAGCCAGCTCGGTGTCGGCTCCCCGTTCGTGGAATTCATCCACGATCACGCAGTCCAGCCCCGTGAGTTCTGGGTCGGCCTGGAGCCGCCTCAGAAACAGGCCGCTGGTGAGAACCTCCAGCCTGGTGGCTGCGCTGGCGCGCGATTCCAGGCGCACGCTGTAGCCGACCGTTTGTCCCACGGGTTCGCCCCGTTCGGCGGCCAGCCGCTGGGCGGCGGTCCTGGTGGCCAGCCGGCGGGGCTCGAGCATCCAGATCCGGCCGCCCAGGCGGTTCAGCAGGGCCAGGGGCACCCGGGTGGTCTTGCCCGCGCCAGGAGGGGCCTGCAACAGCAGGGTGGAGCCGGGCGGTGCAAGGGCCGTGCAGATGGCCGGCAGCTGGCCATCAATCGGCAGCCCATGGGGCGCCTCAGCGCACGTGTCGGGCCCCATCGACAGGGTGGTAAGGCTCGCCGGTGGTCTCCTCGTAGACGATCGCGGGCAGGCCCGTTTCAAACATGGTCTGCAGGGCTTCTTTGAGGTACGGGTTCCAGCCGCCGGTGCTCACCTTGCCGTGGCGCACGGTCCAGTCCCAGGTGCCTTGCAGGTCCCGCGGGATGCGTCCTTCGCGGTCGCGGCGGGCGACCAGATCCTGGGATTCGACCAGCCCGACCAGGATCGGGTCCTTGCCGTACGCAGGGGTGAGGCTGAGTTCGAGCCTCACGGGATCCTCCTTGATCAGCTTGAGCCGAAAACGCGGCGGCAGCTTGAGATTGCGCAGGACAGCGCCGACAATTCTGGTCCTCTGATCCACCGGCGAACTCCGCGGAATGACTAGGTCTCGTCAGCGAGCCTATTCAGTGGGGGCGGAGTCGCCGTCAAAACGCACGGTCAGCAGGTCTTCGCGAGTGAGCTGACCGTCGCCGTCGAGCAGTTCCGGGTGGATCGTCAGCCGCCCGGTCCGGTCCCCAGGGGAACGGTCGCGCATGGCGGGCGGCACTGCCCGGAACCCTTGCCCCATCACCCGGAAGGCCTGCCACAGCAGAAACACGAAGCAGGCGCCGTAGAGGAGTGGAAACACCGTCAGCAAGCCATGGCCGGCATCCCCCATCATGGCTCGCCCCGGCCGGTCTGTTGGCCTGTGGTGGCGAGCATCCAGGCCCACAGGGTTGTGCAGGCCGCGCCAAAGGCGAGAAAGGCCAGCAGCAGAGAAACGGAGCTCATGACCGGCCGCATGTTTACAAATCTTAGTCTTGTTCGGCTTCCTCTGCCGTGGGCTGTCCTTCGGGCGCCCCTAGCGTGATCCGAGATGGTTGAACGCTGATGGGAGTCCTGCGCGCTCCTTCGCTGGCCGCAGCGGGTTCCCTGCTGTTGCTGGTCCCCCAGGCAGTGGTGCCACTGGGCCTGCAGTCACCTGTCCAGGCCCAGGCCCTGCCGTCACGCCAGGTTGCGGCGTCTGCGGGCGCTTCTGGCCTCGGACGCCAGTCGTTTGTTGCGGTCGCGGTGCGTCGTGCCGGTCCCTCGATCGTGACCATCGACACCGAGCGCACGGTCACGGTCAGGGGCGGGGCGGCGGCGCTGCCGGCGCCGTTGATGAATGACCCGTTCTTCCGCCAGTTCTTTGGCTTGCCTCAGTTCATGGCGCCGCCGTCGCAGCGCACCGAGCGCGGCCAGGGCAGCGGCTTCATCTTTGATGCCGGCGGGCTGATCCTCACCAATGCCCACGTGGTGGAGAAGAGCGACAAGGTCACTGTCGGTCTGCAGGACGGGCGACGGGTTCAGGGCACCGTGGTGGGTCTTGACCCGATCACCGACCTGGCGGTCGTGCGCCTGGCCGGTTCGGGCCCCTGGCCCCTGGCGCCGCTCGGCAATTCCGATGGGTTGCAGGTGGGGGACTGGGCGATTGCGGTCGGCAATCCCTTCGGTCTCGACAACACCGTGACCCTCGGGATCATCAGCAACCTCAACCGCAACGCCAGCAAGCTCGGCATCACCGACAAGCGGCTTGACCTGATTCAGACCGATGCGGCCATCAACCCCGGCAATTCAGGTGGGCCGCTGCTCAATGCCGATGGCGAGGTGATCGGCATCAACACCCTGGTGCGTTCAGGGCCGGGGGCGGGCCTGGGGTTCGCGATTCCGATCAACCGGGCCCGCGACATCGCCGGCCAGTTGATCAGCAAGGGCAGGGCCAGCCATCCGATGATCGGCGTCGCACTGGAGCCGGTGCGCTCGGCCGAGGGCCGAGTCATGGCCGGCATCCGGGTGGTGTCGGTGGCACCGGGCGGTCCTGCGGCCCAGGCCGGTCTGCGGCCCGGTGATGTGATCGTGGCGGCCGGGGGGCAGCCCATCGAAGGGGCGAGCCAGCTGGTCTCAGCCGTTGAGCGCACCGGTGTGGGTAACGCGCTTGTGCTCACGGTCAGCCGGGCTGGCCAGGTGCTGCAACTGCAGGTGATTCCTGCCGATCTGGGCGGTCTCAGCCGGGGTTGACAGGCGGCATCGCGTTGGCTCTGCCCTCGGGTTGCAACGGTCCAGACTGCGGTCCAGCCAACTGCTGGCGCATCACCCATTGGGTGGCGGCCTTCTGACTGTGCCAGGCCTGCAGCAACTGTTTGGCCAGCTTCTGCAGGGTCTGGGGGTCGTCGGTTGCATCGATCGCCCGGCTCATGCGCTCCAGCTCAAACTGCTGGCCCAGGCTGAGGGTGAGGGGTTGGCTCATGGCGCTCAGGAGTGGTGCTGTGCGCCAATGATAAAAAATGTTTCGAGGCCCTCGGTAGCTGATGCGACCGTGCTTCCCGAACGTGTTGGTTCCCTGGTCGATCCGGGATCAGCCCTGCTCGCGCAGTTGTTCGACGCAGCGGGTCACGCAGTCCCCGTCATCGAGGGAGCAGGTGGTGATGCACTCGAAGTAGGTCTCCATGGCATCCCAGGTCTGGAGCTGCTGCTCGCTCTGGCCGCCGGACTGAACGGCGGCGCCGCCGCTGAGCCCCATGCTGCCCTGCCCGAACTGTGTGTGTGCCATGGAACGAGCCCTCCGAGGTCCTTGAGGTCAGCCTATGCACACAGAACTCTTGACACCAGCAGAATGAGTCTCATTGCCTAATGCTGTGTGAAGTTTCTTGGCGGAGCGCTGCCCGTTCAGGCCTTCCCCTGGCGTTGCAGCTGTTTGGCCTTCTGTTTCTCGCGGTTGGCGACGCGCTTGAGGGCGCGGGCCTGCTCCTCTGATGCGGCCCTGGCGGCCTCGGCCTCCTCCTCTTTTTTCTGCAGGTAGTAGGCGTAGTCGCCGCGATAGCGCACCAGCTCGCCATCGCGCAGCTCGACGATGGTGTTGGCCACCCGTGAGATGAAATAGCGGTCGTGGCTCACCAGCAGAGCGGCACCCTCGTACTCGATCAGGGCGTCCTCGAGCATTTGCTTGGCGGGGATGTCGAGGTGGTTGGTGGGCTCATCGAGCACCAGCAGGTTGCATGGTTGCAGCAGCATCAGCGCCAGGGCCAGGCGGGCCTTCTCGCCACCCGAGAGCTTGCCGGCCTCCTTGAACACGCTCTCATTGGAAAAGCAGAAGCTGCCCAGCAGCGAGCGCACCTGGGTCTGGGTCCAGTCGGGAACGGCCTCAAAGATCGTGTCGATCACGGTTTTTGAGAGATCCAGGGCTTCGGCCTGGTTCTGCTCGAAGTAGCCGGCGATCACGTTGTGCTCGCCCAGGCGGGCGATGCCCTCGTCGGCGGTTTCGGTGCCCATGATCAGCCGCAGCAGCGTCGATTTGCCGGCGCCGTTGGGGCCGACAAAGGCGATGCGGTCGCCCCGCTCGATCTCGAGCTCGGCCCCCAGAAACAGAATCTGCTCGCCGTAGCTGTGGCACAGCTCCCTGATCTCGGCCACCAGCCGGCCCGAGCGGGGCGGCTCCGGAAACCGGAACCGCGGCCCGCCCACGGTTTCGATGGGCGCCTCGACGCGCTCGACCTTGTCAAGCAGCTTTTCGCGGCTCTTGGCCTGGGTCGAGCGGGTGGCGCTGGCCCTGAAGCGGTCGATGTAGGACTGCTGCTCGGCCAGTTCCTTTTGCTGGCGCTCGAACGCCGCCTGGGTGGCTTCGCGCTCGAGGGCCTTCTGCTCGAGGTGCTGGCTGTAGTTGCCCAGGTAGGTGCGCGAGATGCCGCGTTCGGTCTCGACGATCTGGTTGCAGACCCGGTCCAGAAAGGTGCGGTCGTGGCTGATCACCACCAGGGCTGCGCTCTGCTCGAGCAGGTAGCCCTCCAGCCACTGGATGGTTTCGACGTCCAGGTGGTTGGTGGGTTCGTCGAGCAGTAGCAGATCGGGCTCCTGCAGCAGGATCTTGCCGAGGGCGATGCGCATCTGCCAGCCGCCTGAATAGTCGGCCACCAACTGCTCGGCCCCCTCGGGGCTGAAGCCGATCGTGGGCAGCAGCTTGTCGATGCGGGCCTCCAGCTCGTAGCCGTGCAGGGCCTCAAAGCGCTCGTGCAGGTGGCCCAGCTCGTGGATCAGCTCCTCGAGGTGGTCGGGATCGGCGGCCGCCTTGTCGCTGGCCATCTCGATCTCGACGGCGCTGGTGCGGTTGCGCACCTCGGCGGCCTCACCGAAGGCCTGGAACAGCTCGGCCCGAACCGTGCGCTGAAGGTCGACATCGAACTCCTGTTGCAGGTAGGCGATGCGAGGGTTGCCCTGACGAACGATCTGCCCGCTGCTGGGCTCTTCGAGGCCGGCGATCAGGCGCATCTGGGTCGATTTGCCGGCGCCGTTGACGCCCACCAGGCCGATGCGATCGCCCGCCTTGACCTCCCAGGTCACCTCGCGCAGCACCTCGCCAGTGGGATAGATCTTGCTGATCTTTTCGAGGCGCAGCACGGCAGCAGGGGCACAGGAGCAGTCGGCGCCTGGGTGTCGCCGGACGCCATCATCCCGCTCGGCCAGACTGCGGGTTGCTGCACGTCACGGCGCCCCGATGATCAAACGGCTCGAGCAGGTGGCGGCGCTGGTGGTGGCCGCGGGCCTGGCGATCGTCAGTTACTGGCTGTTCTTCAGCTGGGCCCAGGGCGGCGGTTCGCAGCGGCGGGACCCGCCCAACCGCTCACAGGCCGCCCCGCGCCTTGAGCAGCCACTGCTTGCTGGCCGCATCGTCGAGCGAAGCGATGTGGTGGCGCACCTCGTCGGCGCTCACCGGCAGGTTGTGGTCGTTGCCCAGGGCCACGATGCGGGCCAGGGCGCCTGAAGGATCCTGCAGGGCCTGGCGAAACAACGCCTGGGTCAGGTCGCTGTCTGCACGGATTAGCTCATAGAGCGCTGCGGCATTGCCGCTGCTGCTGGCGGTCATGGTGCTCGGCCGTTGTGCTTCGACCTTATGGGGGATTGAAGCGGTTGACCAACACCCGTAGCAGCTTGCCGCAGCCGTCGGGCCCGATCGCTTAGGCCGCCTGGGGGCGCTCGGTCTCGGCGTCGCCGCAGGCTGAGGCGTCCTCCATGCTGCGGGCATCGAGGCACAGCACCTTGCGCAGCTGGGCGTAGTTGCCGGCCAGGGCTTTGTTGCCCTCCTGCTGGGCGCCGTACTCGGCCCGTTGCAGCACGTGGTGCAGGTGGGTGAGCAGGTAGGTGCTGATCACCGCCGAAACGAGTACGTCACTGCGTTCGGCAGTGCGCCGCTTGCGGCTGGTCCGGCTGGGCGATGCCGAGGTGGGGCGGGCCTGTCTGGAAAGGGTGGCCATGGGGACGGTGAGACGTCGTGCCCCAAGCATAGTCATGGATACTACCCTTGCGCATCTCTGTACACTTGCGGGTATCACCGAGGCACCCAGGCCGGCTGTGGCAACCCGCCAGAACTCCTCCAATGGCCGGCCCAAGTCGCCTCGCATTCAGGTGGTGCTCCCTGAAGACCTCTGTCAGCGCCTGGCCGATCTGGCCGAGGGCGAGGCGCGCACGGTCAGCAACATGGCCAGGGTTCTGATTCAGCAGGGTGTGGAGCGGCTGGAGCAGCAGCTCCAGCCCACCGATCGCTTCAGGGCGGCCCTGGAACAGCAGCAGGCTCGGCCCCAGCGGTTGCGGGGGGCCCCCCGTCGCCTGCGCCTGCGCCCGCCGCGTTGAAGCGCGCCGCCGGATTCACCCGCAGGCCCAGCACCGCCGCTGCCGCGGCACCGGTGACGCTGATGGCGTTGCCCGGGTGGTTGCGCCATTGCCACCAGGCCAGCAGGGCAAAGGCCAGGGCCTCCCGGTGCTGATCGCCGATGCCCAGATCCGCCAGCTGCCGCACCACCGTGCCGCGGCAGCGGCGACGCAGTTCCGCCATCAGGGTTTGATTGCGCGCTCCGCCGCCGGCCACCAGCAGCTCGAGGGGCCTTGGTTGCAGGTCCTGGGCCACACAGGCTGCGGCAAATCCCGTCAGGGTGGCAAGCGCATCGGCGGGGTCACGGCCGCCCATCTGGGCCAGGCGGCGTTGCAGATCGCTGCGGCCATAGAGCTCGCGCCCGGTCGATTTGGGTGGTCTCTGCTGGGGGTAGGGCTCCTGCAGCCAGTCCTCAATCAGGCCGTCATCGGCCGTTCCGCGGCCCGCCCAGGCTCCGCCCCGGTCGTGCTGCAGGTTGCCGCCGCTGAACTGCTGCACAGCCAGATCGATCAGGCTGTTGGCCGGGCCGCAGTCCCAGCCCCGCAGGCCGGCGTGCTGTTCGGGCCCCGACCGCGGCGGGATCAGGGTGATGTTGGCGATGCCGCCCAGGTTGAGCACCCCACGCCAGCCGTCGCAGCGGCCGAGCAGGGCCAGATCGGCCGCAGGCACCAGCGGTGCACCCTGGCCTCCGAGGGCCAGGTCGGCGGCCCTGAAGTCAAACACGACCGGCCGCCCCAGCAGGGTGGCTAGCAGGGGGCCCTGCAGCAGTTGCAGGCTGGCACCCCGTTGCCGATCCCGCGGTGGACGGTGCCACACGGTCTGGCCGTGGCAGCCCACCAGCTGGGCCTGGCGATCGGGGTCGCAGGCCAGCGCGGCCAGGGCCTGCTGCTCGGTGACCGCCTCGGCCAGGTCCAGCAGCGCGGCGGCCCCTAGTGCTTCGCCCTGCCCCGCATCGATCAGCCGCTGTCGCAGGGCGTCTGGATAGGGCCGGCTGGCGCTCGCCAGGATCTGCCAGCGGGGTTTGGCGCAGGGGCCGCTGAAGCGGGCCAGCACGGCATCGACGCCATCGGCGCTGGTGCCGCTCATCAGCCCCAGCACGCGCATGGTCGTCAGCTGCTGGGCAGCGACTCAAGGGCTTCGCTGGTGCCCATCACCACGAGCAGCTCGTTGGCCTGCAGGATCTGGGAGGCCGGTGGGTTGACCCGGAGCCGGTTCTCGGGCCCTGCCGCCAGCACGCTGACGTTGAAGTTCTTGCGCAGGTTGAGGTCCCGCAGGGACTGCCCCACGAAGGCATGGGGCACCTTGATCTCTTCGATGCTGTTGCGGTCATCGAGCCGCAGCCGTTCGAGCAGATTGGGGCGCACCAGTTCCATGCCCAGCCGGGTGCCCTGCATCTTCGAGGGAAACACCACCTTGTCGGCACCGACGCGGCGCAGCATTTTTTCGTGCAGGTCGCTGGTGGCCCGTGCGATCACCTGACTCACCCGACTGCCCTGGCCGTCCTTGACGATCAGGGTGGCGGTGATGCTGGCTTCGATCGGTTCGCTGATGGCGACCACCACGGTGGCCACATCCAGCACGCCGGCGGCCCGCAGGGCTTCTTCGTCGGTGCAATCCACGACTCGCGCCTCAATCGAGGGGGCCAGCTGGCGCAGCTCGTCGATGGCCCGCTGGCTGGCATCGATCGCCAGCACTTCGGCCCCGAAGCGCAACAGCTCCATGCACACGGCGCTGCCGAAGCGTCCGACACCGATCACCGCAAAGCCTTCACTGGCTGCGGGCGTGCCGCCCTGCCATTGCCACCACTGATTCATCGCTTCAGGAATGCCGGGGAGCCAGTTGTTCTGATTCTGGCCCCACCGGCCGGTCCTGGGGCCTCAGCGGTTGGGCTGGGGGGTCATGCGCAGGTAGGGCTTGATCTCGGTGACGCCTTTGGGGAACTTGCCGCGGGCTTCATCGGTGGGGATCGATGGCACCACCACACAGTCGTCGCCATCCTTCCAGTTGACCGGGGTGGCCACCTGGTGATGGTCGGTGAGCTGCAGTGAGTCGATCACCCGCAGGATCTCACCGAAGTTGCGGCCGGTGCTCGCCGGGTAGGTGATCTGCAGGCGCAGCTTCTTGTTGGGGTCGATGATGAACACCGAGCGCACCGTCAGATTGTTGAGCGCGTTGGGATGGATCATCCCGTACAGATCGCTGACCGTTTTGTCTTCGTCGGCCAGGATCGGGTAGTCGACGGTGGTTTTCTGGGTTTCGTTGATGTCGCAGATCCAGCCCTGGTGGCTCTCGGCCGAGTCGACGCTGAGGGCGATGGTCTTGACATTGCGCTTTTCCCATTCGGAGCGCAGGCGCGACACCTCACCCAGTTCGGTGGTGCACACCGGGGTGTAATCGGCGGGGTGAGAGAACAGCACCACCCAGCTGTCGCCAGCGAAGTCGTAGAGGTTGATCGGGCCCAGCTGGGAGTTCTGGGTGAAATCGGGCACGGTGTCGCCCAGTTGCAGAGCCATGGCAGGAAACGCGGGAGAAACGAGGGAGCCGGAACAGCTGTCCACTCTATGTTGACATAGCCGATCGGGAATTGGTTGTACTCCGGCGTTCGAGCAGCAGGCAGGGCAGGCCGGCGGCCCTGGCACCTTCGAGATCTTCGGGGCTGTCGCCCACGTGCCAGACCTCTTCAGGGCCCAGCTCCAGTGCCTCCAGGGCGATGGCAAACGGGCGGGGGTCGGGTTTGGCGGCGCCCGCCGACGAGGACACCACCACCGCATCGAGCAGGGGACTCAGTCCCAGCCCCTCGAGCAGACCATGCAGCCGGCGATCGAAATTGCTGACCACAGCCAGCCGCAGCCCCGCTTCACGCCAGCGGATCAACTGGGCTTCCACGTCGGCATAGACCCGCCATTGGCCGGGATCGGCAAAGTGATCGAACAAGTCCCGGTGCAGGTCGGGCTCGGCTGCAGGTGCCCCAATCGCGGCAAAGGTCTCCTTGATCCGTTCACCCCACCAATTCCGTTCTGCGTCAAGCAGGACCGCCTCATCGAGCTGACCGAACGCCAGGGGCGGCGCCTGGCGGTAGATGGCGGGAAAAACCGCGTCGATGGCGTCGGCTTCGACACGGAGGCCATGCCGTTCGGCCACCGCGGCATAACCGCTGCCCACCGAGTCGCGCAGATCGATCAGGGTGCCCATGGCGTCGAGCAGCAACCCCCTGGGTCTCGGCCACGGTGGCTGTTGCTGGGTTTGGGGGGTCTGCATGGTCGCTGGCCGCTGCACATTCACCAATCCGACAGCCATCCTGCCGCCACCCTGAGCCGGTGCCCTGTGCCGGGCAGCCTGGTCAGGTAGGCCAGCCGGCGCAATTCATAGGCTGCACGGCCTGCCAGGGTGAGGCCCCCGCCGGTGATGCTGGCCTCCTGGCGTCCCAGGCTCATCATTTCGCCCAGATCCTTGTAGCTGAACGGTTGCAGCGCTTCGCCGACCGCGTCCCTGCGCAGGTTGGCGGCCAGGCAGGTGGCCTGCTGAAAGGCCACCTGGGCGTTGCAGGGCAGGGGGTGGCCCGTGGCATCGGGCACCTGGGCCACGTCGCCGATGGCAAACAGATGGTCGACCCCGATCACGCGCAGATCGGCGCCGCAGGCCAGCTGACCGCGGCCCGTTGCGCTCCCCCGATCGCCGCCGGTGCTCAGCGCCGGCGGCTGGGCCCGGATTCCGGCGGTCCAGATCGTGCCGTCAACGGGCAGGGTTTCATCTGTGGGGCCGATGGTGAGGTGATCGGCGCCGACGGCGAGGACCGCCGTGTCGGTACGCACTCGCACATCGCGCCGCTGCAGGGCCAGCAGGGCCTGCTCTCGGTTGAAACTGCGGGCCTGGGGAAGCACCGTTGGCCCCTGCTCGAGCAGTTCGACCACGGCGCTGCCCTCGAGTTCGTCGGCCAGCTTGCAGGCCAGTTCGACGCCGTTGGCGCCGGCTCCCACCACCGCCAGGCGTTGCAGCGGGCGCCGGCGCTGCCGCAGCGTCGCGATCAGCTGCTGCAGCCGTTGCACATCAGCCAGGCTGCGAAAGGCCAGACAGTGCTCGGCAGCCCCGGGGATGCCGAAGGTCTGGGTGGTCGAACCGGTGGCGATCACCGCCTGGCTGTAACGCAACCGGCGGCCGCTGGCCGTGGTCAGGCTGCGCTCTGCGGCATTGATGGCCGTGACCCGATCCTGCAGCCAGGCGATGCCGCGGCCGGCCAGCACGGTGTCGTAGCGCGGTGCCACCTCCCAGCTGCGCAGCTCATGGCTCAGCAGCTCGTAGAGCAGGGGCAGAAAGACAAACCGTTCCTGCGGTTCGATCAGCAGGATCGGTTGGTGGTGGCGCACCTCGGCCAGGGCCAGGGCTGTGTAGAGCCCCCCGAAGCCACCGCCCACGATCACCACGGGTGCGGCTGGTTCTGTTGCCATGGTGCGGGCCTTGCGGCAGCGACCGGAACCCTAACGGCAGGTCCGACTGAGGGGTGATGATGGCCTGATGCTGAGTGCCCCCGCCGCATCCCTGCCCCTTGATCGCCACGGTGAACCGGTCGATCTCGAGGCTGCCCGCGCGCTGCTCACGCCGTTGTCGCCGCAGGAGCGTCTGGCCTGGGCCCAGAACGCCTTTGGTCCTGGCTTTGCCCTGACCACCAGTTTCGGCATTCAGTCAGCGGTGCTGCTGCACATGGTGAGCGAGCTGGCGGAGCGCAGCGGCCAGCTCGTTCAGGTGATCTGGATCGACACCGGTTATCTGCCCTCCGAGACCTATCAGTACGCCGATCAGCTGAGCGAGCGACTCAGGCTGAGCCTGCATGTGGCCCAGGGAGCGATCAGCCCCGCCCACATGGAAGCCCGCCATGGCCGCCTGTGGGAGAGCGGCGAGGTGGCAGACCTCGAGTTGTATCACCGCCTTCGCAAGGTGGAGCCCCTCGATCGGGCCTTGCAGGATCTGCAGGTGCGCTGCTGGGCCAGTGGCGTGCGGGGCAGTCAGACCGACCACCGTCGCGCCATGCAGACCCTGGATCCGGTTCGGGGGCTGTGGTCGCTGCGGCCTCTGCTGAGCTGGAGCAAGCGCGATGTCTACTACTACATGCAGGACCATGCGCTGCCCCAGCATCCCCTGTTCGAGCAGGGCTATTCGACCGTTGGTGACTGGCACTCCAGCGGCCCCGACGACGGTGGCATCAGCGGTCGGGCCACCCGCTTCGGCGGGCTCAAGCAGGAGTGCGGCATTCACCTGCCAGGGCTCATGGGCGAGGGCATCTGAGGTGGCAGGCGGGGCGTCCCGCTGGCTGTTGATCGGGAACAGCCGCTGGCACTGGGCCGAGGATGGCCAGGGTCAGGGCCGTCGCTACTGGAGTGAGGCCGCGGCCACGGTGCTGCCACCGCTGCCCAGCGGTTGGGCGGCGGTGGGGCCCGTGCCCCCTGGGTTGCCGCCGGCAGGGCGTCTGGAGCTGTCCCACATTCCCCTGCAACACCTGCCCCCCTGGCTGGGCGTCGATCGGGCCCTGGGGGGCTATGAAGCCTGGCAGCGCTGCCAGCGGCCCGTGTTGGTGGCTGATGCCGGCACCGCCCTGAGTTTCACCTGGGTCGACGCCCAGGGCCGCTTCTGTGGTGGGCGCCTGCAGGCCGGTGCCGCCCTGCAGCTGCAGGCGTTGCATCGGGCCACGGCGCAGCTGCCTGCGGTGCAGCGCTCAGCTCTGGGCGCATCTGAGCTTGGCGCATCTGAGCTCTCCGGCGACTGGCCCCACGACACGGCAACCGCCATGGTCGCTGGCATTCTCGAGGGCCTGACCGGAGCGCTGCAGCGCGCTGCCGGCCAGCTGAGGCGGCGCCAGCCCGACCTGCAGCTGTGGCTTACCGGCGGTGATGCCGAAGCGCTGCACAAGCTGCTGGTCGCCAGCGGCCACGAAGGCGCAGACTGGCAGCTGGCGCCGGGGCTTTGCCTTGATGGCCTGGCCAGGGCTGCGGCGCTCAGCTGAGGCCCAGGTCAGCCAGGATCTCGTCGGCCATGGTCTCGGCCTTGACCTTGGTGTAGGCCTTTTCGATACGGCCTTCGGGATCCACCACGAAGGTGTGCCGCATCATGCCCATGTACTCCTTACCCATGAACTTCTTGAGGCCGTAGCTGGCGTAGGCGGTGGCCACGGCACAGGGTTCGGGATCCGTGAGCAGGGTGAACGGCAGGTCGTACTTGGCGATGAACTTGCCGTGGCTGGTGGCGCCGTCCTTGCTGATGCCCAGCACCACGATCTGGTGCGCGGCAAACACGCTCCACTGATCCCGGAAGTTGCAGGCCTCCTTGGTGCAGCCCGGCGTGTCGTCCTTCGGGTAGAAGTAGATGACCACCCGCTGGCCCTTGAACTGACTCAGGCTCACGGGCTGACCGTTCTGGTCGTTGAGGCTGAAATCGGGTGCGGCATCGCCGGCCTGCAGGGCCATGGTGGGGCGGAAGCAACAATGACGAGAGCCTAGGGGCGCCATGGGCGCGAACGCCGTGCAGCCCAAGTCGCAGCTGTGGTTCGTGCCGCCGGGCCCGGGGCCCCGGCTCGGCAGCACCGACGGTGAACAGCGCTGGGGTGAGGCGCTGCCCCCGGCGCGCCGCCAGCAGTACTGGCGCAGCCGGGCTGCCCTGCGCCAGCTGGTGGCTCCGCTGCTGGGCCAGCAGCCGCGGCAGCTGCCGTTGCACAGTCCGCCTGGACTGCCGCCGAGGCTGCCCCCAGGCCTGGGCTGGGTGAGTCTGAGCCATGCCGCCGGGGCGCTGCTGATCGCCTGGTCGTCGCACCCGGTCGGGGTGGACCTGGAGTCGGACGATCGCCGCTTGGCAGCCCGCGCCCTGATGCAGCGCTTCTACCCTGATCCTGAGCAACGCCAGCTTGTGGATCTCGAGGGTGAGCCCCTGCGCACGGCCGTGTTGCGCAGTTGGCTGGTCAAGGAGGCCGTGATCAAGGCGCGCCACAGTTCCCTGGCCCGAGAACTGCCGCTCTGGTGGCTGGATCACGCGAGCGGCAGCCTGCACCATGTGGCGACCGATCGCGTGGTCAGGCCGTTGGAGGGCGCCCTGCCGGGCTGGCGTTGGGCCGCGGTGGGTGAAGCCTTTCGGCTGCAGCAACCTGGCCCCTTAACTTGGCACTTTGAAGCTGGTTGAGCCGGTGGCAGGGGTGGTGCGTCGGGTGCTGCGGGGCTGGTTGCCGCTTGGGGCCATGCTGTTGCCCCTGCTGCTCCAGCCGCGCGTTCTTGCCGCAGGCCTCGATGACCGTGCCGCCCTGGAGCAGTTTGTGAACAGCGGCCAGATCACCAACCGCCGACTCAAGCTCGATCTGGCCCGCTCGCAATGGACGGTCCAGGAGCTGCGCGCGGCCGTGGCCCGTGCCTACGGGCTCAGGACCGGTTCCATGGCACGGTTTCTGGCCACCCCCCAGGGCCGCGGCCTGGTCGAGCGGCAGCTGGGCTGGTGGTCGGTCGACCTGAGCGATACGGTCAAGGCGGCGGCCCTGAGGGCGGCCATCGTGGCCGACAGCAGCGATGGCGCGATCTCGTTGCTGGGGGTGTTGCAGCAGTTGCCGGTGCGCTTTGAACTGGCCACCGGATCCGGGGTGGCGGTGCCTGCAGGCAGCTGTGGATGCCCCCCCGGATGCGGCAGCTCTGCTCTGGCCCATCTGGCGTTCCTGATCGCCTGCCTGCAGGCGGGGGCGACCGCCCGTTGACCGCGGCCCTTGAGGTCAGCTCTTGCGCCTGGCCTGGAGCAGGGTGTGCCTGACCCGCTGGGGTAGCGCCGTGCCCAGGGCCCGTTGAAACTGCTGCTCCAGCCAGCGGCGCTGGGCCGCGGGCTTCAGCGATCGCCGCAGCAGGGCGCCATAGGGCTGATCAACCCCGAACCAGCGCGCCAGCATCGGCGGCTGCAGCACCAGGTGCAGGGGTTCGTCCCAGCTCTCGCAGCCCAGCTGCCAGGGCGGCTCACCCAGCAGGCTGGCCGGATCGACCGTGTCTGCCCGCAACCAGTCGGTCTCGGCTGCAGCCAGCCGCTCCAGGCTGTGCTGCAGCGGGGCATCGGCGCTGAGGCCGCCCCGCTCCAGCAGGCCGCCCACCGGCCCCAGCAGGGGGGTGCTGTGCAGCAGCCGCAGTTCAGCCTGGGGCGCCAGCAGGGTGCTGATCTGCTGCAGCCACCGCTGCTGGGCCGCAGGGTCGTCGGGCAGCTGGATCTGGCGGCCCGCCACCCGCTCGAAACGGCCCTCGAGCCCCGCCAGGCCCACCACCACCTCGGGCTGGCGCAGGGCATCCAGCACCTGCAGCTGGGCCCGCAGCCGCTGCTCGTCTTCAGGGGTGTTCACGCTGATCACCACCTGGCCCTCGGGGGTCTGCTCGAGGGGATCCAGGGCCCACAGCAGGGAGCGGGCACCAAGAATCAGCACCCGCTCGTGGCGGCGCCAGGCGCTCGATTGCCAGAAACGACGGCGCAGCCGGTCGAGCCGTTCGCCCTCGGCAACGGCACTGCGGGCCAGCCACCGCTGCAGCTCGGGTTCGGCGGGGCTGTGGCTCAGCACCTCGGCCTGGTCGGCGGCCGTCTCGGCGGCGGCCGCCAGTTGGGCTGCCCGGCGCTGCTGCAGGCGCTGGCGCAGCTGCCCTTCCCAGCCCAGGCTCCCTGGCTGCCAGAACACCTGGCCCTGCAGGCCATCGGGCAGGTACTGCTGGGCTACCCAGTGCTCGGCGTAGGCGTGGGGGTAGCGGTAGCCGACCCCATCGCCAAAGGCGGCGCCGTCGCGGTTGGCGTCGCGCAGATGGGGCGGCACCTGCTGCCTGCTGCTCTGCCGCACGGCCTTGAGGGCATCAAAAAAGCCCAGCACGCTGTTGCTTTTGTCGGCGCCGGCCAAAACCAGGGCTGCCTGGCCCAGGTGGTAGAGCCCTTCGGGCAGTCCCACCCGCTCAAAGGCGGCAGCGCAGGCTTCGACCACCACGACCGCCTGGGGGTCGGCCAGGCCGATGTCTTCGGCCGCGGCGATCAGCATGCGCCGAAAGATGAAGCGCGGGTTCTCACCCGCTTCCAGCATGCGGGCCAGCCAGAACAGGGCCGCATCGGCATCGCTACCCCGCAGCGACTTGATGAAGGCGCTGATGGTGTCGAAGTGGGCGTCGCCCTGTTTGTCGTAGAGAACCGCCCGCTGTTGAATCGACTCTTCGGCGATGGCCAGGTCGATGGCGATCACACCGTCGTCATTGAGCGGTGTGGTTTCGACCGCCAGCTCCAGGGCATTGAGCAGACTGCGGGCATCGCCGCCGGCCACATCGATCAGATGGTCGATGGCTTCGAGACTGATGGCGACCTGGCGGTTGCCATAGCCACATTCAGGGTCGTTGAGGGCACGCTGCAGCAGCTGGCGCAGATGCAGCGGTTCCAGCGGCTGCAGCCGAAACAGCCGCGAGCGGCTGACCAGGGCCTTGTTGACCTCGAAGAAGGGGTTTTCGGTGGTGGCGCCGATCAGGTTGACGGTGCCGTTCTCCACCCAAGGCAACAGCGCATCCTGCTGGGCACTGTTGAAGCGGTGCACCTCATCGATGAACAGGGTGCTGCGCAGACCGTGACGTTCAAGCCTTGAGCGAGCCGCTTCGACTTCGGCACGCAGGTCCTTGACCCCGGCCAGCACGGCGTTGAGGCTGCTGAAGTGGGCCCTTGTGCAGCCGGCGATGATGCGGGCCAGAGTGGTTTTGCCGACACCCGGCGGGCCGTGCAGGATCAGGTTGCCGACCCGGTCGGCCGCAATGGCCCGGCGCAGCAGGCGCCCCGGACCCAGAATCGCCTCCTGGCCCACAAAGTCATCGAGGTTGCGGGGCCGCATGCGGTCGGCCAGGGGGGCCAGCCCCTGCAGCAGGGTGTCGCCGTGGTGGCTGAACAGATCGCTCACCGGGGCAGCCAGACTGCGTCCATCATCAACGCGTTGGGCCGATGCCTGCCGGTCAGCCAGGGTTGTCAGGACTCGGGCCCGTTCTCGCTCTGGCCCTGACCCTGACGGCCTGCACAGGCCAGGGTGAGCAGGCCGGTCGACGACCCCTGCCGGTTGCCACCCAGCCGGTGACGCAGGCCACCTTTGCCGACAGGGTCGCGGCGATCGCCACCCTCGAGGCCGAGCGCGAGGTGCAACTGGCCGCCCAGGTCAACGGTCGGGTGATTCAGCTGCTGGTTCGCCAGGGGCAGCTGGTGCAGAAGGGGCAGTTGCTGCTCGTGCTCGATCAGAGCCAGCTTCAGGCCGAACTGGCCACACTGCGTGCCCAGATGCTGACCGACAGGCTCAACGCCGAGCGCTACGAGCGCCTGGTGCGCGAGGGGGCGGCCAGCGCCATTCAGCGGGATCAGTTCCGCCAGACGGCGATCGCCTCGCGCCAGGCCCTGTTGGCAAGGCAGGCCGATCTCGCCTTCCGGTATGTGCGCGCTCCCCAGGCAGGACTCATCGGTGAGATCAATCTCAAACCCGGCGACGTGCTGCAGGCCGGTGTGCCCTTCACCCGGTTGGTGAGCAACAGTGCTCTCAATGCCGAGATTGAGCTGCCCGCCAATCTGGCGGGCTCGCTGCGGGTCGGGCTGCCGGTCCAGCTGCACGCCCCGGGCAGCAGCGCCACCGTGCTGCGAACACGCATCAGCGCCATCGAGCCGTCGGTGGCGGCGGCCACCCAGCTGTTGATGGCCCAGGCCCCGGTGCGCGATCCATCGGCGCAGTGGCGCAGTGGCATGCGGGTGCGGGCCGACGTGCTGCTGGGCAACCGGCGGCAATTGGCGGTTCCCTTTGCCGCGGTGACCCGGTTGGCCGACCAGAGTTTCGTGTATGTGGTCGGCAGCCGCGAGCAACTCAGGCGTCGCCCTGGCCGGGCCGATCTGACCGCGTTGGCGGCCCTGCCCCCGGACACCCGGTTTGCGCTGCAGGTTCCGGTTCAACTGGGACTGCTGCAGAACGGTCGCTATCCGGTGCTCGCAGGTCTCAGCGACGGCCAGCGGGTGATCACGTCGGGTCTGCTGCAATTGCGTCACGGCATGCCGGTGCAACCGCGCTGATCATCCCCGGCCGATTCGGGGTAACTTGCGGCCATATGCGCCTTGGCTGTGCGTCATTTGCCCATCAAGCTGGTCCGACTGCTCCCTGCGCTCGCCCTGGTGGCCTGCGCCCCCCAGAGCCAGGGGCGACCACCGCTGGTGGTGCAGGTTGAACAGGTCGGCGACGCCACCTTCATGCCCGGCATTGAAGTGGTCAGCCGGCTCGAATCGACCACCAACGTGGCCCTGCGCCCCGAGGTCGATGGCCGGGTGGTCAAGATCCTCGCTGTGCAGGGTCAACGGGTGAAGGCCGGCCAGCCGATCCTGGTGCTCGACAACGTGCAGCAGAGCGCCAACCTCAACGCCAGCCAGGCGCAGGCCCGCCGCGATCGGATCAACGCCGAGCGTTACATCTTTCTGAATCAGCAGGGCGCCGTTTCGGCGCTGCAACGTGACTACTACGTGACCGAGGCGATTCGCAGTGCCGATCAGGTCAAGGCCAATGCGGCGACCCTTGGCTACAAATATGTGACGTCGCCGATCGCCGGGGAGATCGGTGACCTCGATTCGGTCAAGCTGGGCGACTACGTGCGCCAGGGCCAGGCGATTACCGGAATTGTTGACAACAGCACCCTCTGGACCCTGATGGATGTGCCCGCCACCCAGGCGTCCTCGGTCAGGATGGGCCAGACGGTGCTGTTGAAGACCCAGGGCAATCCGCCGGTGAGCGGCAGCGGCAAGGTGGTCTTCATCTCGCCTTATTTCGGCGTCAGTGGTGACCAGTCATCGCCCAACACCGTGCTGGTCAAGGCTGAATTTCCCAATCTCACCGGCAAACTGAAGACCGGTCAGTTTGTGCGCAACCGCATCGTCACCAGCACCACGCGCCAACTCTCGGTTCCGGTGCAGTCGGTGATGATGCAGGCCCAGCAACCTTTCGTCTACCGGATTGTGCCGTTGTCGGCGGCGTTGCCGAAGATCAAGGCCTCGACCCAGATCCCCGACGCAACCAAGGCCAGGCTGGAGAAGCTTCCCCCTGCCACGCCGATCGTGGTGCAGACCGCTGTGCAGCTGGGCACCTTGCAGAACAACCGCTACCCCCTGATGTCAGGGTTGAGCGCCGGGGACCGCATCGTGACCAGCAACACGGCCCTGTTGCGTTCGGGGATGCCGGTCAAGATCGCCAGCGCCAACTGAGGACCGCTCGATGTCTCTTTCCGACAATTTCATCAAGCGGCCGGTTCTGACCACGGTCTGCAGCATCCTGATCGTGCTGGTTGGTCTCATTGCGATTCCAACTCTGCCGATTGAAAACCTGCCCAACATTGCACCACCGCTGATTCAGGTCACCTCCAATTACAGCGGAGCCAATTCATTGGTCACCGAGCAGGCAGTGACCAATCCGCTGGAGCAGCAGATCAACGGTGTTCCTGGGGCGGCCTACATCTCATCAACCAGCTCCAACACCGGTCAAAGCATCATTCAGGTCTACTTTGACGAGGATACCGACATCAACATTGACCAGGTCAATGTTCAGAACAGGGTGTCGCTGGCCATGCCCCAGCTTCCCCAGCAGGTGTCGGCAACCGGCGTCTCGGTCATGCAGAGCACGCCGTCGATTCTCCTGGCCTATCAGGTGACGTCGAGTCAGGGTCAGTTCGACTCGGCCTATCTCAACGGCCTGATCTACGAAGATCTCTACTACCAGCTCGAACGGGTTCCGGGGGTTGCCCAGGTCAACCTTCTGGGCGGCAGCAATCCGGCCTATTGGTTGTTTGTCGATCCTGAAAAGCTCACGGCCAACCAGCTCACCGCCGATCAGGTGGTCGCGGCCGTCAAATCTCAGAACAGTGTGGCCATCGGCGGCCTTGTGGGTGGGCCACCAGCTGGCGGTGATCAGAGATTCGCCTACCCGATTCTGGTCAATGACAACGGCAACCTGGTGTCGGTTGATCAGCTCAACAATCTGATCATCGGTAAATCACCCCAGGGCAACCTGCTGCGGCTGCGCGATGTGGGTCAGGCCAGCTACGGCTTCAACACATTTGCCCAGCAGGCAGTCAGTTTCGATGGCTATCCCTCGATCACCATCGGTGTCTTTCAGACTCCCGAGAGCAACGCGCTCGATGTCTCCGAGGCTGTGGTTTCGGTGATGGATGCGTTTGCCCAGTCCGTGCCGCCCGGGGTGAAGGTCACCGAGATCTACAACATCGGTCAGTTCATCGAATCGGCTGTCGACGGCGTGACCGATGCCCTCGGCCTGGCCATCGTGCTGGTGCTGGTGATTCTGTTTCTGTTTCTGCAGAACTGGCGCGCCACGGTGGTACCCAGTCTTGCGATTCCGATTTCGTTGATCGGAACATTTGCGTTCATCAAGGTCTTCGGCTTCTCCATCAACCAGCTCACTCTGCTGGGGCTGGTGCTGGCCACAGGCCTGGTGGTGGATGACGCCATTGTGGTGATCGAAGCCGTCTCCAAGAACCTCGAAGATGGTATGAGCCCGCGCAAGGCTGCCTTGGAATGCATGGGCACGCTGATCGGCGCCATCATCGCGACCTCACTGGTGCTGATGGCTGTGTTTGTGCCGGTGGCGTTCTACCCAGGGGGCATCGGCATCATCTACAAGCAGTTCGCGCTCACCATCGCGTTTTCCATCGCGATCTCGACCTTCAACGCTCTCACGTTTTCGCCGATGATGTCGGCCCTGATTCTGAAGACCGAGTTGCCCCCCAAACCCAAGGGTTGGGCCTGGACCGTTGGCGGTGTGATCGTGGGTCTGGCGTTTGGCAAGTTCAGCGCAGCCTCATTCGGCATCGGCGCCTACGTGTTCGGAATTGTGCTGTTCGGTCTTGCCGGCAGCCGGTTGGCGCTGATTTTTGATCGCTTCAACAGTTTCTTTGCCTGGCTTCAGAGCAGCTATGTGAAGCTTCTGAAGGTGCTCATCGTCAAACGTCGCTACATCCTGGCTGGTCTTGCCGGTGGCATTGTGCTCACTGTGCTGGCCTTTTCAGCATTGCCTTCGGCCTTCATTCCTGAAGAGGATCAGGGTTACGGCATGGGCATCTTCCAGCTTCAGAATGGTGCCTCGCTCAGTCAGACCCAGAAAACGGGTCAAGAAATCGCCAAGGTTCTCAAGGGCGAACCCAACATCATCGCGGCCTCGGTGATCAGCGGTTATGGATTCAACGGCTCCAGCCCCGATCAGGGAGTCTTCTTCTTTGGACTCAAGCCCCTTGAGGAGCGCAGCGGCACTGAGAACAAGGCACCAGCCATCGTGGGCCGGCTCAATGCCAAGCTCTCGAAGCTGAGCAGTGGCCTGGCCGTGGCGGCTCAGCCTCCGGCCATCCCCGGATTTTCGGCACAGGGTGGCTTCTATTTCCAGTTCAACGATCTCAGCAACGGCGCCTACACCTTCAATCAGCTCGACGAACTGGCCCAGCAGCTCGTTGCATCCGGCACGTCGTCGGGTCAGTTCTCCTCGTTGTACACCCAGTTCATCCCCAGTGCGCCGGCTTTCGGTCTCACGATCGACCGCTCGATCATGGGGGCGCTCAATATCGATTTCCAGCAGGCGATGCAGACCATCGCCGTTCTGGCCGGTGGGAACTATTCCGGTCTGACCTATGAGAATGGTCAGGTGCGCAACATCTATGTGCAGTCAGAGGCCTCAGGACGCAGCAGCCTCGAGGATGTGCTCAGTTATTACGTACGCAACAAGGACAACAAACTGGTTCAGGTCAGTGAGTTCGCCTCCAGCGATCTGACCAGTGCACCGCCTGTCATCAGCCACTACAACCTCTACCGCACCATTCTCGTGCAGGGTGCCGAGGCAATCGGCAAGAGTTCGGGTCAGGCCCTTTCGGCGATTCAGCAGATCTTCAAGCAGCAGGATTTCAACAACATCGGCTACGCCTTCACCGGTCTGGCGGCGCTGCAACTGTCGGCAGGCAGCGCCAGCGTGCTGGTCTTCGGTCTTGGCGTGCTGATCGTCTACCTGGTGCTTTCAGCCCAGTACGAGAGCTACGTGACCCCGGTGATCATTCTGATGACCGTGCCCTTGGCCATGCTCGGAGCCCTGGTGTTTCTGGCGCTGCGTTCGATCGATCTGAACATCTATGCCCAGGTGGGTCTGGTCACCTTGATCGGTTTGGCTGCCAAGAACGGCATCCTGATCGTCGAGGTGGCCGAACAGCATCTCGAGGCCGGCATGTCGATCACCGAGGCCGCCATTGCTGCAGCCGAATCGCGCATGCGGCCCATCCTGATGACGGCCATTGCTTCGCTGGCCGGATTCCTGCCCCTGGTGGTCGCCACCACCGCTGGCGCCAACAGTCAACAGTCGCTTGGCACCGTGATCTTCGGTGGTCTGCTCGTCGCAACCGTGCTCTCACTCGGCGTTGTGCCGCCCTTCTACGTGGCGATCAAGACGCTTGAGGCCCGCTGGTTCCCCGAAGAGCCCAAGGAGCAGCCCCAGCTGCCGAGTGCCTGAGGGCTGCGACGAGCAGTTGCCATGACGATGACGTCTGTGATGAGTTCGAGTCTGAAATGAAACTTCCCAAGCCGTATGGCTTCAACCTCCTGACGCGAATTGTCTTTGTTCATGCGGCGATGTTGTTGGCCGTTCTGGCATCAACGCTTGTGCATGCGTTGGAACGAGGCACCGTCGTCGCCGCGGCTTTCGCTGCTGTAGGGCTCGTCATTGCATGCGCCGGCTGCGCGGCCATGGTGGGCGTTGCCAGGCAACGTGCGCTGCGTGCTCTGGTGCTGCTGCGCTGGCTCCTGTGGCTTGCGGTTGCCAAGGTGTTGCTTGGCTTGTTGCTGTCTCGATGGAGCGGCGAAGCTGTGACGGCTCATGCGTTGCTCCCGATCCTGCTCAACGGGGCTGTTCTGGTTGGGCTGGCGATCTACTGGTCCCGCCCCGTTCACGCCCGCTACCTCGCATCCCTGGTCAAGGCTTGAATCCCCCTGGCGTTTGGGTGTTGATCTGGAATCGTCGTCGGATTCCGGAACCCTGCCGCTCAGGTGATCACCGTGGGCCGATCCATGCCAGTGCGAACCTTGATCTCGGCCAGGGTATCGATCGCTTCGATCAGATCGCCCAGGGCTGCCTGGGGATCCTGGTTCAGGTCGCCGCCGGGCGGCACATAGCTTTCCAGGTAGACCCGCAGGGTTGCTCCCTGGGTGCCTGTGCCCGACAGCCTCAACACCACCCGGCTGCCATCGTCGAGCAACAGCCGCAGTCCCTGACCGGTGGTGGTGGAGCCATCGATCGGGTCGGTGTAGGCGAAGTCATCGGCTATGGCAATGGTGCGACCGGCAAAGGACTGCCCGTGCAATGCGCTGAGCATCCCCTTCATGCGGTCGTAGAGGCCATGGGCGGCCTCGCTGGCGATCGCTTCGTAGTCGTGGCGTGAGTAGTAGTGGCGGCCGAAACGGCTCCAGTGCTCGGCCATGATCTCGCCAACGCTGCATTGGCGCTTGGCCAGGATCTGCAGCCAGAACAGCACGGCCCAGAGGCCGTCCTTTTCGCGGATGTGGTCGCTTCCTGTGCCGAAGCTCTCTTCCCCGCAGAGGGTGATGCGGCCGGCATCGAGCAGGTTGCCGAAAAACTTCCACCCCGTTGGGGTCTCGTAGCAGGCGATACCCAGCTCCTTGGCGACCACATCGACGGCGGCGCTGGTGGGCATCGAGCGGGCCACCCCCGCCAGGCCCTGCGCATAGCCAGGAGCCAGGGTGGCGTTGGCGGTGAGCACAGCCAGGCTGTCGCTCGGGTTCACAAAGCAGTGGCGTCCCAGGATCATGTTGCGATCGGCATCGCCATCGCAGGCCGCGCCAAAGGCGTAGGCGTCGCCCTGCAGCAGCAGCTCGGCCAGCTCATGGGCATAGGTCAGGTTCGGGTCGGGATGGCCGCCGCCGAAGTCTTCGCTGGGGACTCCATGGCGCACGGTGCCGGCCGGTGCACCCAGCAGACCCTCGAACAAAGCCTGGGCGTAGGGGCCGCTCACGGCGTGCATGGCATCGAAGGCCATCGCAAAATCACCGCGCAGCAGTTCGGCGATGGCTCCGAAATCAAACAACTGCTGCATCAGGGCGATGTAACCCTCGGTGCCGTCGATCACCTCGACCGTTAAGGGCCCCAGCTCGGTGGTGCCGATCCTGTCGAGCGCGAGGGCCCAGCCGGTCGGGGCCTCGGCGATCCGGTAGCCCTCGAGCGTGAGCGTGCTGGCATGAATCGCTTCGGTGATCGCTTCGGGTGCGGGGCCGCCGTTGGCGCCGTTGACCTTGACGCCGAAATCGCCGTCAGGACCGCCGGGGTTGTGGCTGGCCGACAGGATGATGCCGCCGATGGCGCCGCTGCTGCGGATCAGGTGTGATGCGGCCGGCGTCGACAGAATGCCACCGGTGCAGGTGATCACCCGGGCGATGCCATGGGCCGCAGCCATGCGCACGATCACGTCAATGGCCCTGCGGTTGCCGTAGCGGCCGTCGCCCCCGACCACCAGGGTGCCGCCCGCAACACCGGGAATCACCCGCAGCGTTGCCTCGATGAAGCTCTCGAGGTAACGGGGGATCTCAAAGGTGCGGGTGCTCTTGCGTAGACCCGAGGTGCCGGGTTTCTGATCGCTGAAGGGCTGCTCCAGAGGCACGGTGCCGATCTGGAGGCTGCTGCTGGTTGCCATCAGCTGGGTTCCGAAGCCTGGACGCGTGCCCAAACTAACCCTGGTCGTCGGATCAGCGGCCCTCGCCGGTGTTGCCGGTGATGCCCTTGAGGAAGCCCCCCAGACCACCCTGGCGCTGAGGGGCCTGTTGGGTCTGGCTGCTGCCGCTGCCCAGGGGTTTGGTCGCCGGTCTGCAGAGCACGGTCACATCGGTGGCTTCGCGGTTGAGGCGCTCCCGGCGCTCGTAGCTGTTGCTCGGGCTCACTACGGCCCGCTCACGGATGTTCCAGAGATTGTCTTTGCAGGAAGCCGGCAGCAGCGGGTGATCGAGCAGGGGATCAGCCACCCCGCGCGCCTTGTTACAGGTGGCGGCGGTGTTCTCACGTCCGCAGGCCAGGGTGTCGAGCTGCAGCTGCCGGAACAGCTCTGCGGGCGGAAACTCGGTCGGTTTGAAGCTGCCGCTCTGCTGGGCCAGGGCCACGAGGGGGCTGCACAGCGCGCCCAGTGCGAGGGCCACCGCCTCGAGCAGCCGCCGGGTGGCAAGGAGCTTCGGCATGGCAGAGGGGTGTTTAAAGAAAGGAGTTGTAGTTGCGCACGGCGTCGTTGGGGCTGGGGCCTTCGACCCCCAGCAGGTGGCGCTGCTTGGCAAGCAGGTAGTCGACCAGCTCCTGTTGGACTTCCAGCAGCTCCTTGGTGCAGCCACGAAAGGCGGCGCGATGGCGAATCTCATCGTGGCGGGTGTGCAGATCGCGCAGCATCAGCTGAATAGCATCCAGCGTGGCGCCATGCGGGCGGGTGGCTGTCTGGGTCTCCACAGCGGTCAGCAAGCCAGGTGTCATGACCTCAATCTGACATAACCGCCCATGCACAGGGCCGTCACCACAGGGCTGGACAAGGCCTTCACCCTTGGTTTCATGGGCGCACCTGCACGAAACCCTTGGCATTCCTGAAGGCAATCGGTGGCTTCCTCAACCGCCTGCTGAGCCAGCGCGAGTCGCAACCCGGGCCAGTAAGTGCTGATCAGGCTTCAGCACCCCAACCAGACTCCTCAGGCATCACGATCCTGGGCTGATTGATGCCTGCGGTTGGGACGCTCTGAAGGGATTCAGAGTTCAATGCCTGAATCTTGATTCACGGATTGATCGCCATTTTTGTCTATCGTTTCTAAGTTGTCGTTGCCATCGATTTCAATGCCCGCGAGCCCTTTGGCAGTGACATTGGTCGCAAATGTGATGTCACATGTTTCGGCGCCAATGATTTTGAGGTTGTCGATGGCATCAAGCCCCTCAATGTTTTCGCACTTGGATCCATCAGCTGCTCGAGTGATTTAAGTCACTCTGCGAGTCGCTGCTGGACGCTGCTCTTGGCTTAGCGTGCCACCCCACTACCGCAGAGCCGCTGCTGCCGCTCGAGTTTGCGTTGCAGTCTGGGGGTGATCCCCAGCTCCGCCCCTCGCCAGAGGTCGTTCATCTCGCGGGTGAAGTGGGCAGCCAGTTGGGGTGAGTCGATCACCAGCAGGGTCTCATCGTTCTGGTGAGCGGCGCTGGGGCTCCAGTTGAAGCTCCCTGTGATCACTCGCCGACCGTCGATCACCGCGAACTTGTGGTGCAGTTTGTCGCCTGCGCGCAGGCGTGGTGTGCCCACGCCGGGCAAGCTCTGCTGCCAGGGGTTGTTGCTGGCCTCGAGGCGGCAGTCGTTGTCGGGAAGGCTGATGCCCAGCAGATCGAGGGTTTCGCTGAAGCTCCGGTTGGCGAATCCCGGATCGGCCAGCAGCCTGATGCGCACGCCCTGTTCGTGCAGCCGGCGCAGGGCATCGGCCAGATTCTGGGCTGAAAACACGAACAGGCTCAGGTCGACCTGCTCACTGGCTTCTGACAGCAGTGTGTCGATCCAGTGCAGGCCATGGTCCGGATCGGCTTGGCTGTGGGGTGCAAACAGCACCTGCACCGACGTGCTGCCCACCAGCGCCTGCTGCGGGCCTGGGTTCTCCTTGGCCACGCCGAAGCGGCTGTCGGGCGCGCCGCCGGGACCGTCGCCCCACAGGCGGTCGAATTCGGCCATGAACAACGCGGCCAGCTGGGGGCTGTGCAGACGCAGCAGATGGTTCACATTGCCGCGGCTGCCGCTGTCGTCTGGATCGCCATGAACGCACGACGGCGTGAAATTGGCCGAGCCCGTGATCACCGTGGCGCCGTCGACCACCATGAACTTGTGGTGCATGAGGCCGCTGCCTGCGCTGCCATCGGCGGTGTCGTCGATCATCGGAACACCGCCTTGCTGCAGCAGCAGTACCGCATCACCCCAGCCCAGTTGCCGCAGCTGCTGGTTGCGGCGGCGCAGGTGAGGGTTCAGGTCGCTGTCGTGCTGCTGGCTCCAGGACGTGCTGTAAGTGTTCTCCAGAACCACCCGCACGTCGAGCCCCTGGCGACGCCTGCGCACCAGGGCCTCGGCCACCCGCGGCAGCGACAGCTCCTGTACCGCCACCAAAATCTGGCGTTGGGCCCGCTCGATGCTCTGCAGCACCAAGGCCTCCAGGTCATCGCCCTGGCGCCACTGGCCGTTGATCGGGCTGCGGTAGCGCGCGGTGACCCGATGATTGAAGGCCACTTCGATCCCTGCAGGCCATGGCAGGGCTGCTGGGGCACGGCCTTTGATGCCGGCCCGAGCATGGCACCCGCTGATCAGCAGGGCAGAGACAAGGGCCAGCCAGCGCTGTGGTCGGCAGAGGCGATGCATGGGGCTGCAGGGTTGCTGCAGCGAGAGTTCCCACGCACCGGTGCCTCAGTGGTGGCCTGGCATTTCGGCGGTGCGCAGCATCGCCACAAACCAGGCTGTGGCCAGCAACACGGCGGTCAACAGGCTCGCGCTCAGGCTCACCCGGGTCATCACCAACGGAAGCGCCAGTGGCAGCAGCAGGGCTCCCGCCAGCGGGGTCAGGGCGACGAGGGTGCGCTTCAGAACCATTCGAGCTTGGCCTGGTCGGCTGGGTTGCTGTTGTCTTCAGGGGTGGTGCGGTTGAAGGCCAGGGTGATGTGGCGCTTCTGCTCACCGTCGGCTGCAACGGCCTCGATCGGATAGAGCTGCTCACCATCGCGGAAGGGCACCTGAATGCGGAAGGTACCATCGGCTGAGAGGGGCACTTCTTCGCCGCCGATGGTCAGGCGGGCAGCGGGATCGGTGGCGCCATAAACGATCAGCTCGGCATCGGCCACGAGCCAGAAGGAGCGCTGGCGGGCCATCAGGCCGGCACCCGATTCGTTGCGGCCGCTGGCCCACAGACCGGCACCCGAGGCATTGAGTCCGGACTCGCCCAGCAGGCTCTCCTCCATTTCGTGGAAGGCCTCCGAGCCGCGACCCAGGCGGCGCCAGCGGGAGGTGGCACTCTGGTACAGACGCTCGTGCAGACCGCTGTCGGCCGTTTCCATCAGGCTTGTGGCCGCTTCGGCCGGCGAGGCCTCGAGCGAGAACGGCACGAACTGATCGAGAATCTGCTCGCTGGGATGCAGGGCCGGCACCCGGGCCACCGAGGAGTAGGCCAGTGAGATCCAACCGCCGGACCCGGCCTTGCGGTAGCCCAGTTCGACCCGGTAATCACGATCGCTCAGGGGAACAGGCAGGTACCACTCGGTGGCATGGCTGTCGACCACCACTTCCTGCATGGTGTGGGGATGGCTGGAGCCGGGAGCCAGGCCGGTCACATCGGCAACTCGCAGGCACAGCTGGGTGGCGCCGGCGCTCTGGGCGCTCTCGCGATCGGCCACGGAGATGTCCCAGAACACGTAGGCCCACTGGGGGTCTCTGGGCAGAAAGACCACATGGGTTTCGGCCGCCGGTCGCGGAGCCGGTGCCAGCTCAGCTTCGATGCTGCTCGCGTTGCGTTCGTTCGTCGATCGGGAACTGATCGCGTCGAGCAATTCCTCCTTGGATTTGCGGCTGTAAAGACTCACTCCCAGGTCACTGGCGACCTGGCGCAGTTGCCGCAGGGTCATCATCGCCAGGGAGGAGAGGGACTGAGTCACGGCTTCTGATTTCGTTTGGGATCAGTCTGAAGACTTTCCCATTGATCGCTCCGGCGTGGGGTCTGCCGTCAGGAACCACTGACTGCGCTTGGTCGCAACGGGCACGGTTCAGGCCAACAAAAAAGGCGCCTCCAGGCGCCTTGGGTTGGATTGGGTGCAGGGCCGGCTGGCCGGAGATCAGCGGCCGATGCTCCGGTAAGGCACCTTGGCCATGTAATCCATGCCGGTGTTGCCGGAAGTTCCGGCGCTCGAGCGCATCGCAGGCAGGGTGCGCACCCAGGGAAGGTAATCCTCCACAAAGCCGCCGCGGCGCTGGCGACTGCGCTCGGGGAATGCCCTGGCGGTGCCGGTGTACACCACCTGGGGAAAGCCCAGGATGCCGCGGTAATAGGCGTCGTAACGGGGGCTGGTGATGTTGAAAGGGGTCTCGCCCAGTTCACGCGATCCCACCACGCGGTTGCGGTGGAAGGGCACGGTGTCGTAGCCGAAGGCGTCGAGATACTCCTGGCTGTCGAGAATGTCGTCGACCATGCCCTTGACGCCACGGGTCATGAGCACGGCTGACCAGGCGATCTCTTCGCTCTTGCCGTGGGTCTGGCGGCCCAGCAGCTTCTCCACCAGGTGGCGGGCCACCTTGTAGTTGCTGTTGAGGTTGTAGAAGCTGCGGTTGAAGGTGTCCGACAGGCACAGCGAGCGGATGAAGTCGCGCACGGTGATCTGGCCATCGCGCAGCTGGGATTCCAGGGTGCGGTCGCGATCCACCTTGAAGGCGTGGAAGTAGATCTGCCGGTAGGCGGCCTCGATCACGAAGTTCTGGTCTTCGCGATCCATGGCCTTGTCCATGGATACGGCTTTGGGGTCCTCATCGGAACCAACCCGTAGCGCGTTCACACGCGAGTTCTGGGTGGTGGGTGCGTACTTGAGGAGCGGCAGGGCCACGCGAACTCTGGCAGTCGTCGCTGCGGATCGTAGAAGTGCGTCAGGGCCTGGGTTCGGCCGCGCTGAGCAGGACTCACAGTCCGTAACGTTCCAGACCGGTGTTCACCAGCCCAGCGGCGAGAGACTCTGCGCGGCCTCTGCCGGGGTCTGGGCCGTGGCCCGGGCGGTCTCGCTGCCTGCGACGTCGGTCTCCCTGAGACGGGTCTCCACGCAGAAGGAGGCGGTGTTGGAGAGGCCTTCGACCGTGCTGGTGCGCAGCCGCACGTCGGGACCCGCGAAGCTGAAGCGCTCGAGGCTGTTCATCGTTTCGTAGCTGGTGGTGAGCAGCAGGCCGTCGCGCTCATCCATCCAGAACTCGCCGGCCACCGGCGCCGTCTCGGCGTAGCCCCGATCGCGCAGAAGCAGGCCGGCGCGGCCCCGCTCGTCGGTCGGAATCAGGCCGAAGACGCTTTCGCCTTCGTGGGTCTCGCCGGCCTTGTCCCAGGCCATCGAGCCGCTCCAGCGCACCCGGCAACCACCGACCAGGCCCGCTGGATCCTGTTGGTGCAGCTGGGCGATCGCGGCAAGCCTGGGGTCGTGAACCTCCAGAGCTTCGACCACGATCAACGATCCCCCCGCTTCGGCCCGGCGATGCAGCAGGTGGTGGCTGCTGCGTTGCGAGTGCCAGCGGCCGCAGCTGAGCTGAAAGAAGCTGATCGCATCGTCGATGCGCATGGCCGCTTGAACACGCAGGGTTGGGTGGATGATCGCAGGGCCGGGGGCTGAGGTGCTGGTCAGCGGAGCTCTGGCAGCCCTGGCGGCGGCCCTGTGCTGGACCCTGGCCAGCTTCTGCTGGCGGCGCCTGCCCAGTTCGCTGGGTGCCTCTGAGCTGAACCTGCTCAAGAACGCCCTGGGGCTGGTGTTGCTGCTGCCGGTGCAGCTGCTGCACTGGCAGGCCCTGCCTGCAGGGGCCTGGCTGTTGCTGGGTGCCAGTGGGGTGCTCGGGATCGCCGCCGGCGACAGCCTCTTTTTTGCCGCCCTGCGTCGCCTGGGCACCCGCCGCACTCTCACGATCGAGGCGGCGGCGCCGGTGGTCACCACCCTGGCAGGCCTGGCTCTGCTGGCCGAGTGGCCCTCGCGATCCCAGCTGCTGGGGCTGGCGTTGGTGAGTGCAGCCGTGCTGCTGGTGGCCCGACGCCAGCGGGGCGAAGGGGCTGCCGCAACCCCGCACACGGTCTCAAGCCAGGGTGTGCTGTTGGCCCTGCTGGCGGTGCTGTGCGCCAGCGGGGGCGCGCTGCTGGCCCGGCAGGTGCTGGCTGCCCAGCAGATCTCACCGTGGCAGGCGGCGTCCATCCGCCTGGGGGCCGCCACCCTGATGCAGCTGCCGCTGGCTCCTGCCCTGTTGGCCGCCGCCAGCACCCAGGGCCCGCGCCCCGCCCGCCGCCGCTGGCCCTGGGTGCTGGTGGCCACGCTGCTGGGCACCACGCTGGGCATCGCGCTGCAGCAATCGGCGCTGGCCCGGCTGCCGCTGGGGCAGGCCATGACCCTAATGGCCACGGCCCCTGCCATGGCCGTGCTGCTGGCGCCCCTCGATCGTGATCAGCCTGGATTCAGCGGCCTGCTGGCGGCGCTGCTGGCGGCTCTGGGGGTGTGGTTGGTGCTGCAGTAGCCAGCCGCTGGTCGGCCTGTTCGCGGGCCCAGCTGATCAGGGCCTCCAGCTCCAGCTCCAGGGGTGTGACCCCGTGCTGGGTGGCCAGCGCCTCGAGCTGGTGGCCGGCACCGTGCAGCTGCATGGCAAACTGCCGGAAGAACTGAGGGTCCTGGCTCAGCCCGGGCTGCTCGAGCAACCACTGCTCGATGGCGGCTGGCCCGGGCAGGTGCGGGCTGTGGGTGTGCCGCTGCACCTGTTGCAGGGTGCGCAGGGCATGGGCCAGCAGGCGCAGATGGTGCCGCTCGAGCGCCGGCAGCAGGGTGGCGTCGAGCCGGTCGATCTCGGCGGCGCTCAGGGGGCTCGTGGCGCTCAAGAGCGGGGTGTCAGGCGGAAGCCGCAGGAATGGCCCGATTCGAGCCGCCAGTGCACCCGGTCGACGGTGCAATCGGGAAAGGTGTGACGGATCAGCTGCAGTTCCTGGTCGCACACGCAGGGGAACTGCTCGGCGATGCGCATCACCGAACAATGAAATTCGCGGATCACCCAGCCATCGGGCTCCAGGTCGCACTCGGCCACGTAGCCCTCGGCCTTGCGAAGCTCCACCAGGCGTGCCACCCGATGCTCGAGGGGACCGTCGCCCAGGCGCTCGCGATACTGGGCGGCCTGCTGGATCGCCTGGCTGCCGAGCACCGACCGCAGGGCTTCGTCGGGCAGCTGCTGGCTGAGCGACTCGAGCAGGCTCACCGCAAAGCCTTCGCTGCCATCGGCAAACTGGGCCTGGCCCTGACTGGTCAGATGCCAGCGGTAGCTGGGGCGACCGGGACCTTCGGCGCAGGAGGAGCCCTCGATCAGCCCCTCGTCTTCGAGACCACGCAGGTGACGCCGGGTTGCTTGCACCGAAATCTTGAGGCGTGTCGAGATGTCATGGGCCGTGGCCTCGCCCAGACGCAGCAAAATGGCCAAGATGCCCTTGCGTGTGGTCGGTTGGGCTTGGGCCAGGGCAGTGGCGCGCATTGCAGACCTGTCGCATCCCAACGATGCCACGCGCGCTCGGCGATTGGGGGTTGGCGTCAGGGTGCGGCTTCCAAGGGGCACAATGGCTCGAGCCGCCAGCCACCGCTCCGGTGGCCTACGTTGGGTTTAGAAACCCAAAGGTTTCGAATCGCGATCGCCTTCGGACCCGCTTCGGACCCGCTGACTCCACGCCACCCCTCGCCCCTGGTGAGGTCCTGACGCCTACCCATCTTTGCCATGGCTGACACCGCTGCTTCTGCGCCGAGCTCCGAGAGCCTTGAGGTGATCCGCAAGTTCGCAGAGACCTACGCCCAGCGCACCGGCACCTATTTCTGCAGTGACACCGGGGTCACAGCTGTTGTTCTGGAGGGATTGGCCCGTCACAAGGACCAGCTCGGCGCGGCGCTCTGTCCCTGCAGGCACTATGAAGACAAGGAGGCGGAGGTGGCTCAGGCTTTCTGGAACTGCCCCTGCGTGCCCATGCGCGAGCGGCATGAGTGCCACTGCATGCTGTTCCTCACCGAGGACAATCCGTTTCGTTGTGACAAGCAGACGATCTCCATGGATGAGATCAAAAGCAGTATTTCTGGTTGAGTACTTCCAATGACCTCCACTGCCGTTGGTGATCTGGTCGCCCAGCCGTACAAATACGGCTTTGTAACCGAGATTGAAACCGAAAAGATCGCCAAGGGCCTGAGCGAGGACGTTGTTCGTCTGATTTCTGCAAAAAAGGAAGAGCCCGCTTTCTTGCTTGATTTTCGCCTCAGGGCCTACCGCCAGTGGCTGCAGATGCAGGAGCCCGATTGGGCTGCCCTGGGCTACCCGCCGATCGACTATCAGGACATCATCTATTACGCGGCGCCCAAGCAGCAGAGTAAAAAGACAAGTCTTGATGAAGTCGACCCAAAACTCCTGGAGACCTTCGACAAGCTCGGTATTCCGCTGAGCGAGCAGAAGCGCCTCTCCAACGTGGCTGTCGACGCTGTGTTTGACAGTGTTTCAATTGCCACAACTTTCAAGGAGCAGTTGGCAGAGCATGGTGTGATTTTCTGCTCGATCAGTGAGGCGGTCAAGGAACACCCTGGGCTGATCGAGCGTTATCTGGGGACTGTGGTTGCCAGCAACGACAACTATTTTGCAGCGCTCAATTCGGCGGTCTTCAGTGACGGCTCCTTCGTGTTCATTCCCAAAGGAGTCGAGTGCCCAATGGAGCTCTCCACTTACTTCCGCATCAACTCAGGTGACACCGGGCAATTTGAGCGCACGCTCATCGTGGCCGAAGAGGGGGCTTCAGTGAGCTACCTCGAGGGTTGTACGGCCCCGATGTTTGACACCAACCAGTTGCATGCAGCAGTGGTGGAGCTGGTGGCACTTGATGATGCGTCGATCAAGTATTCGACGGTGCAGAATTGGTATGCAGGTGATGAACAGGGCGTTGGTGGTATTTACAACTTCGTAACCAAGCGTGGTCAATGCCGTGGTGCCCGCAGCAAGATCAGCTGGACCCAGGTCGAAACGGGTTCAGCGATCACCTGGAAATACCCCAGCTGCCTCCTTCAGGGGGCTGACTCGGTGGGTGAGTTCTATTCCGTTGCTCTCACCAACAACCGCCAGCAGGCTGACACCGGCACCAAAATGATTCATGTGGGGCCCCGAACCCGCTCCACGATCGTGAGCAAGGGCATCAGTGCCGGGCATTCCGTCAACAGTTACCGCGGCTTGGTTCAGATCGGCCCCAAGGCGGTCGGCGCCAAGAATTACAGCCAGTGCGATTCGATGCTGATCGGTGATCAGGCCGGCGCCAACACCTATCCGTACATCCGTTCGCAACAGAGCGATGCGGTGGTTGAGCACGAGGCCAGCACCTGCCGTCTCTCGGCCGATCAGCTTTTCTACCTGCAGAGCCGGGGCATCGGCTTTGAGGAGGCGGTCTCGATGATGGTGAGCGGTTTCTGCCGCGATGTGTTCAACCAGCTGCCGATGGAATTTGCGGCCGAGGCCGATAAGCTACTCGCCCTCAAGTTGGAGGGATCGGTCGGATAGATGCTCCTCTGGCTGTCTTTCGATGCCTTCGACCTGCACGCGTTCCAGCAGCCCCATTGTTCTTGCTGTGTTGTCCTGAGTTTCTGTGATCCGTTCTGACGCTCCAGTCCTGCTTGAGGTTCGTGATCTGCGCGCCTCCGTTGACGATCAGCCGATCCTGCATGGCGTGAATCTGACGATTCGTGCCGGTGAGATCCACGCTGTCATGGGCCGCAACGGCAGCGGCAAAAGCACCCTGTCGAAGGTGCTGGCCGGTCACCCCGCCTACACGGTGACCGGTGGAACGGTCACCTATAAAGACCGGAACCTGCTCGACCTCGACCCTGAGCAGCGGGCTCGCATCGGTCTGTTTCTCGGCTTCCAGTATCCGGTCGAGATCCCCGGGGTCAGCAACCTCGAGTTTCTGCGGGTCGCCACCAATGCCAGGCGTCAGGAGCGCGGCGAAGCGGAGCTCGACACGTTCGCGTTCGAAGACCTGGTCAACGCCCGTCTCGCCGTGGTGCAGATGGATCCTGCCTTCCTCGAGCGTTCGGTCAACGAGGGCTTCAGCGGCGGCGAGAAGAAGCGCAACGAGATCCTGCAGATGGCCCTGCTGGAACCGGTTGTGGCGATTCTTGATGAGACCGATTCCGGCCTCGACATCGACGCGTTGCGCATCGTCGCTGCTGGCGTCAACCAGCTGGCCAGCCCCGACAACGCCACCCTGTTGATCACCCACTATCAGCGCCTGCTCGATCTGATCACCCCCGACCACGTGCACGTGATGGCGGCGGGTCGCATCCTGCGCAGCGGCGGCCCTGAGCTCGCCCATGAGCTCGAGCGCACCGGTTACGACTGGGTTGATCAGGAGCTCGCCCTGGCCGAGGTGGGCTGATGGTGGCGACGACCCTGGCCCACACCTGGCAGGACCTGGCCGGCGCCGCGTTGCCCTCCCGTCGGATGGAGGACTGGCGCTTCACCGATCTGGCTGCGCTGGCGGCCATGGAGCCCCGTCCCTGGACCGGCGGCGATCCGTTGGCCTCACTGCAGCTGCCGGCCGGGGTCACCCGCCTGCCCGAAGCCGAGCTGGCCGCCGTGGCCGGCCAGTGCCTGGCCCGTAACGGCTGCAGCGACCATTGGCCCGTGCGGCTCAACGCCGGGGCCCGGCCTGTGCGTCTGGGGCTGCGGGTCCAGGCCGGAGCCGAACCGCTGCAGCTCGCGCTTGATGCCGGCGGCGCTGGTGAGCTGTTGGCCCTGCATCTGGTGTTGCTGCTCGAACCGGGCGCCTCACTGGCATTGTCGCAGCAGCTGTCGGCCTCTGGAGCCGCGGTCTGCAGCCTGGTGTGTGAGGCCCGGCTCGCGGCCGATGCCCAGCTCCACTGGGGGCTGGTGGCCCAGGGTCACAGCGGTGCGACCATGCTGGGGCATGTGGCAGTGACCCAGGAGCCCGGCAGCAGCCTCGAGCTGGTGACCGTGAGCAGCGGCTGGGGTCTCAGTCGTCTGGAGCCCCGGGTGCAGCAGGGCCAGGGCGCGGCCCGCACCCGCCTGCGGGGGTTGCAGTGGGTTGATGACAACCAGCTCGCCGACACCCATAGCCTGGTGCGGTTTGACGGGCCCGACGGGCAGCTCGACCAGCTGCACAAGACCGTGGCTGCCGGTGCCGGCCGCAGCGTGTTCAATGGCGCCGTCCAGGTGCCCCGTGCGGCCCAGCGCACCGACGCGGCCCAGTTGAGCCGCAGCCTGCTGCTGAGCGACCGCGCCCGGGTCGACACCAAACCCGAGCTCGAGATCGTCGCCGACGACGTCAAATGCGCCCATGGCGCCACGGTGAGCCGCCTGCAGCAGGACGAGCTCTTCTACCTGCAGAGCCGTGGCATCGCTGCCGATCAGGCGGCCCGTCTGTTGCTGGCCGGGTATTGCCAGGATGTGCTGCGGGAGCTGCCTGCCGCTGCGGCGGGCTGGTTGCCGACGGCGCCGCCATTCAGGGAGCCTTGAGCCGATGACCCCCTTGACTGCGATGGAGGGCCAGGAGGCCCCGGCCCTGACCGCCGCCCCAGCTGCTGGCCATGATGTTGTCAATCTGGCGGCCCTGACCCGACCCGACTTTCCCCTGCTGGCGCAGACCGCCTGCCTGGGCCAACCCCTGATCTACCTCGATCACGCCGCCACCAGCCAGAAGCCACGCCAGGTGCTCGACGCCCTGCGCCATTACTACGACCACGACAACGCCAACGTGCACCGCGGTGCCCACCAGCTGAGTGCCAGGGCTACCGAAGGCTTTGAGACGGCGCGCGAGAAGACGGCCCGGTTCGTCGGCTCGGCCAACCCGCGCGAGATTGTGTTCACCCGCAATGCCAGCGAGGCCATCAACCTGGTGGCCCGCAGCTGGGGTGAGGCGTTTCTGCGACCGGGCGATGAGGTGCTGCTCACCGTCATGGAGCACCACAGCAACCTGGTGCCGTGGCAGTTGCTGGCGGCCCGCACCGGCTGCGTGCTGCGTCATGTGGGCCTCACCGCAACCGGTGAGCTCGATCTTGACGACCTGCGCGCCAAGCTCACGGCGCACACCCGGCTGGTGAGCCTGGTGCAGGTGAGCAACACCCTCGGTTGCCTCAATCCGATCGCCGAGGTCTGCGCGCTGGCCCACAGCGCCGGGGCCCTGGTGCTCGTCGATGGCTGCCAGAGCCTGCCCCACCTGCCGGTGGATGTGAAGCGGCTCGACTGCGACTTTCTGGTGGGCAGTTCCCACAAGCTCTGCGGCCCCACGGGCATGGGCTTTTTGTGGGCGCGCGAATCCCTGCTTGACGCCATGCCGCCGTTCCTCGGCGGTGGCGAAATGATCCAGGACGTGTTCCTGGATCACAGCAGCTGGGCCGACCTGCCGCACAAGTTCGAAGCCGGCACGCCGGCGATCGGTGAAGCGATCGGCATGGGGGCGGCGCTCGACTACCTGAATGCCATCGGTCTCGAGCGCATCCATGCCTGGGAGCAGCAGCTCACGCGCCACCTGTTTGCGCGCCTGCAGGCGATCGAGGGGGTGCACATTCTTGGCCCCACCCCCGAGCAGCAGGCCGACCGTGGCGCCCTGGCGGCGTTCCATGTGGAGGGTCTGCATGCCAATGACCTCGCTGCCCTGCTCGATTCGGCGGGCATCTGCATTCGCAGCGGTCACCACTGCACACAGCCGCTGCACCGCCATTACGGGCTCAGTGGCACGGCCAGGGCCAGCCTCAGCTTCACCACCACGCCTGAGGAGATCGATCGCTTTGCCGACGAGCTTGAAGGCACGATCGCCTTCTTGCGCGAGCACAGCTGAGTTCAGGCCGGCGTGAGCACCGCCAGAGCCTCGGCCTGATGGGCCCCCTGCCACCCCCAGCGCCATTGCCAGCCGGCTGCCTCCGCGGCCGCGGCGATCGCCTGCCGGTCTGCGGGGATGTCGCAGCGGCTCAGGTGGCTGATCACATGCTCCTGCTGCTCGGCTGTGAGCTGGGGCCAGAGGGCGGTGATGCGCCGGGTGTAACGCGTCACATAGGCCTCAAGGCTTTCGCCGGGTTGCCGAAACACATCGATCCACAGGAACAGCCCACCTGGGGCCATGCGCTGGCGCGCGGCCTGCAGGAACGTTGCCTTGTCCGCATCGCTGAGGTGATGGATCGCAAAGGCCGAGTGCAGGATGTCGACCGGGCGTTCGATGACGGCATGGCCGTCAGCTGCGGTTCCCTGGGTCGCCCAGACCAGCAGATCGGCCTCGACCCAGTGGCTGGCGAAGGGCACGCTGCCCAGGGCTTGCTGCGCCAGCGGCAGCACGGCAGGCGTTAGGTCAAGACCCGTGTAGCTGGCCAGCGGCAGACGTTGCAGCAATGGCCCCAGCAGGGCCAGGTCGCCGCAACCCAGATCAAGCAGATCGGGTGCTGGGGCCGCGTCGGGGCGGGCGTCGAGCCACGACTGAATCGCCATGGCCGTGGCGTTGGCCACGGCCCGGTGCTCCATCAGATCGTGCTCAACAATGGCCCGGTACGAGGTCCATTGCCGCTCAAAGAAGTCCATCTCTCCATCTTGCCCAAGCGACGGCGGGGTCAGGGTTGCAAGCCTTGCCTGGACGTTGGAGCCACTCGGTCTCGATCTTGTCTCGCTCTTGTCTCGATGTTGACTCGACGTTGTAGCGACAGCGCTCGGCCGTGAGTCATGGCCGCTCAGGCACGGCTGCTCGGCCATGACTGTTGACGCTGCAGGCCCAAGGTGTGTCGGCTGGGTCGCAGGCTGGCGTTGGTCGTTGGTTGCAGCCGCATGCCTGAGGCGTGTGCCTGCTGCTTCAGCCCGGCTCGTCCCACAGGTTGGCCCGGGTGTACGGGCCCTGCGGCAGCTCCCAGAAGCTGCCGTCGACAAAGCGATGGTGGCGATCCAGCCCGGCGATCTGTTCCAGTTCGGCTGGGCTGAGCTTCAGCTGGGCCGCCGCCAGGTTGGCGGCCAGCCGTGCGCCCTGCACCGATTTGGGGATCACCGCCGTGCCGCAGGCCAGTCCCCAGGCCAGCAGAACCTGGGCGGGGCTGGCGCCATGGGCTGTCGCGATGCCGCTGATCACCGGTTCGCTCAGCAGTGGCAGGGGACCCCCGGCCGCCGGGGACCCCAGGGGCGAATAGGCCGTCACGGCGATGCCCTGCTGCTGGCAGAAGCTCAGCAGGGCGTTCTGCTGCAACCAGGGATGGCGCTCGATCTGGTTCATCGCCGGTCGGATGCGGCAATGGGGCAGCAGGTCGTTCAGCTTGACGGCGCTGCAGTTCGACACGCCGATCTGGCGTACCAGGCCCGCATCGACCAGGGCTTCCATGGCGCTCCAGGTCTCCCGCAGGGGCAGCTGCTCCAGCGCGATCTGGTCGGCGGCCACGCTGGGCATCACGACCCCGTGCCGGTGCGCCACCGGCCAGTGGATCAGGTACAGATCCAGCTGCGTCAGCTGCAGGTCGGCCAGGGTCTGGGCCAGGGCGGGCCGCACCTGTTCAGGGCCGTGGCAGTCGTTCCAGAGCTTGGAGGTGATCCAAAGCTCCTCCCGCCGCACCACGCCGTCGCGCTGCGCGCTGGCCAGGGCCGCGCCGATCTCGGCTTCGTTGCCGTAGATCGCAGCGCAGTCGATGTGGCGGTAGCCCAGCTCGATGGCCGTGCGTACCGCGGCGCCCACCGTGCCAGGGCTTGACTTCCAGGTGCCCAGACCCAGGGCCGGCATCGGGGCGCCGCCCGTCAGGGTGAGCGTTGGCGTCGACTCAGCAGCGTTCACAGGCGCCAGGTGAAGTGCTTCCAGCCTGGCGACAATCGGGGCCGATTCAACGTTTGTGGTCGCACCTGATGTCCCGATTCTGCTGGCCCTGGGCTGCCCTGCTGGTGGCCATGCCGCTGCCCGCTGCCCAGGCCGCCCCTGCCCTGCAAGCTGCCGCCTGCCCGTCGGGGGCTGGGCTGGCCGCCCTCTCGGGCACCTGGCAGGCTGAGGCCCTGGCCCATGTGCCCGGCGGCGTGGCCCCCAGCCGCCAGCGGCTGCAGCTGCAGGTGGGGGCCGATGGTCGGGTGCGCGGCCAGCGCGACTGGGCGGCCGTGATCACAGGCCCCGCTGCCGTGCAGGGGCGCGATCGCCAGGGGCAGGCCGCCTTTGCTGATGTGCAGCCGATGATCGGCTGGATCGAGCCCCGCAGCTGCCGGGTGCTGCTGGTCGAAACCGAAGACGCCGGACGGGTCAGCGGTTGGTTGCGTCGTCAGGGGGGTGAGTCGGTGCTCGAGCTCGAGATCAGCCAGAGCGGCCGCGGCGCCGTGGTGGTCATGGCAGTGTTCCGCCAGCAGCCGGCTTCACCCCGCGCCCCTGGTAACCGCTGATGCTGATCGCGCCGTCGCTGTGTGTGGCCAGCCCGGCAAAGCGCCTATGGCCCTGCCGGATCAGTGCGGCCTCGGCTGCTGTGGCGGCGGCCTGCTCCAGGGCCTGCAGTTCGGGCGTGATGAACTCCAGCAGGTAGCTGCAGAAATCGTGCAGCTGCTGGCATTGGTCGGGGCACCAGTGGTGGATGCCCACCATGGTCACGGCCACCTCGGTAAAGCCTGCCTGGGCCAACAGCGGTCCGAGGGCAGGGCCGGCGTGGGCGTTGCCGTGGCGGTTGAAGTGGGCCACAAACGCGCTCAGCAGCGCTGCGATGGCCGCATCGGGCGGCGAGACCCGCAGGCTGCCGTAGTCGGTTTCGGTGAGGTGAATGCTGCCGCCGGGGCGCAGCACCCGCAGCGCTTCGGCCAGCACCACCTGGGGATCGGCCAGGTGCTCGATCACCCACACCAGGCGTACCCGCTCAAACGACCCATCCGGCCAGGGCAGCGCGGCGCCGTCGCCCACCACCAGCTCGATGCCGCTGAGGCCCTGGGCGTTCAGGTGGCGCCGCGCGCCGGCGATCTGCTCGGGGCTGATGTCGATACTGCACAGCTGGGCCTCGGGATGGGCCCGGGCGATCTGGGCCAGCACGGCCCCCACGCCACAGCCGATCTCGAGCAGCCGCTCGCCGGGATGCAGCTCCAGATTGGACGCCAGCAGCTCGTCGAGCCGCTCGGCCTGGTCGATCAGCCGACGCTGCTCGCGCGCGCTGGTGCCGTGGATGTAGGTCACAGCTCCAGCAACGCGGCGGCGGCCTGCTCGCCCGCTTCGATCGCTCCCTCGAAGTAGCCCGGCCAGCGCGGTGAGACCTCGGTACCGGCCCACAGCACCCGGCCGTGGGCGGCGGGGGCGGGCCCGCCTTGCTCCCCGGCAGCCAGGCGGGCGTGGCTGGTCCAGGTGCCCGGGCCCACAAAGCCGGTGAAGCCACCGCCACTCCAGGGCTCGGCGTTCCAGGGTTGTTCGATCAGATCCAGCGGTTGGCCGGCTTCGGGGCCCCAGTAGGTCATCAGGTCGGAGAGGATCAGTCGCCGGCGCTCTGCGGCGGGCAGGGCGCCCAGGGTGAGGGCCCGCTCGCCCGCCACAAAACTGGCCAGCACGGCCGGGGTGCCTTCGGGTGGGCCGCTGTCGGCGGTCAGTTCGAGCGCAGGCTGGTTGCCGATGCCCAGGCCGTTGAGGCCCTGCTCGCGCCAGAAGGGACGCCCATAGACCGCCAGGATCTTGGTCATGCCCCCCATCGGCGAGCGCTGCACCAGGGCCCGGTGGGCAGCCGGAAGCGGTGGATCAAAACTAATACCCAGCCGCAGCTGGGGAGGCACGGCCACGATCGCTGACCTGGCCTGGTGTTGCCGGCCGTCGGCCGTGGCCACGCTGACCCCTTCGGCGCTCTGGTTGATCGCCACAACCGCCTGCCCCAGCTGCACGCAGCCGGGATCGCCGGCCTCCAGGGCGTCGACCAGCAGGGGCGGCACCTGGCCAGCACCACCGCGCACCAACCAGGCCTCGGGGCTTTCGTTCTGGGGTGCCACCGTCTGGGTCCAGGCCAGATGCAGGATCGACGTCTCCCAGGGTTCAAAACCGCCCGAGCCGCCCACCCGGCACAGCCAATCGAACGGCAGCCTGGCCAGGGGAACGGTGCTGTGTTCGCCAACCCACTGGTCCACCGTGAGCCGGTCCAGCCGCTGGGCCCCGACAGTGCGCCAGGGCTGCATGGGGTCAATCTGGCCCACCAGATCGGCAAAGGCCCGTTGCAGCTGCCGGATGGCTGCCAGCTCGGCGCCGGGCAGGCCGAGAGCCTCCGGCTCAAAGAACAGCAGGCTCTGCTCAAAGCGATCGGCCAGGGGGGCCACGACCCTGCGCCCCTGCCAGTGGAACACCCCCTGACCGTCGTAGTGGCTCGCAACGGTTTCCAGGGTCAGCTCATCGAGCAGGGCCGCAAAGCGGCGGTGGCTCACGCCGCCCCACTGCCCGCCCAGATCGACCACAGCCCCATGGGGCGTGGTGGTGCTGACCATGCGTCCGCCCACGCGGGTGCGCGCCTCGAGCACCCGCACCCGCAGGCCTGCGCGCTGCAGCCGCCGCGCGGCCACCAGGCCCGAGAGGCCTGCGCCCACCACGACGGCATCGACTGTGGTCACCATGGGCTCGTCGATGGCTTCGGATTCACTCACCTTGGCAAGCGCAGCCGCGAAAACAACCTTGTTTCTGGCGGTGCTGGGTGGCCGCACCAACAGCAGCACTATCGAGCTGCACGACGTGCGCTTTGTGGCGGGCCTCACCATCGACGACACGCTGGGCGAGCTGCGTCGGCAGTGGTTCGGACGGCGTGAAGGGCTGCACCTCGACAGCTATATGGCGGTGCGCGCCATCGACGGCTGGGCGGTGCACTTGGTTCGTGAAACGGTCGCAAAGCGGCCCGAGCGGCTGTGGTTCGTGAACCTGGGTGCCTACAACCCCGATTGCCTCGCTGAATTGCATCGCTTCGGCCTGGTCGTGGCTCGGTCGTCCCAGGCGGCCAAGGCGGCGGCAAAGCGCCAGTGGCTGGCCGGTGCCCTGCAGCAACACAAGGACGATCTGGTGGCCGTCGACGACTGCCTGGCCCTTGAGCAGCTGGAGCTGCTGGGCGGCGAGCGCTGGCATGTGCAGCTGGAGCCCCACCCCGAGGGGCTGAGCCAGCCCCAGGTGCCCGACTGGTTTGGCTACCGGCCGATTTGATGGCCACCGATGATCAGCCCATCACGCGGGCAACAGCAACACCATGAACATCGACGGCCAGGCCTGGCGCACCATCTGGCTCGAGCCTGACGGGCGCTCTGTGGGAGTCATTGATCAGACCCAGCTGCCCCACCTCTTCACCACCCGCACGCTCAGCAGCTGTGCGCAGGCGGCCGATGCCATCCGCACCATGGTGGTGCGGGGCGCCCCCCTGATCGGTGTCACCGGGGCCTATGGGCTCATGCTGGCCCTGCAGGCTGACCCTGGCGATGGGGCGCTGGCCGCGGCGTTTGAGCAGCTCAATGCCACCCGGCCCACGGCGATCAACCTGCGCTGGGCGCTCGAGCGGGTGCGCGATCGGGTGGCGCCCCTGCCCCCTGCGCAACGGGCCGAGGCGGCCAAGCGCGAGGCAGCGCTCATCGCTGACGACGACGTCGCCATGTGCGAAGCCATCGGTGAGCACGGCATGGCGCTCTTTCAACAGCTGGCGGCCGCGCGCCCGGCCGCGCGGCAGGACCAGCCCTTCCATGTGCTGACCCACTGCAACGCCGGTTGGCTGGCCACGGTCGACTGGGGTACGGCCCTGGCACCCATCTACAAGGCCCACCGCGCCGGGCTGAACATTCATGTGTGGGTCGATGAGACCCGCCCGCGCAACCAGGGCGCTTCGCTCACCGCTTTTGAGCTGGGCCGCGAGGGGGTGCCCCATACGGTGATCGTCGATAACGCCGGCGGTCACCTGATGCAGCACGGCCAGGTCGATGCGGTGATCGTGGGCACCGACCGCACCACCCGCACCGGCGATGTGTGCAACAAGATCGGCACCTACCTCAAGGCCCTGGCCGCCCACGACAACGGCGTGCCCTTTTATGTGGCCCTGCCCGCATCCACAATCGACTGGCACGTGGCCGATGGGGTGGCCGAGATCCCGATCGAGGCCCGCAGCGCTTCAGAAGTCACGCAGATCCAGGGGGCTTTGGTGCATTTGGATCGTCCAGTTGATCAATCCATGCTCGGCTCCATGGCCAGCGTGCAGCTCACACCCAATGGCTCAGCCGGCTTCAACCCGGCTTTTGACGTGACCCCGGCGCGGCTGGTGACGGCCCTGATCACCGAGCGTGGTGTCTGCGCAGCCAGTGAGGCGGGGCTCCAGGGGCTGTACAGCGGCGCGTGATCGTTTGCGACGTTTCAGGGTTTCACGCTCAGGGCCTCAGCCAGGGACATCGCCTCGGCGCGGGCGTTCAGTCGGTAGCTGTGGTGGCCGGGGGTGATCACCAGCAGGCGATCCAGCTCCAGATCGTTTAAGGCCTGGCGCATTGAGGCTGTCAGCCGTGGGGCATCGGCGCGTTTGATCTCCACGCCGAGCCGTCGACCCTCATGGCTGATCAGTAGGTCTAGCGCGGCCCCCCATGGGTGGCCCAAAACCAGGCGCCGTCGGGCCGCCAGGCAGCCAACAACTGCTCGATGACGAATCCCTCCGCCAGACCAGGCTGTCCGCGTCTGAACGGGCGAGATAGGAGCGCGGAAACCCGCCCCGACTCCAGAGTTCTGTCACGGCATCGAGGCCCACCTCCGCCAGGTCGAAGCCCGCCATCGACACCATCTCGAGGCGACCCGCCAACGATTCCGACGATTGGCGCAGGAGTGCCGGCGAGACAGAGCCCAGGATCAGAAACGGGCCGCTGCTGCGTCCCGGTCGGCCAGTACCCGCAGCACCGGGAACAGCTCGGGCCTGGGTTGCACTTCATCGATCACCACCGTTCCCTGCAGATCGCCCAGGGCTGTCAGAGGTGCCTCCAAACGGGCCAGGGAGATCGGATCCTCAAGGTCGAAATAGTTCGGCGAGTCCACCGGCAACAGCTGTGTGGTGGCTCTCTTGCTCAAAGGCCCCAGCCGCTCAGCACCACTTTGCCAACGGTGCAGCCGCTCTCTAGCTGCCCATGGGCCGCGCGCAGGTTGGCGGCGTTGATCGCTCCCAGGTTGGTGCGGGCGGCGCTGCGCAGTTCGCCTGTATCGACCAGCTCGGCGATGCGGCTCAGGATGCGGCCCTGCTGCTCCAGATCGGGGGTGCCGTACTGGGCGCGGGTAAACATGAACTCCCAGCACAGCCGTGCGCTCTTGGCCTTGAGCAGGGTCTGTTCCAGGGGGCCGCGGTTGCCCACGATCGCCAGGATCGCTCCCTGGGGCGCCACCAGTTCGGTCATCTGGTTCCAGTAGGCATCGGTGTCGGCGAGGTTGGCGATCCAGGGGATCTGGGGCGTGGTTGCCAGTTGTGGGGCCAGCGGCTGGCGGTGGTCGATCACCGCATCGGCCCCGCGTTCGAGGCACCAGGCTCGGCTCCAATCTCGCGAAGCAGTGGCGATCACCTGCAGCCCGGCGCGCTTGGCCAGCTGGATCACCATGGAGCCCACCCCACCGGCGCCGCCGATGATCAGCAGCGTCTGCCCCTGCTGGGCCGCTGTGGGTTCGGGGCTCAGACCCAGGCGCTCAAACAGCCCCTCCCAGGCGGTGAGGCCGGTGAGGGGCAGGGCGGCGGCCTCGGCGGCATCCAGGCTCTGGGGCGGGCGGCCGCACAAGCGGTGGTCGAGGGCCACCAGCTCGGCGTTGCAGCCCTGGCGTGTCACATCGCCGGCGGCCATGACCCGATCACCCACCCGCCAGGTGCCGCTGGCCGCGGCGAGCGGCCCCACGGCTTCCACCACACCGCAGCAGTCGAAGCCCAGCACGAGCGGCGGTTCATGCAGCCGGTCGTCGGCAGCTCCCTGGCCGGCCCGAAGCTTGGTGTCGACCGGGTTGACCCCGATCGCCTCCACCCGCACCAGCAGGTCGTGGGGCCGCAGCTCAGGGATGGGCAGCTCCAGATCGAGCAGCGCCTGCCGATCGCTGATCGGCAGGTGGCGGTGCAGGCCGACGGCGCGCATGGCTTCTAGGCTCGGGTCTGGCAGGAGCATGATCTCCCGTGGATGAGCAGGCCCTGCGCAGGCAGGTCGTTGAGGCTGCCCGTGGGCTCAATGCCAGCGGCATCAACCAGGGCACCTCGGGCAATGTGTCGGCCCGCAGCGACGGCGGTCTGCTGATCACGCCCACGTCGCTGCCCTATGAGCAGATGGGGCCCGAGGATCTGGTGGCGCTTGATCTGCAGGGCAATCCGTTGATCGAGGGTCAGCGGCGTCCATCGTCGGAATGGCGCCTGCATGCCGACATCTTGCGCAGCCGGCCCGAGGCCATGGCCGTGGTGCATTGCCATTCCACCAGTGCCACAGCCCTGGCCTGCCATGGCCGCGGCATTCCGCCGTTTCACTACATGGTGGCCATCGCCGGCGGCAGCGATCTGCGTTGCGCCCCGTACGACCTGTTCGGCACCCAGGCCTTTTCGGATGGGGCGCTGGCTGCTTTGCAGGGGCGCCAGGCCGCCCTGCTGGCCCACCACGGCCAGGTCTGCGTGGGCGCCAGCCTGCAGCAGGCCCTGCGCCTGGCGATCGAAGTCGAGACCCTGGCGCGCATGTACCTGCAGGCCCTGGCCCTGGGTGAGCCGCCGCTGCTCAGCCCTGAGCAGATGGCGGCGGTGCAGCACCAGTTCGCGACCCTGCTCTACGGCGCGACCTGAGGGGTGCCTGCGCGGGCCAGCAGCAGCGCCAGCACGATCCACAGCAGCGTCAGCCCCAGACAGAGGCCGGTCCACACCGGCAAGCCCCAGCCGGCGATCGCCAGGGGGGCCATGACGGTGATCACCCCGCCGGCCAGCAGGGGCTGCAGCAGCAGTTGCTTGATCGAAAACGGCGTGAGGGCATCGCTGCGGTCGCCGGGGTCGGCCATCGCCAGCAGCAGCAGGCCGCTGGCGGCCACGCCGGTGGCCTGGCCAAACTCGAGGATGCCCCGCTCAAACCACGGTGCCGGCAGGCTGCGGCTCGCCAGCAGCAGCACCACCGCCAGGTTCCAGACCAGCCCCACCACCGCCAGCACCGTGAGCGGCAGCCAGTCGCGGGCCAACAGGCTCAGATCGAGGCAGGCCGTGGCGGCCACGATCAGCAGGTCGGCCGACAGGGTGCCGATGCGGCTCTGCACCGGCTGCGAGGTGAGTCCACCGGCGCCGCAGCGCTCCAGCACCAGACGCACCAGCAACGAGCCGATCAGCGCCAGCGGAAACACCGGCAGCGCCTCGATCACCACGGCAAAGCCACCACCGATGCGGCCTGCGGCCAGCTGCAGCAACGCCATGAGGCCGCAACCGATGGCCACGGCGATGCCGACCAGGGCCAGGTTGATCAGCCAGCTGCTCAGCCGGGCTGCCCACGTCGGTGTTGGCTCGGGGGACAAGGGGTCTGGACTGGTTGCGTTTGAGCCTGTCTGCTCAGGGTTGGCCAGTTCGCCAGCCGCTGCGGCGGGCATCAGCCAGCCCCGGGCGCGGCCGATCACCACCACCAGACCGCCCACCAGCGTTGAGGTGAGCAGCCCCACGGTGGCCATGGCCAGCCCCAGGGCCTGGCCGCCTTCGACGCCGAGACGTTCATAGGTGGGACCCATGGCTGCCGCAGAGCCGTGGCCGCCCTCGTAGGCCACTTCGATCAGGCAGGCCATCACCGGGCTCACGTGCAGCAGCGGTCCCAGCACCAGCAGCACCGCCAGCCCCGCTACCACAAACTGACCGAAGGCCAGGGTGAGGGCCAGCAGCACCTGGGCCCCCAGGGGCCGCAGCAGACCGTTGATCTTGGGCAGCGGTTTGCCCAGCAGCAGGGTGCCGAACACCAGCGTCAGCAGGATCAGCGGCAGCTGGTCCCAGATGGCGATCACCCTGGCGGGAATGAGCGCGATCAGGCCGCCGCCGGGGGCGATCAGCAGGCCCAGACTGCCGGCCAGCAGGGCCTCCGGGATGCCCCACTGGTGCACCCCAAGGGCGCGGCCCAGCAGGGTGCCCACCGCCAGCAGGACCACCAGAAGAACCAGGGCGAGCGCGAGGGTCATGGCAGCTGCAGATGCCGGCGAAAGAAGGCTTCGGTGGCTTCGAGCACCGTGATCTGGTTCTCGCTGCTGCGAAAGCCGTGGCCCTCGCCCTCGAAGCGGTGCACCTCGACGGCAAGGCCGTTGGCCGCCAGGGCGGCGGCCATCCGCTCGGTCTGCTCGGGCGGCACCACCCGGTCGTCGAGCCCCTGAAAAAAGATCACCGGGCAGCTGATGCGATCGGCATGCTGCAGCGGCGAGCGGGCTTCGTAGGTCCCTTGGGCGGCGGGCCAGGGGCCCACCAGGTTCTCGAGATAGCCCGCTTCAAAGCGGTGGGTCTCGCGGGCCAGGGCGCTCAGGTCGGCCACCCCATAGCGGCTGGCCCCCACCTGGAACATATCGGTGAAACAGAGGGCGGCCAGCGTGGTGAAGCCGCCGGCGCTGCCGCCTTCGATGGCGATGCGCCCGGGGTGGGCCTTGCCGGCCGCGATCAGGGCGCGGGCGGCGGCGGCGCAGTCGGCCACATCGACCACCCCCCACTGGCCGTTGAGCCGTTCGCGGTAGGCCCGGCCAAAACCGCTGGACCCGCCGTAGTTGACATCGACCACGCCCCAGCCGCGGCTGGTCCAGTACTGGATGCCCAGGCTCAGGCCCGTGCGGGCCATGGCGGTGGGGCCGCTGTGGCTCTTGACCAGCAGCGGTGCCTCGCTGTTGGCGCCGCCACTCGGCGGGTAGTACCAGGCGTGGGTGGGCTGGTCGCCGTGGCCCGCAAACCAGAGCGGTTCGGGTCGGCTGATCTGCTCGGCGGTCAGCGGGCAGGGCAGGGTTCCGGCAGGGGTGTGGTGCCATTGCCGACTGGCCAGATCGAGTTGCAGCAGGCCGGAAGCGCTGCCTGGTCCACTGGCCACCGCCACCACCTGGCCCGCGGCAGCGTCGATGCCGGCCAGATCGTTGAACGGCAGGGGCAGGGGCTGCCAATCGGCCGGCGAGCTTTGCTCGTCAGAGCCCACCACGCCCAGCTCCCAGGCCCCATCGCGGCAGCAGAGCACCACCAGCCGTTGGCCATCCCAGGCCGCGGTGCGCATGCCATAGACCCACTGGGGCATGCCGAACTCGGCCTGCATGGGCAGCAGGGGCTGCCAGCTGTGGCCATCGGCAGCAAGCCGTTGCAGGTTCCAGCAGCCTTGGGCATCGCTGGCCACCACCAGCTGCTCGGCCTGACCGGGGTTCTGGATCCAGAGGGGCTGGAACAGAGCCGTCTGGGGCTGGCCCGCCGCGATCCCGGCCAGAGCGCGGGGTGTGCTGAGGCTGCCGTTGTCGTTGACCTCGGCCAGCCACAGGGTGTTGCACTCCCAGGGCATCACCGGGTGCTGCCATTCGAGCCAGGCCAGTTGGCGGCCGCTGGGGCTGAGCACGGCGTCGCCGCAGAAATCGGCACAGGCGTGGAGCAGCTCTGCGTCGCCACCCGCCAGCGGCACCGCCACCAGCTGGTCACGGCCCCCGGCTTCCATGACCCCCAGCCAGCGCCGCTGCCGCAGGTCGATCACCCCGCCGCCGAAGGCCCGCGGTTGGTCGGCGGGGGCCGGGGCGGTGAGACGTGTGAACGCCGTCGCGCCTGGGGCGGCGGTCAGCCCCTCCAGATCGAGGTGCCAGAGGCAGCGGTCGCCGTCGTGCACAACCACCAGATCGCGCCCGGCGATGGCTGCGGCGCCACCGCCGTACTCGTGGATGCGGCTGCGCACGTTCCAGGGGGCTGGGGTCAGCTCCAACGGCTCGGCCTGCAGATCGGTGGCAGAGCGCCGCAGCAGGGTTGTGCGTCCGCGCTCGTGGGGCCGCTGCTCGAGCCAGTAGAGCTGGTCGCCAACCAGGCGCGGCTCCTTGATCGCTGGCGTCGTGCCCACCGCGTCGCGGGCGCTCAGGAGGTTCGGCATCAACGCCCCAGAGGGACCGCCCTAGAATCCACCCAACGTATTGGTTGGGACCGGTGGCGCGCAGCTTTGCCCAGATGGCTCGCTCCGCTGAGCAGAGCAGCCGCACGGTCCAGGTCCCCAAGGTCGCTCTCGACGAGCCCCCGATGACGATCTGCACCCTGGGGTCCCAGGAGCTGCGTCAGAGCGCCCGGCGCATCAGCAAGGTCGATGAGTCGGTGCGCGATCTGGCTCGCGACATGCTGCGCAGCATGTACAGCAGCAGCGGCATCGGTCTGGCGGCACCCCAGGTCGGCATTCATAAGCAGTTGCTGGTGATCGATCTCGATCCTGAAAACGCCGCCACCCCTCCGATGGTGCTGATCAATCCGGAGATCCGCTCGTTCGGCTCGGCGATCGAGACCTACGAGGAGGGCTGCCTCAGCATTCCCGGTGTCTACCTCAACGTGGTTCGGCCCTCGGTGGTGGACGTCACCTACCGCGATGAGCAGGGCCGGCCGCAGCGCCTCAAGGCCGACGGGCTGCTCTCGCGTTGCATTCAGCACGAGATGGATCATCTCAACGGAGTGCTCTTCGTCGACCGGGTCACCGACGAGCTCAGCCTCAACGAAGGCCTGCAGCAGAAGGGCTTCAGCCGGGCCGACGTGCAGTCGATCCGCTGAATTCGATCTGTTGAATTCAATTCTCTGAGTGCCCCGATGACGATGAAACCCCTGGCGGGCCTGTTCCTGGCCCTGGCCTGTGTGCTGGGGATCGCAGCCACCGGTTCGATCTTCGAGCTGGCCTACGGCGATCCCGAACTCGGACTGCAGACCACCCGATTGATTCTGGGTGGCAGCCTTCCGGGCGCCGTTGTGGCCCTGGTGCTGGCGATCCGCATCAACAAACCGGCCTGAGCCCCTGGCCCCGGCGCGCCAGCGGCCATACGATTCGACCCGATACCGGATTGATCGATGCGCTGGTCTGCACTGCGTTCAAGCCCAGCCGTTGTGGCTTCGCTGATGGCCGCCACCGCCCTGCAGCTGGCCTCTCCGTCAGCGGGTGTGCAAGCCCGTCAGCTGTTTGATGCGCTCGAGGTGGACCAGGCCCGTTTCGTGATCGTGGCCGTGCCGGTCGGCAGCAGCGGCACCAAGGCCCAGCTGCAGATCTATGAGCAGATCGATCCCCGTCGGCGAGCCTGTTTTGAGACCAGTGGCAGCAACCCGGTCGCCGTGGCCCCCCTGCTGGGCACGTTTGACTTCACCGGGATCTGTCGCCGTTACATCGACTCCCAGGGCTACTCGGCCCGGGTCGGCAGCGAAGACCTGGGCAGTGGTTACCGCTTCGTGGTGCGCAAGGTGGGTGCTGACAACCTCCTGATGGCCGCGCCAGCGGGCGGTGCAGGGGGCAAGCCCGAGATGCTGGTGGGCCGCACCTACGGCACCGCCGGGCCCACGGCCTTTCTGGCCTTCACATTGGAACCCGGCTGGCGGGTGATGCGCCGCGCCTATGGCGGCCGGGCACTGGGCCATGTGTATCTGTATCGCGAGGGTTGGCCGGGGGATGCCCAGACAGGCACCGCCCCCAGCCCTACGGCCCCCGCGGCCAGCTCGAGCCGTGACGCCCAGGCGTCAGCCCAGGTGCCGCCCGTGCCACCGCTGCGTTGAGGGGTCAGGGGTCGGGTGTCAGCCCGCTTGCTAGGGTTGGCCCTCTGACATTGCGATCACCGGCTTCATGACCCAGGTCACCGTGGGCGAAAACGAGGGCATCGAATCAGCCCTGCGCCGTTTCAAGCGCCAGGTCTCCAAAGCCGGAATCTTTGCCGACCTCAAGCGTCTGCGCCACCACGAGACCCCAACCGAGAAGTACAAGCGCAAGGCCCAGCAGCGTCGCCGTCGCCGCTGATCGCCACGGCTGCCTTGCCGGGTGGCACTGGCTGCTGCGCTAATCAGCCTGATGCGCTGATCAACCTGTTGAGCTGACCAGCCTTTTGGGCTGAAACGTTCAGCCCATCTGATCGAACGACCTGTAGCTCAGGGCTTCGCCGATCGCTCTCTCGCCGATCGTGCTGTCGCCATCGAGATCAGCGATCGTCTGGGCGACCCGCAGCACGCGATCGGCCGATCTGCCGCTGAGGCCCCGCGTGGGGATCGCGTGTTGCCAGAGCCTGAGTGCTGCGTCATCGATCTGCACACGCCGGCGAAATGCCGGGGTGCCGAGGCTGCCGTTGCTCAGCCCGTCGGGGTTGCGACGCTGCATGCGCTCTCGAGCCTTCCGCACACGCGCCGCCACCCCTGCTGTGCTCTCGCCGCCTGAAGTCTCCGGTCCTGCGGGGTGCGGGCGGTAGCTCTGGCCCAGCTGCTCGGCCGTCACTGGCTGCACCACCACCTGAAGATCGAGCCGGTCGAGCAGCGGTCCCGACAGCCGTGCCCAGTACCGGGCACGGCTTGACGGCAGGCATTGGCAACGCGCGCTGTCGTGGCCATGCCAACCGCAGGGGCAGGGGTTGGTCGCGGCCACCAGGGTGGTGCGGCAGGGGAAACAGGCCTGCAGCCGGGCCCGGTGGATCCAGATCTCGCCCGATTCGAGCGGTTGCCGCAGTTGGTCGAGCACATCCCTGGGGAATTCGGCCAGTTCATCGAGAAACAGCACCCCGTGATGGGCGAGGCTGAGCTCGCCGGGTCGGGGGTTGCCGCCGCCGCCGATCAGGGCCGTGGCCGAGCAGCTGTGGTGAGGGCTCCGAAACGGCCGTTCGTTGATCAGCCCGGGGCCGTGCTGCAGCAGTCCTGCCACCGAATGGATCTGGGTGATGGCCAGGGCTTCGGCCTCGCTCAACGGGGGCAGCAGGCCGGGCAGTCTGCGGGCCAGCATCGTCTTGCCGCTGCCCGGCGGGCCCACCAGCAGCAGGTGATGCTCTCCGGCGGCCGCGATCTCCAGCGCCCTGCGGCCGTGGCTCTGGCCCTGGACATCGGCCAGATCAACCGCAGGGGCAGCGGGGGGTTGGGGCGGTAGTGACCGGAGTTGCGGCGGGCTCCGCCGCGACGGGCCATCAGGGGTCAGCAGCTCCAGGGCCTGACGCAGCGAAGCAGCAGCCCAGACGCCAAGACCATGGACCAGTGCCGCCTCGGCGCCGTTGGCTTCGGCCACCAGCAGGGCACGGGCACCCGCCCGGCGGGCGGCGATCGCCAGGGCCAGCACGCCCCGGATCGGCCGCAGCTGGCCATCCAGACCCAGCTCGGCAGCGCACCAGAGCCCCGCGAGTCGCTCAGGCGGCAGCTGTCCACTGGCCACCAGCAGGGCCAGGGCGATCGGCAGGTCAAAGCCGGTTCCCTCCTTGCGCAGCGCCGCAGGGGCCAGGTTCACCACGATGCGGGTCAAGGGCACCCGCAGGCCGCTGTTGCGCAGCGCCGAGCGCAGCCGCTCGCGGGACTCATGGATGGCGGTGTCGGCCAGCCCCACCATCTGCAGGGCCGGCAGACCCGGGCCCAGATCCACTTCGACGTCAACCGGGATGGCTTCGAGTCCCTGCAGGGTTGCCGTGGTGCAACGTGCCAGCATGCGATGGTCAGGCTTCTGTCTGATCAGTGCCACCCCCTGTCACATCGGCCATGGCTTCTGACGGCGACACGGTCTTCGGCAACACCGTCTTCGGCAAGATCCTGCGGGGCGAGATCCCCTGCGATCAGGTGTATGGCGATGATTTGTGCATTGCCTTCCGCGATGTGCAGCCCCAGGCGCCGGTGCACCTGCTGGTGATCCCGCGCAAACCCATCCCCAAGCTGCCCGATGCTGGGCCTGAGGATCAGGAGCTGTTGGGCCATCTGTTGCTGGTGGCGGCCCGGGTCGCGCAGCAGGAAGGTCTGCAGAGCTGGCGCACGGTGATCAACAGCGGGGCCGAGGCCGGCCAGACCGTGTTCCATCTGCATGTGCATGTGATCGGCGGGCGTCCACTGGCCTGGCCGCCCGGCTGAGGCGCCAGGCCCACCGCCACAATGGGCCGAGCAAGCGATCCCCATGAACCCCTTTCAGGCCCTGCGGGCCCAGCTCGGCAAGCTGCAACGGTTGGCCCAGCCCTACTTTCTGCCGCTGGAGAACGGCAGCAGCAGCGGCAGTGCCTGGCAGTTTCTGCTGCTGGTGCTGGCCCTGCTGGCCGTGGTGGTGGGGGTCACGCTGTTGCTGCTCACCGGTGCCGTGACCCTGGCGGGCAGCCTGGTGCCCGAGCTGCGCGACCGCTTCCTGCCTGGTGTGCCCCAACGGGTGGCCGCCGTGTGGCAGGGCCCCATCGGTGTGGTGGTCATGGTGCTGATGGCTGCGGGGCTGAGTGGCTTTGTGGCATGTCGCACCCGCCTGCGCCAGGGCCGCTGGGTTCCCTGGTTGCTGATGGGGGTGATCACCTTGCTGATCCTGGTGATCAACGGCATCAATGTGGGCATCAGTTTCATCGCCCGCAACGTCGATAACACCCTTGTCGCCTATGACCGCGATGGCTTCTGGAAAGCCATCGCCATCTATGCCTTCTGTCTGGTCCTGGCGCTGCCGATTAGGGCGCTGCAGAGTTATTTGATTCCCAAGCTCGGACTGCTGTGGCGCGAATGGCTCAGCGGCCGTTTGTTGTCACGCTATTTGCAGAACCGAGTTTATTACAACCTTAACCCCAACGACGAGTCGAACGAGGAGATCGACAACCCCGATCAGCGGATCTCGCAGGATGCCGCCAGCTTCACTGGTACCAGCCTGAATGTGACGGTCGAAATTCTCTCGGCTTTGCTCACATTTGTGAGCTTTATCATCGTGCTGTGGAGCATCAACGTACAGCTGGCACTCCTGCTTCTGGCCTACTCGGTGGGGGGCACGGTCCTGGTGGTCGTCGCCAGCCGCAAACTGGTGGTGTTGAACTATCAGCAACTCAAGCTCGAGGCCGACTTTCGTTATGGGCTTGTTCATATTCGCGACAATGCCGAATCAATCGCCTTCTACCGTGGTGAAAGCCAGGAGGGCAAAGAGACGAGCCGCAGGCTCAGTAGGGCAATTCGTAATTATGACCGCCTGATCATCTGGGAAGCGCTCGTCAATGTGATTCAGCGCTCCTATGACTATTTTTCGCGTTTTCTGCCCTGGCTGGTACTCGCACCAATCTATTTCGCCAAGGGCGTTGATTTCGGTGTCTTCGGTCAGGCCGGCATTGCCTTTTCCATGGTGTTTTCTTCGGTCAGTTATATTGTCAATAACATTGAGCGGCTGTCGGCATTTTCGGCATCCATCAGCCGCCTTGAGGGTTTTCAGGGCAAGGTCGATCAGCTCAGTCGAGAGGCGGCTGAGCTGCTTGATCGCGATGGCCCTGAACCATCCGAGCCGGTGCCCCAACGCCAGGGTTCGATCCTGCTGAGCCATGTGGACCTGCTGCTGCCCCGGTCGCAGCGCTGCCTGATCCGCGATCTGAGTCTCAGCGTGGATCGCCAGCAGCGGTTGCTGGTGGTGGGCCCCTCAGGTTGCGGCAAGACGTCGTTTCTGCGGCTGGTGAGCGGTCTCTGGCCGGCCGCCGCAGGCCAGGTGGAGCGCCCACCGGTGGGGGATCTGCTGTTCATTCCCCAGAAGCCCTACATGCTGCTGGGCAGCCTGCGCGAACAGCTCAGCTACCCCCAGGCGCCCGATCGCTTCAGCGACGAGCAGCTGCGCCACGTGCTCGAGCAGGTGCGCCTGGGTGAGCTGGTGCAGCGCTACCCCGACCTTGAGATCAAACAGGACTGGCCCCGGCTGCTTTCGCTGGGTGAGCAGCAGCGCCTGGCCTTTGCCCGTCTGCTGCTCAATTCCCCTTGTTTCGTGGTGCTTGATGAGGCCACCAGCGCCCTCGATGTGGCGACCGAGTCCTATCTCTACGGTCTGCTGGCCGAGCGGGAGATGGCGTTTGTGAGCGTTGGTCACCGCCCCACCCTGACGGCTTTCCACGACACTGTGCTCGAGCTCGACGGTACGGGAAGCTGGCGCTTGCTTCCCGCTGCCGGTTACGACCTCACCCGCCATGGCTGATCCGATGACCACCCCTGAGACCAGTGCCACCACCTCCGAGGTGCCGGCCTTCGGCTGGAGCGCCTATGCCGAACGGGTGAACGGTCGCTTTGCCATGGTGGGTTTCGTGGCTGTGCTTCTCGTTGAGCTCATCAGCCACGACACGTTTCTGCACTGGGCGGGCCTGGTGCCCTGACGGCTGCTCAGGGCAGCGTTACCAGATCGATCTGCCAGAGCCCGTCGCGGCTTACCTGGACCGCCAGCTGGCGCCCGTCGGCCCTCAGGCCGACCGCCGTGGCAATGGCTCCAGGACCCATCGCAATCGGTTGCAGGCTCTGCAGCGAGCGGCGATAGAGCACCACCTCACTGCGGCCCTCGAGCTGCCGCACCAGGGCCAGACGCTCGCCGCGGGCATCGACGCTGACGCTGATCGGCAGGGCATCGGCCCGGTTGAGTCCGGGCAGGGGCACCGGCCGCTGTTGCGGCAGATCGATCAACTGCACCTGCTCGCGGCCGCCCCGCTGCTCGATCACCGCCAGCCAGCGTTCACCCAGGGCAGGGTTGCGATGGCCGCCGGCCTGCTCGAGCTGGCGGTTGAGCCCGTTCAGTGGCACCGGCATCGCCCCCATGCAGCCGCCGACCAGGATCGGCAGCAGGGCGCTCAGCAGCAAACCCGGCCTCAGGCGCGGCGCTCTCATGGCACTGGTCTCATGGCAGTGCATTGCTGCTGCGCAGACCTGGAGCGCGGTCGGGTTCCAGCAGGGTCGAGAGGTCAAACAGCTGGACCCGCTGCTGGCCGCCCTGCACCAGTTGCAGGGCCAGGGTCTGGCCGTCAGGGGCGAGGCTCAGCTGCTCGACCCTGGCGCCGGGCGGCGGCGGCAGCCGCAGCAGCTGGCCGGTCAGCCGATCCTCGATCGCCGCCATGGTCTGGTGGCCCTGCTGCAGAAGCACGGCCAGGTAGCGGCCGTTCCAGCTCAGGGCCGGCGAGCGGTGGGGCAGATGGCCGCGCAGGTGACGCAGCGCCAGCACCCGCCCGCTGGGCTGCTCCTGCAGCAGCACCATGCTGCGTCCGTTGGATTCGACGATGCTCGCCAACAGGCGGCCGTCTCCGCTCAGGGCCGGATCGCGGCGTTGCTGGGCGCTCCCCAGCGCGGTAGGGGGAGCCTGGCGTCGGCTGAACAGTCCAAGGCCCACACCATCGCCGTCGCAACCCGCCAGGCCCAGGGCGGCGGCAGTGCTGAGCAGCACGGCGATCAGAGGAATCCGGCGACCGGCCAATCAGTCGTCGAACCGCGAGGAGTTGTCGCGGGGCCGTGGTTCGCGTGCAGCGGGGCTCTCGGGTACCGGCCGTGAGCTCGGCGGGGTACTGGGCGCGGCATTCGACGCGCCACCATCAACAGGGCGAAAGTCGGCATCGCTGATGCCCGCCTGGGTTGCTCGGCTGCTGCGCAGCGGTTCGCCCAATGGTGACCGCGCTGGAGCTGTCTGGGATGCGGCAGCGGGTGCTGCCGAACCCGGCCCGCGGCGGCTCGAGCGTGGCATGGCGTCGTCGCTCGCCGACGGACGGCTGCCGCGGCGGGGTTCGGGGCGGGTGTCGCGCTCACGGCGACGGGCGCCGAATTCGGGCGCTTCGGTGCTGCCGGTGCCGCCGGCACTCCAGCGGGAGGGACGCCTGGGCTCGGGGCTATCGCGATCCCAGCCCTCATCGGCATCACGTCGGCTGGCGGCCCGCTCCGGAATGGCGGCGCGGCTGCTGGGACGGCGCGGCCGGTAGAAATCGTCGGCCTCGTCGTCGTCGCGACTGGGGATGCGCCGCCGGATCGGTTCGGGTTCGTCAAAGCGGTCCACGCCCGAATCCCAGCTCCGCCCGCCCATCTGCGGCCGGTAGGGGGCTGGCGGCTCGTCGTCCTCGAAGTAGGACGAGCGGCGGGCCTGCTCGGTGGTCACCCCACGCAGGCGCACGCTCTCGTAGGCAAAGAAGACGGTCGTGCCGGCGAGCAGAAACTGGCCGAACTGCAGGATCGGGTCGAGGCGCCAGCCCTGAAAGAAGAGGATGCCGCCGCAGAGCAGGCCAACGGCAGCGAAGAAGACGTCGTAATCACGGGCCAGGGCCGGCTTGAAGCTGCGCATGAAATACAGCAGCGCTCCGCCCACGGCGAGAACGATGCCGACGATGCTGGCCCAGTTGAGGCTGGCGTTGACCACGCGGTGTCACCCTGGTGAACCCAGCCCGCACGGGCGAGGGGATTGGTACACCCAGTTTAGGGACCCTGTCAGGAGGGCTCCTCGATCAGAGCTTGCGGTCGACCCGGTCGTTCTGGCTGATCAGCACCAGGGCCACCGTGATCGGCACCACCACGATCACCGCGCCCCAGACGAGGCTGCTGAGGAAGTTGGCGAGGGAAGGGGTCATGGCCTGGGCCGCTGCGCGATGGCTCGGATCCTAGGCAGTGATCGTCGCTTCCTAGGCTTGCGCGCGTGCTGCTTAGAGCTTTGTGACGGCCCTGCCCCTGCTTCACCTGGCCCTGGGTCTGTTGCTGGCCGGTTGGACCTTGCTGTTTCTGTTTCGCATCGTCCTGACCTGGTACCCCCAGATCGATCTGAACAAAGGGGTGATGCGACTAGTCGGCGCGCCGACCGAGCCCTTGCTGGCACCGACCCGACGGTGGATTCAGCCGATCGGCGGTGTCGATGTCACCCCTGTGGTCTGGGTGGGCCTGATCAGCCTGCTGCGGGAACTGCTGGTCGGCCAGCAAGGTCTGATCACCCAGGTGATGCAGCGGTCGCTCCCGGTCGCCTGACGGGGTTCAGGGCTGGGGCAGCATCTCCTGCTCCACAAACTTGGTGTGCACGTCCCCGCGCTGAAACTCGGGCCGATCCAGCAGCGCCAGGTGAAAGTCAATGGTGGTCGGAATCCCGGTCACGGCGCATTCCGACAGGGCCCGGCGCAGCCGTTTGAGGGCATGGTCGCGGTCGACGCCCCAGACGATCAGCTTGCCGATCAGCGAGTCGTAGAAGGGCGGAATTTCATATCCGGTGTAGACGTGGCTGTCGACCCGCACACCAGGGCCACCGGGTGGCAGCCAGCCGGTGATCTTGCCGGGCGCGGGTCTGAAGTTCTGACGCGGGTCTTCGGCGTTGATGCGCACTTCGATGGCGTGACCCCGCAACTGAATCTCGCTCTGCTGGACGCTGATCGGCTCGCCACCGGCGATGCGCAGCTGTTCGGCGATCAGGTCGACGCCCGTGACCACCTCGGTGACCGGATGCTCCACCTGGATGCGGGTGTTCATCTCCATGAAATAGAAAGCACCGCTTCGGTCCACAAGAAATTCGACGGTGCCGGCGCCCTCGTAGCCGATGCTGCGCGCGGCGGCCACAGCGGCCTCGCCCATCTGGCGGCGCAGATCGGGCGTCACCGCTGTGCTGGGGGCTTCTTCGAGCAGCTTCTGATGCCGTCGCTGGATCGAGCAGTCGCGTTCGCCCAGGTGCACCACGTTGCCGTGGCGGTCGGCCAGCACCTGCACCTCGACATGGCGGGGCCGGTCGACGAATTTCTCCATGTAAAGGCCCGGGTTGCCGAAAGCCGCTTCGGCTTCGCCCTGGGCCGCCTTGAACAGGCTCTCGAGCTGGTCGGGCCCCGGCACCAGGCGCATGCCACGCCCGCCGCCACCCGCGGTGGCCTTGATCATCACTGGATACCCCATGCGCTCGGCCAGCCCCGCGGCCTGGCGGTGGTCGGCCAGCAGGCCTTCGCTGCCGGGGATCGTGGGCACCCCCACCTTCTGCATGGTGGCCTTGGCCGTCGACTTGTCGCCCATGGCCCGGATGGCCTCGGGGGAGGGACCCACAAAGATCAGGCCATGGTCCTGGCAGATCTCGGCAAAGCGGTCGTTCTCGGCCAGAAAGCCGTAGCCCGGATGAATCGCATCAGCTCCGCGGGAGATCGCTGCCGCGAGGATGTTGGGAATGTTCAGGTAGCTCTTGCTGCTTGGGGCCTCACCCACGCACACGGCTTCGTCGGCCAGCTGCACATGCAGGGCATTGCGGTCGACGGTGCTGTAGATCGCCACGGTGGCAATTCCCAGTTCGCGGCAACTGCGCAGGATCCGAAGTGCGATTTCGCCACGGTTGGCGATCAGCAGTTTGCCGATGGGCATCCGCGAAGGGCTGGGTGCAGCGGGCAGGGCCGCTGCGGACTGTATCAGCGCTCACCCGGTCAGCCTGTGGGTATATTGCTCGGCTGAAGCGGCCCGTCGCTTCTGACAACCACGCGGATGTGGTGGAATTGGTAGACACGCACGTTTGAGGGGCGTGTGGCTTCGGCCTTGCGAGTTCAAGTCTCGCCATCCGCACTTTTTTCTTGATGGCCACCGCTTCTCCCCCAGCCGTGATCGTGCTGGTGAGCAACGGTCCCGGTGAGCTGACCACCTGGGTAAGGCCGCTGGCCCAGCGCCTGCATGACACTTCGCCCTGGCCCCTGCGGCTCGTGCTGGTTCCCTGCCCCAATGCCACCGGGGTCGAGCACGAGGTGGCAGCCCGCTGGGGCCTGTTTGAGCGCATCGTGCCGGCGCGCCGGTTCTGGAGCCTGCTGCTGCGGCCCCGGCGCTACGCAGCGTGGCCGCAGCAGGGCCTGGTGGTGTTCCTGGGGGGCGATCAGTTCTGGACCGTGCTGCTCTCGGCCCGGCTGGGCTATCGCCACCTCACCTATGCCGAGTGGGTGGCGCGCTGGCCCCAGTGGAACGACCGCATCGCGGCCATGGGCCCCGCGGCGGCTTCCCGCCTGCCACCACACCTGCAGCAGCGCTGCACCGTGGTGGGCGATCTGATGGCCGATCTTTCTGAACGGGCACGCAGCTCCGCACCACTGCCCCCGGGCGAGTGGGTGGCCCTGCTGCCGGGCTCCAAACGGGCCAAGCTGCAGGTGGGTGTGCCGTTTCTGCTGGAGACCGCCGACCGCCTCGCCGCCCTGCGGCCCGGCTGTCGCTTTCTGCTGCCGGTGGCTTCCACCACCAGCCCGGCCGAACTTCGGGCCTATGCCGGCGCGTCGAACCCATTGGCGCAGCACTACAGCAGCGGTGAACCCCAGCTCCAGCTCGACGGGGCGCCGCGGCTGCTGACCCCGGCGGGAACCACCATTGCCCTGGTGCTCGACCAACCGGCCCATGGGCAGCTGAGCCAGTGCGCCCTGGCGCTCACCACCGTGGGGGCCAACACCGCTGAGCTGGGAGCGCTGGGCGTGCCCATGATCGTGTTGGTACCCACCCAGCATCTGCAGGTGATGCAGGCCTGGGATGGGGCCCTGGGTGTGGTGGCGCGGCTGCCGCTGCTGCGCTGGCTGCTGGGGCTGGCGCTGACCGCCTGGCGCATGCGTCACCGGGGCTTTCTGGCCTGGCCCAACATCGCGGCGGGCCGGGGCGTGGTGCCCGAGCGGGTCGGTGCGATCACGCCGACGCAGATCGCCGCCGAGGCGGCCGACTGGCTGGCCCGTCCCGAGCGTCTGGCGGGCATGCGCGACGATCTGCGCAGCCTGCGCGGTCAGCCTGGTGCGGTGTCTGCCATGGCCGGCCTGGTGCAGGAGCTGCTGCCGGGCTCGCGCGCTGATGTGCCCCTGCGCTGACTAGGGTTCGGCTCCCCGTATCCGAACCATGGCCAACTCTTCTGATGCCTCGGCCTGCGGCCTGCCCAGCGGGCTGCCCCGCAGCCTCGATGGCGATCAGGCGATGTGGCGCGAGCGGCTGACCCCCGAGCAGTTTGCGGTGGCCCGGCAGGGCGGCACCGAGCGGGCCTTCACCGGTGCCTACTGGAACCACAAGGCGACCGGGATGTACCACTGCGTCTGCTGCGGCGCCGAGCTGTTCAGCTCGGCCACCAAATTTGACTCGGGGACAGGCTGGCCCAGCTTCTGGGATGGTGTCGCTTCCGGTGCGATCACCACCATCGAAGACCGCAGCCATGGCATGGTGCGCACCGAAATCCGCTGCAGCGGCTGCGATGCCCACCTCGGGCATGTGTTCAGCGACGGTCCGGCGCCCACTGGCCAGCGCTACTGCGTCAATTCGCTGTCGCTCGATTTCAAGGAGCGCTGACCCCCAGCGCTGCGGCCTCACCAGGGGTCGTCGATCACCTCGGGTTCGACATCGAGCGGTTCGCGCGGGTCGTAGCGGGGCTCCCGCCGCGGCAGGGGCGCCCGCGGTTCGCTGGAACGCTCGGGCTCCTGCCGGTAGCGCGTCTCGTCGTAGCGCCCGTAGTCATCGCGGTCATTGAGGCGCTCGCTGCGATAGCGGTCGTCGCTCTCATCGAGATAACGGCGCTGGCGCAGTGGTTCGCGTTCCCGGCGCTCGTCGAGCTCGACGTAATCGAGCTCCTCTTCGGGCACAAAGGCCTGGGTGCTGGCGGGCTGGATGCGGCGTTGCTCGGCCGCACTGGGTAGGCCTGGAGCCAACTGGTTCTCGACAGGCACCATGCCGACCCGGTAGCGCTCGCGTTCGTCGCGCTCCCAGCTGGGACCGCCGATGCCCAGCTTTTCGAGCAGGCCGGTGCCGAGCTGTTTGAGCTTCTCTTCGGCGCCTTCGTAAACAATGATCCGGTCGGGGCCGCTGCTGACGATCTCTTCGACGGTCAGTTCCCAGGTGCTGAGCACGCCTTCGCCCAGCAACGGAACGCCGACCGCGCCGAGCACCAGGGTGGTGAGCTCGCCGGTCTCGATGTCAAAGCTGTAGCCCAGCACCCGACCCAGGGTCTCGCCGGCTTCGGTGATCACCTGACAGTTGATCACCTTGCTGTAGCGATCGGGGTTGAACCCTTCGGCCAGAGAATCGGCTGAATCCACCAGGATCACATCGCCCACCTGGCGGATCCGCTCCAGCGGCATCCAGCGGGGCAGCCCCGGCAGAAAGCGGGTCAGAGGGTTGTCACGCAGGCCCAGGGCCACCACTTCGCGGCGGTCGATGTCGACCACCACCTCGCCCACCACGCCCAGGCGCCGGCCCGTGTCGCGGGTGATCACCTGGGTGCCCATCAGCTCCGAACGCAGCCACAGCCGATCGCTGGGGGTGGCGCTGCCCGGATCCGTTGATGGGGGAATGGAGGAGCTCAAATCCTGCAGGTGGCCTTCGCGTCATTGTGGCCCACGCCGGCGGTTCAGGCTGCGGGGGGTAACCCCACCACCTGGGTGTGGGTGCCCCGGGCCTGGGTGACGCCGATCGTGCGGCTCGAGGCGGCGATCATCGGGCGCCGGTGGCTGACCACCAGAAACTGTGCCTCGTCGGCCTGATTGGCGATCAGGGCGGCCAGCCGTTCGACGTTGACGCCGTCGAGAAAGCTGTCGACCTCGTCAAGGGCATAGAAGGGCGATGGCCTGAAGCGCTGCAGCGCAAACAGAAAGCTCAGGGCCGTGAGCGACTTTTCGCCACCGCTCATCGCCGCCAGGCGCCGCACCGCCTTGCCCTTGGGATGGGCCACCAGGGTGAGCCCACCCTCGAGGGGGGCCTCGGGGTTTTCGAGTTGCAGATGGCCTTCGCCGTCGGAGAGCCCGGCGAAGATCGTTCTGAAGTGGCCATCCACTGCGGTGAAGGCCTCCATGAAGGCCTCCTGGCGCAGCGTGGCCACGGTTTCGATGCGCAGCAGCAGCTCCTCGCGCTCCTTGTTGAGCACATCGAGCCGCTCCTCGAGGTCGGCGAGGCGTTGTTCGAGGTCGGCGAGTTCCTCGAGGGCCAGCATGTTGACCGGCTCGAGCGCCTCCATGCGGGCCTGCAGGCTGCGCAGCTCGCCCTGCAGGGCCTCGAGCCCGCCGCAGCGCACCTCTGCGGGAACCTCGGGCAGCGGGTCGGGCAGGTCCCGCTCCAGCTGCTCAACGCGAATGGTCTCGCTGCGCCGCTGCTCGGCGAGTGCGGTGAGCTCCTCGCCCAGCCGCTGCAACTCCCATTGCTGCTGTTGCAGGGCCTGGCGCAGCTCGGCCAGGCGGGCTTCGGCGGCATCGCGGGCACGCCGCTGCTGGCCGAAACGCTCCTGCAGTTCGGCCTGCTGCGCGTCGAGGGCCGCCCGTTGCCGTTGCTCGGCCTGTTGCTGCTCCTTCCACTGGGCGCGCTCAGCCACCAGGGCATTGACCGCCTGCACGAGTCGCTGCTCATCGGCTGCCAGGGCCTCGAGCTGGCTGTTGACCCGCTCGGCGGCCAGGCTGCGTTCGCGCCGTGCGGCCAGCAACCCGTCACGATGCTGGCGCGCTGCAGCCAGGGCCCCATCGGCCGACTCAAGCTCCTGCTGCAGCCCCTGCCAGCGATCGGCATCGCCACTGGCCTGGGCCTGCAGGTCGGCCGCCTCGAGGGCGCTGCGCTGCTGCTGCAGCGGCGCCAGCAGCTGCTCCAGCTCCTGCTGGCGCCGCTGGTCGGCGTTGATGGCCGCGCGCAGTTGGGCCAGGCGCTGTTCGAGCTGCTGCTGGCGCTGTTGCAACGGGTTCAGGTTGCGTTGGGCGGCGGCCCGTTCGGCCTCTAAGGCGGCCTGGCGCTGCTGCCGCTGCAGCAGGGCGGGCCGCAGCCGCTCGAGCTGCTGGGCCAGCTCGGCCTCGCGCCGCTGACAGGCCACCAGACTTTCGCCCAGCTCGAGCAGGCGGCGGCGCAGCGGTTCGGCCTCATCGCCCTCGTTGCTGCGGCCGAAGCTGAGGGCGCCGTTGCGCTGCTGCAGGCTGCCGCCGGTCATGGCGCCGGTCTTCTCGAGCAGCTCGCCCTCGAGGGTGACGGCCCGGCTGCGGCCCAGCTCGCGGCGGGCGTTCGCCAGGGTGTCGAACACCAGGGTGTCGCCGAACACGTAACGGAACACCTCGGCATACACCGGTTCGTGCAGCACCAGTTCGACGGCGCGGCCCACCAATCCCGCCGCGCCGCTGCCAGCCCCACCGCCGCCCCGCTGCAGGGCTGCACTGCCGCTGCCGCCACTGCCACCGCCGCCGCGAATCCTGTTGAGCGGCAGGAAGGTGAGCCGTCCGGCGCGCTTCTGCTTGAGCAGCTCGATCGCCCGGGCGGCGATGCGGTCGTCGTCGACCACCACCTGGCCGAGCCGGCCGCCGGCCGCCACCTCGAGGGCGATGCGGTGGCGTTCGTCGACTTCGCCGAGCTGGGCTACCGGGCCATGGATGCCCTCGAGGCCGGCCTCGAGCAGCACCCGCAGGGCACCGGTGCCGCGGCTCTCCTGCAGGGTTTCGCGGCGGCTGTCGAGCCGGGCGATCTCCCGCTCCAGGCCCGCCTGCTCCTGCTCGAGCCGGCTGCGGGTGCGCTGCTGCAGGGCCAGCTCCTCGGCCAGCTCCTGCACCTGGCGCTGCTGCTGTTGCAGGGCCTCAAGCAGCTGCTGCGATTCGCCGTCGACGCTGGCCAGCTGCTGCTGCACGCTCTGGTTGCTGCTCAGCTCGCTGCTGGCCGCCTCACTGACTTCGCTCAGTCGCTCATGCTGCTGGCGCAGGCGCTCGAGCAGCTGCTGGTGTTCGGCCTCAAGCGGGCCGAGCTGCTCGCTGAGCTGCTGACGCTGTTGGCTGCGTTGCTTCTGAGCTTCGAGCCAGCTGCCGGAGCGACCGGCCACCTCGCCCAGCCGCCGCCGCGACAGCTCGACCGCGGCTTCGGCGGTCTTCACGGCGGTTTCGGCCTGCTGCAGGTCACCCTCGTCGGCGCTCGAGCCGAGGGCCTGCTGCTGGGTGCGCAGCTCGCCCTGCAGCCGGGCCATCTCGTGGCGCTGCCGCTGCAGCTCTTCGGCCTCGCGCTGGTGCTTGTCGGCCTGGCGCGCCAGTTCGCGGCCGCTGGCCTCCAGGCCGGCCAGCTCGGCCTGCACCGCCAGCAACCGGTCTTCGCCCAGGGCCCGCACCTCGGCCTGCAGGGTTTCGAGGGACTGTGAGGCTTCGGCGACGGCGGTCTCGCCCCGGGCGATGGCCTCGCCGGTGATCGTCTGCTGGTGGTTCAGGGCCTGCTGCCGCTGGGCCAGGGCGTTGAGTTGGCGGCGGGCCTCCTCGGCCACCAGCACCTGCTCCTGCAGGCGGCCGCTGGCGTGCCGCTGCCTGAGCTCCTGGTAGGTGCGGGCGCGGGCGCAGTCGCGCTCGAGCTTGTGGCGTGAGGCCAGCAGTTCCTGCTGCACGATGCCGCAGCGCTCCTGTGACTCGTGCACGGCGTCGAGCTTGCTGCGGGTCTGCTCGATGCGGCTGTCGAACAGCGCGACGCCGGCCAGCTCGTCGATGATGCCGCGACGGTCGCGGGCGCTCATTGACACGATGCGGGTCACGTCGCCCTGCATCACCACATTGCTGCCTTCGGGGTCGACCCGCAGGCGCCGCAGCTGGGTCTGCAGTTGCTGCAGGTTGCAGGGTTCGCCGTCGGCGCTGAAGCTGCTGGCATAGGTGCCCCCCGGGGCGACCCGCAGCTTGCGGCTCACGGTCCAGTGCTGCTGGCCGGGTTTGATCCAGGGCCCTTCGGCCGTGGGCTCGAGCCCGGCTTCGGCGTCATCGGGCTGCCAGTCGCTGAGATCGAAACGCACGCTGACCACCGTTTCGGCGGCGCGACCGTTGCGCAGCACGGCGCTGTTGATCAGGTCGGGCAGGCGCTCGGCCCGCATCCCGCGGCTGCTGGCCAGGCCCAGGCAGAACAGCACAGCATCAAGAATGTTGCTCTTGCCGGAGCCATTGGGGCCCGTGACGACCGTGAAGCCCTGCTCGAGCGGGATCGCCATCGATCCGCCGAACGACTTGAAATGACTGAGCTCGACCTGATTGATGTGAACCAACAGGCCCGTGCGCCGAGCAGCAGAAATGTAGCGGAGGCTTTCGCCGGTTCAAGTCCCTTCCTAACTTGTGCGAAGCCTGCACGTTTTCTGGGCGTTTCTGCCGAGACCGCCGATGAGCCTGGACACCAGCACCACCCAGCAGCAGTTCCGCGAGCGCTTCGAGACCCTGCTGCCCTCGATTCAGCGCGAATGGCCCGACGTGGCTCGCCAGGCCCTTGAAGCCACCCGCGGCAGCTTCGACGAGGTGGTCGAGGTGATCGCCGCCCAGACCGGCAAGACCGGCGGGGCCATCCGCAGCCAGCTGCACGACCTGCTGCAGGTGGCGGGCGAGCAGACCAGCCGCCTGGCCAGCAGCCTGGAGCCGCTTGAACGCCAGCTTGAGGATCTGCTCGATGACCTCAATTCCACCCTGCGGCCGCGGCTCGAGAAGCCGGTGCGCGAACGGCCGCTGCTGTCCCTGGGCCTGGCCGGTGCGGTGGGCCTGCTGTTGGGCCTGATGCTGGCCTCGGGCCGGCGTTCCGGTTGAGCCCAAGCGTTGAGTCTGTGGTGCCGCCTGCATGACGCCTGAATCCAGCAACGATCCCGTCAGCCGCAACGGTGCGGCCGCTCCGGGGGTGGCCAGGGCCGCCGCCGGCCGCATCGGTGCCCTGATGACCTCGGTCATGGACCTGCATGTGCGCATGGCCCTGCAGGAGGCCGACCGTGAAAAACGACGGCTCATCAGCGGTGCCCTGTTTGTGAGCGGTGCCCTGGTGCTGCTGGCCCTGGCCCTGATCAGCGCCGAACTGGCACTGCTGCTGTGGCTGCATCAGGCCCGGGGCCTCAGCTGGACCATGGCGGCCCTGGTGCTTGCCGCCCTCGACCTGGTGCTGGCCGGGCTGTTTGTGCGGGTGGGCGGACAGCTGCTCAAGGGTCCCTACCTGCCCCAGACCACCGCAGGTCTCAGCAAGACCACCAAGGCTTTGCTGGGGCGTTAACGAATGTCGTAACGCAACCAGCGGCAGTCGATGCCCCCGTTGCTCACGGGGACACGGCGGCTGGTCTTCAGGCGCAGCGCTCCTGTGAGCTCGGGGTTGCCGCTGAGCAGCCACAGGGTCCAGCCGCTGCAGCGCTCCTTGACCATGGTGCCCAGGTCGGCATAGAGCTGCTCAAGCTCGTCGTGCTCGCCAGCGCCCAGCCGCGCCCCATAGGGCGGGTTGCAGACCAGGATTCCCGCTCCGGGTGGTGGCTCGAAGCTGCGGCAGTCGCCGATCTGCAGATTCAGCCAGGGTGCAACGCCGGCGTCCTCGGCATTGGCCCGGGCCTGCGAGACGACTGCGGCATCGGCGTCACGGCCCCACACCGGGGCCAGGGCGGTGCCATCGCTGAGGCACCCCGTGCTGCCGGCCTGTCCGGCGTTGCGGGCGGCCTCCAGCTCGTGTTGCCACAGCGCGGGGTCAAAGTCGCTCCAGCGCTGCAGGGCCAGGGGGCGGGCTTCACCTGTGAGCGCATCCAGACCTGGGGGCTGGCCCAGGGCCATGGCGACGGCTTCGATCAACAGGGTGCCGCTGCCGCACAGGGGGTCGGCCAGAGGCACCCGGCCATCCCACCCCGTGAGCCGGATCAGGCCGGCGGCCAGGTTCTCCTTGAGCGGGGCGAGGCCCTGGCGGGGCCGGTAGCCGCGTCGGTGCAGGCTGGCGCCGCTGCCGTCGATGCTGAGCTCGGCCTGGCCGCCCCCCAGGTGCAGGTGCAGGCTCAGATCGGGGGTGTCGAGGTCCACCGACGATCGCGCCCCAAAGTGCTGCCGCTGCCAGTCGACCAGGGCATTCTTGACCTGCAGGGCGCTGTAGTGGCTGTGATTGAGGCCGGGGGCGCTGCCGCTGGCGTCAACCCTGAAGCTGCGATCGGGCGGCAGCCATTGCTGCCAGTCGACGGCCCGCTGGATTCCGCGATAGAGGTCTTCTTTGCCTGTGCACGGGAAACGTGCCAGCTGCCGCAGGAAGCGAAATGGCAAGCGAGCCTGCAGATGTAGCCGGTAAAAGGTGGCTTGATCGCAGCCGAACCGCACGGCCCGATGCAGTGGCTTCAGATCGCTGGCACCCAGGGCGGCCAGCTCGGCCGCGGCGGGCTCTTCGAGCCCGGGCGGCACCACGGCCACGGCGCTGATCAGGGTGGTCATGGCCTCAGTCAAGCCCAGTGCGTGCCGTCGCTGCGCCTGTGGCTGGCCCCTGTGACAGCCGTCAAACTGGAGCATCGGGGCTGCCTGACCGTTCTCGGCACCAGCTGCGCTGGTTACCAGCTGGGGAGTGTGAGGAGTTCTTCCATGGCTTATTGCCACACCTGTGTGCCGGTTGCACTGCCAACCGATGAGCTCTCCCGTTTTCTGCGGGATCTGATTCGTGGTCTGGGGTTGGAGGTCGAGGAGCAGACCAGCGCCCATCACTGCCTGTATGCCGCTGATCCACCCAACAGCGGCCGTCGCCTGGGTGAGCAGGTCGCGCTGGTGTGTGACTGGAGCAACTGGCGCAACACCGGCGAGCTGGAGCTCGAGATCCGCAGCGGTGAGTCGATGGCGCTTGGCGTCACCCGCGCCGAGACCCTGTTCAGCCAGTTGTGCAGCCTGCTGCAGGGCAGTCGCTGAGGTGGGTGACGTCCGCACCCTGCAGCTCCAACCGGCAACTGCCACAATGAACAGGTCCGGTTCCGGCCGGACTAGGTGGCTCACACCAGTGCTTCGGACAGCGGTTCGATTCCGCTCAGCTCCATTCCCCCTTCACGGGGCTGCAATGGTTTCGACGGGGTATGAGGAGGGTGACTGAAGCCTGCTCGGTCAGAGCACACACGTAACTGCGAACAACATCGTTCGTTTCTCCCGTCAGACCGCCCCTGTGGCCGCCTGACACTCTTAACGGAGATGGGGTGAGGTCAGCCTTATTACCCAAATGACTGCTTGGGGGTGGAAGCCCCCCTTCATCATTCCAGCGCAGGCGATCTCAGGGATCCGCTTTTTAGCCCATTGTGTAGTCGGGGCTAAAAACGGGGCTAAACCCTCGAAAAGAGCGGGCGGTAGTTGGCAAGAGCTCGTGGGAGTCGTAGTTTCTATGCACGAAGTCGAACTCCCCCAGCGAGTGCGACCCTCTAGGGACAAAGGCGCCCCATTCGCCTCCTGGAGAAAAAAACAGTCGCAGAGACCCTGCTGCGGTCGGGCTGGTCAGATGGGGAGGCAAATCAGCAGGGTGCGTGACCCCGAGGTGTGAGACGGCCATTCGAGGGGGCGGGCAAAGAGTCTTCAGGGGGTCGAGAACGGCATCAACCACTCGCCTTGGGTCAAGGGGGCGAGGGCTGGATTCGCCGAGTCGTTACTCATGGCTCACGCATCGACCTGGGTGTCATCAGCCCTAATGGCCGATCACCTCGGCATTCACAAACAGACCCTGCTGAAGTTGCGGCGCACCAAGCGCTCGCCTTTCAAGGAAGGATCTCACTACAGGTGGGCTGGAATCACAACGGCCGGGATCCTGCAATGGAACCCAGAAGCAACTGATCGGGCGTTTACAACTTTCCGCCGGATACCTGCAGGCAGTTTCGAGACCTTTGCAGCGGCGCGATAAGCACCGGCTAGGCAAATAAAAAGCCGCCCACCCACGAGCGGCAAAAAAGCAGAAGTTTCCCATCCATTGTCCGTGAAACCGACTTTTTCTTCAACGCTTTTCACGCGTTCGCTTCAGCCTGCGCAGCCAGCAGACATCAGCGCTCTGTTGCGACTGTGCATCATCGATCAGATCATTCAGCACCAACCGCATTGCCCGCCGGCAGCATCGCTGGAAGTCGACGGGTTGCTCCTGACGCTTGAGCGGATGGGAGAGCGGCCGTGACTAGAACAACCCAATCCGCATCAGGCAGCGCGGAACGGCAACTTGCTTCCACCAATGAACTCCAAGCCATTTGTACTCCAATCCAGTTGGATGATGGCCAGGCAGAGCGATTCCTGAGATTGCTCGGAAAGGATCCTGTCCGCTGCTGGTTTAGCACAATCACTAATTCTAGGGAACCTAACAAGACCAGAAGAGGACGTGATCTCCATGGCTTTGACGCCGCCACCCTGAACGCTGATAACACTGCCGGCGCGTCGGTCTACTTCATCACTGGCGACGCCGATCAGGCCACGGGTAAGCACAGGAGCACAGGTAAGTCCACTGGCTGCGTTCAGGACACCGACGTTCATACCTGCCCCGTGTTGTTTGTGGAATGGGATGACCAAACCCTTGAGTGGCAACTGCAGGCGTGGAAGGAGCTGCATCTGCCGGAGCCGACCGCCATGGTCAGCACGGGCGGGAAGTCAGTCCATTGCTACTGGAGGCTGGCGGAGCCGATGGCGCCTGCTGTGTGGCGGGTGTTGCAGTCGCGGTTGATCGCCCATGCACAGGGCGACCCCCAATGCAAGAACCCGAGCCGGTTGATGCGCCTGCCAGGTTTCCGTTACATCGACAAGGCCACCGGCAAACCCACCGACCGCCGCGCTGAACTGATCCATCAGGCGGAGGTCAGCTACACCGTTGCAGAGATCGAAGCCTGCCTGCCAGCGCCCGCAAAGCAGCAGCCGATCATCGCGAACCCCGCGAACGGATACGAGCCGCGCAGCATTGACGACATCCATGCCGCTGCCCAGTACATCCCCCGGCGCGTCGGCGATCAGGGCACTTACCTCAGTGATCGAAACGCCCTGTGTGGGTGCAGTGCTGCACTGGCAGATGCCGGCGTGCCCGACCCTGACACTGAGGCCTTGGCACTACTGGGTCACCTGTGGCCATCTCAATCAGATGCGCGGCAGGTTCTTGAATCCACTACCACCCGCAACGCTGCATCGTTCTGGGCGATTGCCCGTGATCATGGCTACGACCTGAAGCGCTACAGCTCCACTGCGATTGCCGATACCCACGGCACTACTGCCAGTTGCGTTGCGTTACCAGCCAAGCCTGTAACGCTAAAAGTGGGCGAGGTGGTGGCGTTGCTGCCGAAGCGCATTGGATTAATTCGTCTCAACACCAGAACACAAGAAATACATGCAGGTGCTCAGGTCATTAGCGGCAACAACCTTGCCCGGCTGTATCTGAATCTGAGCAGCACGACGGAGACCTGGCCTAAAGAGGCCACCTATGACGCTGCGATCCAACTGGCTCAACAGCACAGCTTTGACCCCATCGCCGAATACCTGCAACAGAACAGCGCAGAACCCTTAACGCTGGAGGAATGGCACCGGCTGGATCAATTCATGCTCGGGATTGACGATTCCGTGGCCGCTGCATTCCTGCCTCGTTATCTGATGGCGGCTGTCGCACGCACACGCGACCCCGGCTGTGACTTCAGACAGGTGCCAGTAATTATTGGTGCGCAGTGGATCGGTAAAACCGCCCTAGGGCGCATCCTGT
>Ga0310330_100012_pt1 | contig 84732 bp, 102 predicted proteins | sample LakMicDCLTotalB5_FD_195544 | JGI IMG/M metagenome (GOLD analysis project Ga0310330, IMG submission 195544) | Enriched freshwater cyanobacterial communities from Lake Michigan, Michigan, United States - MI23.DCL.Total.B5 (v2) (version 2) | ecosystem: Environmental > Aquatic > Freshwater > Lake... | reverse complement strand
AGTCAGCAAAACTGCTAACTTGTTTCCAGCTGCCCCAGCTGTCGCTAGCGCCTTCATATTTTCGCTCCCATATTCCTCCGTTTACGGAACCGGCATACAGTGTGCCGTTTTTGGTATCGGAATTTTGTACCAGTTCGAGTGTCCTGATGGCACCAGTTGCCTTGCCGCTACCCCATGGGTTTGCTCTGTTCAGCCGGGCTACAAACGGCTCCTGGATCGGAGCAGGTCCCAGGGGCTTGAAGGTAAAGGAAGAAGTCAACTTAATTTCATACTAATTATACCAGTTTATCTCATTTTATTTTTCGGGGGGGGCTTCTTAATTCTTTATTAATAATTATCCAATACTTGAAAACTTTCACGGAATGCATCGATTGTGGCATCTATATCAGCCTCTGAATGGGCAAGGGAAGTAAAACCTGCTTCAAATGCACTGGGGGCAAGATAAACACCACGCTCCAGCATCGCTCGATGAAGCTTTGCAAATCGGTTGGTATCTGCTGTTTTTGCTTCTTCAAAATTACGCACCGGGCCTTCACATAGAAAGAAGCCAAACATTGCACTGATGCTGCTGCCACATATGGGTAAACCTGCTGCCTGGGCGGCAGCTTGAATCCCATTTGAAAGCCGTTTTGTGCGGGCTTCCAATTGTTCGTAGCAACCGGGTTGTTTTAACAGCTCAAGGGTTTTGATGCCGGCCGTCATCGCCAGTGGATTACCGCTCAGGGTGCCCGCTTGATACATCGGCCCAGCCGGCGCCACCATCGCCATGATTTCTGCGCGGCCCCCATAGGCACCCACCGGTAAGCCACCACCAATCACCTTGCCCATGGTGGTGAGATCTGGTGTAACACCAAATTTGGCTTGGGCACCGCCATAGGCAATGCGGAAACCAGTCATCACTTCATCAAATACCAGCAGGGCGCCATATTCATTAGTGAGTTCCCTGAGCCCTTCAAGAAAACCAAAATCCGGTGGAATAAAACCGGCATTACCAACCACAGGCTCAAGGATCACCCCAGCGATTGAATCTGGATTAGCAGCAAATAATTCCTTTACTGCTTCTAAATCGTTGTAGGGAGCTGTGAGCGTATTTGCAGTGGTGCTACTTGGCACCCCAGGGGAATCAGGCAAACCCAGGGTCGCAACCCCTGAACCGGCCTTCACCAAAAACATGTCGGCATGGCCGTGGTAACAACCTTCAAATTTGATCAATTTGTCGCGGCCCGTATAAGCACGCATCAGCCGCAACACCGCCATGCAGGCCTCAGTGCCGCTATTTACAAAGCGCACCATCTCAACGCTTGGCACCGCATCGATAACCATCTGGGCGAGCTGGTTTTCCAGGGCGCAGGGGGCACCAAAACTGGTGCCTTTGGCTAGGGCTTGATGCAGGGCTTCAATTACCTCCGGGTGGGCATGGCCGCAGATGGCCGGTCCCCAGCTGCCGATGTAATCGATATAGCGGTTGCCATCCACATCCCAGGCATAGGCGCCTTCCACCCGATCAAACAGAATCGGCTGGCCCCCCACCGATTTAAAAGCCCGCACCGGTGAGTTCACACCGCCCGGCATCAGCTTTTGGGCCGCTGCAAACAATGCTTCTGAGCGGCTTGTGTTCAGGGCTGAAGCTGTTACCAAAGCTTGGGGGCCAGGTATCTGGCTAGATCACAAGCAACTATCCTCGCCTAAAACGCCCCAGCTTTGCGCCTTATAGGCTGAGATTGTGTATTTGTAAAAATCGTGGGTGCAGCCACTGCCATTGATTGGCGAGCCCTAGAGCGGCAATTGCGGGAATTTTTACCTGCAAAAGCAGTGGTTAGCAAAGCACAGGAGCTTCTCAGCTACAACTGCGATGGCCTCACGATGGAACGCCATCAACCACCCCTAGCGGTGTTGCCTGAAAGCACCGCTGATGTGGCCGCCATCTTGAAGTTATGCCAGCAGCTTGGCGTTCCGTTTGTGGCACGGGGCAGTGGCACTGGTTTGTCTGGTGGTGCCCTAGTTGAACAACCAGCCTTGCTTGTGATCACCAGCCGCATGCGCCAGGTGCTTTCAGTTGATCTCGCTAATCAACGCATCACCGTGCAACCGGGTGTGATCAATAGCTGGGTAACACGGGCTGTGAGTGGTGATGGCTTTTATTTCGCCCCTGATCCCTCCAGCCAAGTGGCCTGCAGCGTGGGCGGCAATGTGGCTGAAAATTCAGGCGGGGTGCATTGCCTCAAATATGGAGTTACCAGTAACCATGTGTTGGAGCTGGAGGTGGTGCTACCCGATGGCACTATCACCACCCTGGGCGGCCCCTTAGCGGAAATGCCAGGGCTTGATTTGCGCGGTGTTTTTATCGGCAGTGAGGGCACCCTCGGCATTGCCACCTCAATCACCCTGCGCATCCTGCGCCAGCCGGAAGCGGTGGCTGTTTTATTGGCTGATTTCGGCTCGATGGAAGCAGCAGGGGAAGCGGTGCGGGCCGTTACGGCCGCTGGCCTGTTGCCGGCGGGCATGGAAATCATGGACAACTTCACGATTCGCGCCGTGGATTCAATGCTCGATCAAGAGCTATATCCCGTTGATGCAGCGGCAGCTTTATTAATCGAACTCGATGGCAGCGGCCCTGAGGTGGAGATTGCGATGCAATTGTGTGATGGGCTCTGCCGCCAAGCCGGCGCCCGCCAGGTGCAAAAAGCAACCTCTGCTGAAGATCGCGCTCGCCTCTGGCTTGGTCGTAAAAGTGCAATTTCAGCTCTGGGTCGTTTATATCCCAATTACTACCTTCAAGATGGTGTAGTGCCCCGCAGCAGCCTGCCAATGGTGCTTGCTGCCATTGATCAACTCAGCCAGAAGCATCAATTGCCTGTGGCTAATGTGTTCCATGCCGGTGATGGCAACCTGCATCCATTGATTCTCTACAACGGCGCAGAACTAGGTGTGAAGGATCGGGTGAAAGCTTTAGGGGCAGCAATCCTGCGCCTTTGCGTTGATGTGGGTGGCAGCATCAGCGGTGAACATGGAGTTGGCAGTGATAAACGTTGTTTTCTTGATTGGATGTTTGATGCCGCCGATCTTGAAACAATGCAATTAGTGCGTAAAGCGTTCGACCCCGAGCAGCGGGCTAATCCAGGTAAATTATTTCCCACGCCAGTGGGCTGCGCTGAAGCCCATAGGCGCTCCCAGCATTTGGAGCTACCGCCTGAGGTGGTGGTTATTTAGAAGTTATCTTCCTCCTCTGCGCCATCACTAATATCAATGCTTACAGGGGCGTGGTCGCTTGGTTTAAGTTCACCCCTTTCGCTTTTATGGATCATGCAACCTATGGCCCGCTCTTGCAAGTCTTCACTGATATATATGTGATCAATGCGCCAGCCCTGGTCGCGATCCCAGGCCCCCGAGCGGTAATCCCACCAGCTCCAATGGCCAGCTTCAGTTTCAAATAGGCGAAAGGCATCTTCTAAATCAGTGCCAATACATGCCCTTAGGGCTTGACGTTCAGGCGCTGATGCCATGATTCCGCCATTGTGGCGGCTGGGGTTAGCAAGATCGATATCTTCTAGGGCAATGTTGAAATCACCCATCATGCAAAGGGGTTCCCCCTGTTGCCTTTGCACCGTTAGATAACGGTTTAAGCAATTCAGCCAGGCTAATTTGTAGTTGTATTTATCCGATTTCAAATCAGAACCATTCGGCACATATAGGTTGAGTATTCGAACCCCTTCAACGCAGGCGCTAATTACCCGTTTCTGTTCGCCTAATTGCTCTGCTTCTTGATCACCCGGCAGCAGAGCAGCAAAACCAATGCGCACGTCTTCCAATGGAAGCCGGCTTAAAAGGGCCACGCCGTTGTAACTCTTTTGGCCGCTGATGGCTGTTTTGTAGCCGGCCGCTTCAATTGCTGCCTGCGGAAAAAGGCCATCCTCCACCTTGGTTTCCTGCAGCCCCAACACATCAGGTTGGGCCGCTGCAAGCCAGCGCAGCAGATGTTCCTGCCGGCTGCGAATTGAATTCACGTTCCAAGTGGCGATCCGCACCGAAAGTGGCCTTTAAACTTGTTGCACTTAATAGCTGATCCATGCCTAATCAAGCTACAAACCTGTTGCGTGCTGCCCTGCCTGCAGCCCTCTTGGGCCTGATTGCATCGGGCGCCGGCCATGCAAATCCCAAAAATGAAAGCATCCAAGAGCAAAATCTCTACAACTACGGCACCACAAAACCGAGTAACTCACTTCTGGATGTAACTAATCCAATGGAGTTGATGAACCGTTTGCGGAATTCCAGCTCCATGGATAGCGCCACCTCCCCCAGTGATGCTGTGGATGAAGCCCTGCGTCAATTAGATAAACCAACGGCCCCAGCGGCCAAGGCGCGGCCAGTGGGGCCTTGAGCCTGCTGGCGCACGCTTTTAACCATCCAACTGGCGGCTACTTGATCTAAAACGGGCCGTGATTTTTCCGGCACCCGTTGACGGGCCTCCCTAATTAAGGCAACAGCTGCTTCCCCTTCGCCCGCCTCCTGTTTTTGCAGGGCTAAAGCCAATAGGGGCCGTGGATCCTCCGGATAGCGACCGATCAGATCGCGGTAGGTGTTTTCGGCGCTTTTACTTTGCTGACGCCTTTGCTGCACATCAGCAAGCAATAGCCCAAGGGGCAGGCCCTCTGGTTTTGTTTTTGCTATCACCGCGCTGCTTTTTAGTTGCGCCTCCAGCTGGGCCCCCTTGCCTTGGTTCAACTGCAGTTGGCTCAATTGCTGCCAGGCCTCTGGCTGCAGTGGTTTCACATTCAGCACCTGGCGGATTTCCCTTTCCGCACCGCTTTGATCTTGCTGCTGCCTGCGGAGATCAGCCAACATCAAGCGCAACTGCCAATTTTCTGGCCTTTGGTCGCTGAGGGTTTCAAGTAGGCCAAGGGCACCGCTTTTATCGCCAAGGGCTAGGCGTAATTTGAGCAGCTGCAGTTGCTCCGCATCACTAGCAGTGCCGCCCTTTAGCTTTGCCTCTAGGGGCGCCCGGCGTTGTTTAAAGGCAGTTTGGGGAGTTTCAGCTGCTTCGATTTGCTTGCTGGTGTGGCCGAGCCACCAACCGCCCAAGCCAGCAAGGCCAATGGCTGCCACTGCTGCAATGGGTTTATTAAGCAAGGGATGCGCCTGATTTTCATCTAGTAAACCGTTTAAGGCGAGCGCTGTCAGGGGGATCGCTAGATTTCAATGTGGTTCAGCCCGGTTCTGCCTTTCTGATGCGTCAGCACCCGATTCCTCCGGTTAATGAACCGCTGCAGTTCCGGGCGATCGGAATCGTTAGGGGTACCTATTGCCCCACCAGCACTGATGTGCTCACCCGCGGCAACCTCACCACTGCCGATGGCAGCGCCATTGATGCGGTGTTGCTGGGGCGGGTGTTGAGCTTGGTGAAGCGACACCTCAATTTGGAGCAGGAACACCTCTGGGTGGTTTATCCCCGCAGCAGAGATGATCAAAAATTGCATCTGCAGGTGGTGGGTGTGTGGGAACCAAGCACCCTGGCCAGCGATGAGGAGGATCTGGCTGATTCCCTGCCGGAGGGGGATGGATTCTTTTCCGTGCGGGGCGAATTGATCTACACCAAGCCTGAAACCGGTGATTTGGTAATCAAAATCCGCCAATTACCCCGCGCTGATGGCAGCCGCCCCCAACCGTTCAAGCTGCAGCTCAAGGGCAATATTCCCCTTGATCATCTGCGCCATTTCCTTGATCTACGCGTGCGCTTACAGGGGGAATTACTTCAAATTGAACACTGGGAAGTAATTGCGCCAATGCCGCAACGCAGCGATCGTCGCGGTGGCGCAGCTAAGAAGCGAGGACAACGCTAATGGCCGCCCATTGGGCCTATCTGGATGCCCCCACCGGTGTGGCTGGGGACATGCTGCTGGCCGCCCTGTTCGACCAGGGTTTAGGGCAAGAGGTGGTACTCGCACCCCTTGCCGCCCTTGGCCTTGGTGAGGCATTTCGTTTGCATGTGGCTGAGGGCCGCAATGGCGGCCTGCGGGGCACCAAGCTCACAGTTGAATTACTTGAGCAATCACCGCCCCATCGCCTCTGGCGTGAGCTCAAGCCCCAGCTGGAAGCAGCCGCCTGGCCTGAGCCATTGCGCCTCAAGGTGATTGAGGTTTTTAGTTTGTTGGCGGAGGCGGAGGCCAGGGTGCATGGCTTAAGCCCAAGCCAGGTGCATTTCCATGAAGTGGGCGCCATTGATGCCTTGGTTGATGTGGTGGGCGTATGCGCTGGCCTATTGCATTTCGGCATAGATCACCTGCTCGCCAGCCCGCCACCCGCTGGCCATGGCCATGTGCGCAGTGCCCATGGGGTGTTGCCGGTGCCGGTGCCGGCCGTATTGGAAATCGCCAGGCAACGCCAAATCCCCTTGGCCAGCAGCCTTGGTTTTCCCGCTGCTGAACTCACCACCCCAACGGGGATGGCGCTTTTGAGTGTTTGGGTAGAGCGCTTTTGCGCCCCCCCAGCCCATATCCCAGCCATGGTGGGCATCGGATTAGGCGAGCAACAGTTGGATCGCCCCAACCTGTTGCGCCTATGGCAACCAACTGTTCAAAAGCAAGAAGAGCAGGCCAGCACCGAAACGTTGCTCGTGCAGGAGTGCCAGATCGATGATATGGACGGCGAAGCCTTGGCTTTTTTGCAGGAGCAGTTGCGTTTAGCCGGGGCCCTTGAGGTTTTTGCAACCCCGATTCAAATGAAAAAGGGTCGACCAGGTGTGCTCTTAACCAGCTTGGCGCCGCCGGAACTAGCCCAATCCCTGCGCTCGATCTGGTGGCAGCACAGCAGCAGCCTTGGCCTCAGGGAAAAGCTGGAATCCCGGTGGGTATTACCCCGCCAAGCGATAACGCTTAACAGCCCTTGGGGGCCGGTGCAGGCAAAGCAAGCCCAGGGGCGAGTGAAGGTGGAAGCGGATGAATTGGCGCGGCTGGCAAGGGAGCATGGCTTGGGTTGGGCTGAATTGCGCTCTGCCTTGGCAAACCATCAACCATGAAAAAAATCCGCCTTTCCTGGCTGGTGGGTCCCCTGAGTGTGCTGCTGCTTGGCATTGCCCTTTGGCGCCATGGCAACCAGGTATTGGAATTGGCTCCCGATCAAGAGGGTTGGACCCTATTGCTTTTTGGGCTTGGAGCCACGGTGGCGGCCCAATGGTTAAACGCCATCGCCTGGTGGGCCTTGCTCCAATGGTTGAGGGTGCCCTTGCCGCTACCCCAGGTTTTGCTGCTGTTTGTACGCACCAATGTGTACAAATATTTGCCTGGCGGCATTTGGCATCAACTGGGCCGTTTGCGCTGGCTGCGCAGCCAAGCTGTTTCAGGGCGGCGGGCCCTCCTGGCGGTGTTGCTTGATCCGCTGTTGATGATGATTGCTGCCCTTTGCCTGGTGCCCCTGGGTGGATTGCAGTGGGGGCTTGGTTTGCTTGCACCCTTTGCACTGTTGTTATTGCGGCCCTGCTGGTTGAACCCACTACTGGAACGTTTGCTGCGCAGCAAACGGGCAATGCTGGGCCCGGCCGAGGAATGCTCCAGTGATGCTCCATTGCTGGGTAGCCCTTGGCAACCACTGCTGCTGGAACTGCCGTTTCTATTGCTGCGCTTTGCTGGTTTTGGCTGTTGTATTGCCACTTTCAGCAGTATCTCCAGCCTTGGCCTTGGGGTGTGGCTAGCGGCCTTTTGCCTTGCCTGGGTGGTGGGTTTGGTGGTGCCTGGCGCCCCCGGCGGGATCGGCGTATTCGAATTGGTGTTGCTAGCGAGGCTGCGGGGCTTAATTCCAGAGGCTGAACTGCTTGCGGTGTTGGTGAGCTATCGCTTGATTAGCGTTGGAGCGGAATTATTGGCAGCAGCAGGGGCACAAATCGACCAACGGCTTGCAATCCGCTCGCAATAACAATTAGTATTGAGAAAAGTTAGCTTTTGTTGTGGCGGTATCCGGGGGTTTACGCCACGATTTACATGGCCGTGGCCAGCGCCTAACACCACAGCGACAAAGGGTTCTAGACCTTTTTGAACGGGTTGGCGCCGGCCATCACCTCAGCGCCGAAGACGTGCACCTGCAGTTGCTCAGGGCAGATGCGCGCGTTTCCCTCGCCACCGTTTATCGCACCCTGCGCCTGCTGGCCTCCATGGCCCTACTGCGGGAATTGGAATTACCTGAGGGCAGCCGCAGATTTGAACTGGCAAGTGCTGAACAGCACGACCATCACCATTTGGTTTGCGCCGCCTGCGGCCGAACGGAGGAATTTGATAGCGCCCAGGTTTTGCAAGCAGGCGCTGATGCCGCTGCCAAGCATGGTTTTCGCTTGCTTAGCTCCAGGCTCACAGTGAGGGGCCTATGTGGGGCCTGCGCCGCTGCGGTTTGATAGTGCAATGGCTCTTTTAGAAGCAACCCACCTCTGGCATCACTACAGCCCAGGGGAATGGGCCTTGGAAGATATCAGTTTTGAACTTGAAGCTGGTGAATTAATCGGTTTACTTGGCCCTTCGGGCTGCGGTAAAACCACCCTGCTGCGCCTGATTGCTGGGTTTGAACGCCCCGTTCAGGGCAGCATTTCCCTTGGCGGCCAGCTCATTTCCTCTCCCCAGCGCTGCCTGCCGCCTGAACGGCGTGGGGTGGGCATGGTGTTTCAGGACTACGCCCTTTTCCCCCACCTAGATGCTTGGCAAAATGCCAGTTTTGGCTGCCGCACTGCAGCTGATCAGCGCCGGGCTGAATGGCTATTGGTTCAATTGGGTATCAATGAATTAAAGCGCCGTTATCCCCATGAGCTGTCGGGCGGCCAGCGCCAGCGGTTGGCCCTAGTGAGAGCCCTGGCGCCCAGGCCGCAATTACTGCTTTTGGATGAACCATTCTCCAACCTTGATGTGGAAGTGCGTTTGCGCTTACGCAGTGAACTGCGCCAAGTGCTAGCTGAATGCGGCGTTAGTGCGGTGATGGTTACCCATGATCCCCAGGAGGCCCTCGCCGTATGCGATCGCGTAGCGGTAATGAAAGATGGCGGTTGGCATCAATACTCCAGCCCCCGCCAGCTGGTGGCTGAACCGGCCACGGCATTCGTGGCCAGATTTGTGCTGCAGGGCAATGTGTTGCCCCTCAGTTGCATTCAAGCCCTCGCCGATGGTGGCGCTGCCTTTGGTGTAGCCGGCGCGCCAGCTACACCAGATTGTGATGTGTTGCTGCGTCAAGACTCCCTCGCGGTGCAGCTTGATGCCAACGGTTCAGCAAAGCTTGTGGGCCGAGAATTTCTTGGTGATGAATGGCTTTATCAATTTGAATTGCAAGGCGAATTGCTGCGCCTAAAAGTGCCCCTTGAGCAGGAGTTGGAGCTGGGTAGTTTTTGCCGAATCAGTTTGCAACCGGGGGCAAAGGCCCTGTTGTTTCCTCCCGCAGTTGCGGCACCAGCATTAGGGCGGAGCTAAGCCCCAAGCCAACGATCAAAAGTGCAGGTGCAAGGGCAGCGCCAAGCCTTTCATCACTGGCGTATTGATAAACCCGCACCGCCAAGGTGTCGAAATTAAATGGACGCAGGGCAAAGGTGAGCGGTAACTCCTTAACGGTGTCTACAAACACCAAAAGGCCCGCCAGCAGCAGGGGGCTGCGCAGAACCGGCAGATGCACCATTGTTAAAACGCTTTGCCAGTTTTTACCGAGGCTTGCTGCCGCTTCTTCGATGCTGGGGGGCAGCCTTTCTAAACTTGCATCTAGGCCCCCTTTTGCCACCGCTAAAAAGCGATTGCCATATCCCCATAGCAATAGCAGTAGGGGTGGTACGCCAAGGGGGGCAAATAGGAGCAATAGGGCAAGGGCTAACACCGCCCCCGGCACTGCATAGCCAAGGCCAGCCATAAACACGGAAGCCTGCAACCAGGGCAGTTTTAACCAACGGCTACCAACGGCCAAAATCAGGGCCATAAAAAGGGCAAGCACTGCAGCACCAAGGCCAAGGGCCAAGCTGCGGCCGCTGAGGCCAATTAATTCAGCCAGGTTTTCCTGGCGCAACTGGTCCCAACTGCTACAAATCCAAATCAGTGGGATGCCGCCACTCAGTAGGGGCGGCAATAGGCAAAGGCTTGAGGCAAGCCAGGCCCTAGGGCCATGTAGCTGCCAGCCCTCAAAGCGATCGCTGGGGCCGGCTTGATCCCAGCGGCGACTAAGGCGCCTTTGCCAGCGTTCCGCCGCCACCAGCAAAGCCACCACGGCAAGGGCAGTGAGGGCAAGGCTTGTGGCGCCCTGGGGGTCGCCCTCCCCCTGCCAGCGCTGCAGCAGGCCAGTGGAAAGGGTTGGTACCCCCAGTAATTCAACGGCGCCAAATTCATTCACCACTTCCATGCCTGCAAGGGCAATGCCGCTGGCAATGGCTGGTAAGGCCATGGGAAGGGCCACGCGTTTGAAGCTGCCCCATGCTGCTAAACCAAGGCTGCGGCTAGCTTCCAGGTGGCGGCGACCGCTTTGACGAAAGCTGTCGCGGCTCAATAACACCACATAGGGCATGGTGCTGAGGATCAACACCGCTGCAGCCCAGCTGATTCCATGCAGGCGCAGCCCATGGCGACTGCCCAGATCGGTAATAACTGCTGCTTCCAGGTAGGCGGGGATGGCAAGCGGTATCAGCTGGGCAACGGTGAGCAGCCCCCTAGCCGGAAACCTGCAACATGCCGTTAACCAGCCGATGGCGGTGCCAAGGCAGCCCACACCAATGGCCACCAGCAACAAAAGCAGCAGGGTGTTGCCCAGTTGCTCAAACCCTTCGCGGCCAAGGGCGCTGAAGGCACCTCCTGGCCTTGAGAGGCAATAAAAGAAAAGACCAAGCAGGGGCAGCAGATTGAGGGCTGCAGTGCCGCTGAGGATTGCAAGCAGGTTGAAACGGGGGGGCAGCCTTATTTCCAATCGTTTTTTTCCATTAATTGCACGGCAAGTTTGTTGTTGGCACCAAGGGTTTCGGCTGAAATGCCACTGGTTTTAAAGGGGCCAAAACTTTTCAACCATGGGTTATCGCCATAGCCTTTAAGTGGATATTCGTTGTTGGCTTCGGCATAACCTTTGCCGCCACTAGGGGAAGCCAAAAATTCAATCAGTTTTTGAGCTGCTTCTGGATTGCGGGCTGAGCTTGTTACACCAGCGCCGCTGATATTTACGTGGGCTGGGTTTGGCATTATCAATTTGAGATTTTTTGCTAGGCGTTGATCCGCCTCACCGGATTCTCCGGAAAGCATGCGGGCTAAGTAATAGGTATTCACCAGGGCTGCTCCGCATTGCCCTTGGGCAACAGCCCTAGTTAGGGCAGTGTCAGAGCTGAATACGGGCTGGGCAAGATTTGCCTGCATCGATTTAATCCAGCTGCTGGTGGCAACTGCTCCGTTGCTAACTAATTGATCTGCCACTAAGGATTGGTTGTAAACGCTTTTACGATCCCTTAGGCAAAGTTTGCCTTTCAATTGGGCGCTGGCCAGGTCGCCATAGGTGCGAATTGAAGCCGGAGAAACCAATTTTGGGTTAACGATTACAGCCCTCACCCTGCGGGTGAGGCCAAACCAACGGCCGCGGCTATCGCGATATTGAACCGGCACTTCCCTCAGCAACTGGGGCGATTTAAGTGGTTTAAACAGGCCTAAATCAGCGGCGCGATCAAGCCGCGCTGCATCCACGAGCACGAGCACATCGGCAGGGCTGCCGGAACCCTCTGCCTGTAAACGCTGTATGAGGGCATCATCTTTAGCTTCCAGCAGATTTACTTCGATGCCGGTGCGTTGGCTAAAAAGTTTGTAGAGCTGCTTATCGCTGTTGTAATGACGGCCCGAATAAACCCCGATCGATTCAGCTCCGGCAGGGGCCGCGGCCAAGCAGAAAAAAGCAGGCAAATAAAGCAAAACAAACGTACGAACCAAAGGCTTGTTGAGAACTGATCTCAACCTATAGCTAGAACGGGGCTATTTGCAAGTGCTTCTCAATAGCTATAACAAATGTTCAATAGCGGCGCCTCACGGCAACAGGGATTGGTTGCAGGATGCCGCCGCCCGAATCGTCGTCGTCTGAGTTGGGCCTTAGGTAGAGAATGATGCCGATGGCAAGAGCGATTGCCCCAAGTAGCGCCGGTTCGATCATTACAAAAGTTCATCTTTCCAAACCCTAGTGGGATCAAGGCTGAGCTGTTGTTTTTTTGCCTTGTTTGCCCAGTTGCCATCCCACCAAGCTGCCCAGCAGCGCCGCCGGTAAGGCATGGCCCTTTAGAACCGCCACCGTTAGGAATAGGGGCACCAGTGGTTGGGCCAAGATCGCCGCTTGAATGCTTGCCACCAGTGCGCTAACCGCCACCTCGTTGGGAATGATCCCTAGGGCTTGATGAAGTCCTGAAGCGATCGCTGCAGCGCCAATTATTAAAGGAAAGAAAAGGCCGCCCACCCAGCCGCTTTCTAGGCAGAGGGCGCAAAGGCCAATTTTTAGAAGGCCAAGCAGCAAAAGAGCCCCTGCCCCCTGCATCAATGCGCCTTGGAGCAGGGGGCTCAATTGTTGCTCCCCAGAAAACAAAGCAAGCGGTTGCCAAATATTCACTAAAGCCAGCACCAGCCCTGCGAACAGCGCCTGGTTCAGGGTTGACACCGAGAAGCGTTGCCATTGCTTGCTTAGTTGCTGCCGCAATCCCAAAAACAACAAGCCCAAGCAGCCGCCAAGCAGGCCAAGCACCAGGGCCCACAGCAGGTTCAAGCCCGCCTGGCTGGGGCTTTGCGGCCAAATAAAGGCAACCCCCTGTTCACCACCACCAAACCTGTTGAAACCTTGGGTTAGGGCAAAGCCAGCGATTCCGCCTAGCAGCGCCGCCAGCCAGCTCCAGCGGGATTTGATCAAGTTGATTTTTGGGCTTATTGATTGTTGAACTCGTTTTAAGTTCAGGTTTACTTCGGCCAGCATCCGGCTCAGCATCGCCTCCGGGCCAAGGCTTCCACCCCCCACTAAGGCAAGCAGCCCCAGCAAAAGGTGGCTGCCTCTGAAACTGAGATCAAGGCTTTGTTGCTGTTCGTTTGTTTGCCTCAGTTGGGCCAGGGTTACATGCAATTCCGGCAGGGGTTTGGCTCCAGCACGGCGCAAAAGACCAATGGCAAGCCCAGTAATTAGAGGCAGCAAAAACTGCCAAACCACAGGCGCTTGGGAGGGAAATCCGCGTAGCACCTGTTGCCCCCAAGCCAATTGGCTGAGGTAATCAAGCAATGCCATCACTAAGCCACCCAGTAGCCCGGTGAGGGCCCCGGTTAAAAAGTTAGCAAAAACGCTAACTAAAACCCTTGCCTGCATCAGGTGCCTCGCATGCTTGCAGCTGCTTTAGTAATTTAAGCTGATTTAAATTCCTGCCGATCAAAACTATTTGGTTGCTGCGCTCCCCTTGCCAATCGCTGTCGTCTATGGAAAAGCGCTTGCCGGCTAAGTGAAAAATATGACGCCTCTCGCTTTCATTAAACCAGAGAATACCTTTAGCTCTAAACACCTCAGGGGGAAGCTGATTATCTAGAAAGTTTTGAAATTTACGCAAACCTAAGGGCTTTTTGCTGCTGTAGGAAAGCGATGTAAATCCCTCGATTGCAGCGGGTTCTGATGGCTTGTGATCATGATTGTGATGGTCATGATCATGGTTGTGATGATCGTGATTGTTGTGGTGATGGTTTTTACGTTTTTGTTCTTCAACGATGCGATCGGATTCAAATAAGCCAACGCTTAGCAGTAAAGGTAATGGCACCTCCCCTTTAACGCAATGCAGCAGCCGAGCATCTTTTTTCACTTCTGCTAGCTGTTTTTCCACCTCTTTAAGGCGTTCCGCTGATACGAGATCTGTTTTGTTAAGCAATAAGATATCTCCATAAAGAACCTGGGCTCTACCAACTTGGGTGCTGAGCACTTCAGCATCAAAATTTTCAGCATCCACCACCGTAATTATCGAATCGAGCCGGGTGAGATCACGTAAATCACTACCTAGAAAAGTCATGGCAACGGGCAATGGATCAGCAAGGCCAGTGGTTTCAACCACCATGTAATCAATGGGATCCGGCCGATCGAGCACCTTGTAAACCGTTTGCAGCAGTTCATCATTAATGCTGCAGCAAATGCAGCCATTGTTTAGCTCTACTGTGTTATCACTGCTATTGATAATTAATTCATTATCAATGCCGATTTCACCAAATTCATTAACCAAAACTGCGGTTTTAACCCCCTCCTGGTTGGCGAGGATGTGATTGAGCAGTGTGGTTTTACCGGCGCCGAGAAAGCCCGTGAGAATGGTTACTGGAATCGGTTTTTTGTTTGGGGTGGCGGTCATTCAATTAGGTGCTGGTGCGTGGATGGTTTTTAGTATTTTGGTTTAGCTGGCTGGCTTGCAGTTAGCGCAAATCCCAAATACCTCAAGGGTATGAAATAGGGGTGTGAAACCCGTTGGCGTGTGTATTGATAGGGACTGCTGTTCCACGGGGCATTGGGCTAGGGCTGAACTGCTGCCGCATTCAACGCAGGTGAGATGGTGCACATCCCTTTCCCTAGGGGCATATAGGGCTTCTCCGTTGGCCAGATGACGGCAACGCACTTGCCCCTGTTGTTGCAGGCTGCGCAGATGGCGATACACGGTGGCGAGGCCAATGGCACCACCCTCTGCTTTGATGCGGGCGTGGAGGGCTTGACCACTTAGTTCCTCCTCACTACTGCGCAACACATCAAGCAGCAGGTTTTGCCTGGTTGCCGAACTCAGCACCACGGAGCACTCCAGTTCTTAGCAACTGTAGTAAAAATGATTCCTATTGCTGGTTTGCCCAAGGCGGAGGCAATTGCCAATAGGCGGCATTTTTGCTGTTTTCCCGGGCTTCCACCTGCCAGCACCAGCTGCGGCCAGCATCCCTAGCGTAGAGAAGTGCATTGGTTTGTTCCCACACCCAGTGGGCACTGCCTTCCATGCCAACATTTGCCATCACGCGCAGATCCAAGGCGCCCAATTCGTGCAGCCGCTGCCATTCCGGAAGCAGGGGATCATCGGCATTTGCCAAAAAGGTGTGATCAAATTGCTGATCCAAAACCTGGCGCAATGCCTTGAGGCTGGAAAAATCCACCACAAAGCCATGCTGGTTTAGTTCTTTTGCGCCAAACCAACAGGTAAAGCTACGGCTGTAGCCATGCACAAAATGGCAGTGGCCAGGATGGTTTGGTTGGCGGTGGCAGCAGGGGAATCCCTCGAACTGCTTAGAGCAGGTGTACATAGGAGCGCCAGTGCGCTGCGAAGCTTGTTTAATCAGTTTCCCCTGCGGCCATGAATGCTCCTTGGGCTTTACCCCTAGAAGAGCTGCGTTTTAACCCCGACGGCCTGATTCCTGCCATTGCCCAGGATTGGCTTGATGGGGCGGTGTTGATGCTTGCTTGGATGAATCGCCAGGCCTTGGCGCAAACCCTTGCCAGCGGCCAGGTGCACTATTGGAGTCGCTCCCGCCAGGAGCTGTGGCACAAAGGCTCCAGCAGTGGCCATTTCCAACACCTCAAGGCGATTCGCTACGACTGCGATGCCGATGTGTTGTTGCTCAGCATCGAACAGCAGGGCGGCATCGCCTGCCATACGGGTGCCCGCAGTTGTTTTTATGGGTCTGGAAACCAAATCAGCTCCGGCGGTGCTGCGGCGCTGCCACCGCCTGCCGATGCCTGCACGGAATTGGCAAGGGTTATCCAGGGGCGGCTGAAGGATCCTGAACCTGGCAGCTACACAAATAAATTGCTGGAGGGTGGTGATAATCGAATTCTTAAAAAAATTGGCGAAGAAAGCGTTGAATTTGTGATGGCTTGTAAAGACAATGCCCCAGATCAAATTGCCGCAGAAGCTGCTGATTTGTTATTTCACCTTCAGGTGGCCCTAGCCCATCACGGCGTTAGCTGGCGGCAGGTGCAAGAGGTGTTGGCGGGCCGAAGGGATGCCCCCAGGAGGGAAAATTAGAGGCTGCACAAAAAATAGATTAAGTTTGAATGAGTAATTCTTGTTAGGAACAAATTTCCCCTAGAGATAGATCCCCTAGGAATAGAGCAAGTGGGAAATTGGCCATGAAAGCAGCCAGCATTCCTTTCAACGAAGCAGATCGGCTGCACGCCCTGCAGGAATACCGAATTCTTGGCACCCAGCCGGAACAGTCTTATAATGATTTAACATTAATAGCAGCAGAGGTTTGTGACACTCCAATTGCATTAATGAGTTTGGTGGATGAAAATAAGCAATGGTTTAAGGCAAAAGTTGGTGTTAATGTGTTGGAAACACCGAGAGACTGGTCTTTTTGCGCCCATGCTATTCACACATTTGAGCCTTTAATCGTTGAAGATGCTTTGAATGATCAACGATTCAATGATAATCCACTAGTTTGCGGCGAACCTAATATAAGGTTTTATGGAGGTTTTCCACTACAGAATAATCAAGATCATCGAATTGGCACTCTCTGCGTTATTGATAGAACGCCAAAATCCCTGAACAAATCGCAAATTAAAATTATGGAAGCGCTTGCACGGCAAGCGGTTTCATTCTTAGAACTAAGGCTTAGGGCCGTGCGATTACTAGATTCATTTTGTAGTTTGGATCACTCGCCCCATATTATCTCAACCTGTTCCTACTGTCGCAAAGCAAAAAATGAGGATGGACAATGGCAATATCTAGATCAGTATCTGTCTAAGCGATCCAGCCTCAATTTCAGCCATGGAGTTTGCGATGCCTGCATGGAAGATCAATTCCCTGAGGTTTTAGAAATTTGGAAGCAGGATGAAAAAAAAGAAATTTAGAAATAACTATCGTTCAAAAATAAATTCAAAAACAGAAGGGTAAAAATTGAGCTCTGCAGGCGGCGTAGCCATCAACTAGCGCGCCAAGGCCAATCTGGTGGGCAATGCCAAAGCCAGTGAGGCCCTCCACAACAACTCCAATCACGATGCCAACCATGGCCGCACGGCCATTGAAGCGCTCAACTTTTTGCAACTGCTCCATGTGGGCCATCTGCTCGGCGCGGGCTTGGAACAATTTGCTGTTGCTGGCGGAGTTGTCCATTGCTGGTTTGCGTATTGCGAAATATTACAGGCTTTGTAACGGTTTGTAAAGATCATCCCTTTGCGGCTCCTAGGTGCTCGTTTCGCGCCCCCGCCTTTGATCAATTAGTCGGGCAAGCTCAAGGAAATAGCCCGCAGTGCACCACTTGCCATGGTTGCGATCTCTATTTACTGAGTCGCTCCTCAGCTCCGCTGTTTCAGCCAAAAGCAGGTCGAGCTCACCCTGGGGGAGCTCATAGAGCTCCTGCAGTTCTATGGATCGATCAAGTAGGTGGCTTTTAAACCACTTTTGATTTTGCTCTTGGAGGGGGATATCCATTTTGAGCAAAGCTAAGCAAGCCCTAAACCTAGCCAAGCTGAAATCCATTAAAAAGTTGTTTTGTTATTTCGCATCACTTGATACAGAAGCTGCGGCCATTGAGCTCCTAATCATATTTAATCTCTGGTGAGCCAATGTTTAGTGATGAGGGTGTAAAGCTTGCCTTGAACGGGCAGGCGAACCCCAAAACCTTATCCGCTTTGCTGGGTATAATTACTGGTGCATTTTTTGTTCTGCTTGGCGCCTTAGCCTCTGAGCAAATGAGATTGGATAAGTGCAGGGCGGAAAGTAAATTGCCCCAATCTGCTTGGGCCACTGGAGTTTCCCTTTGCTCCCATGGCGCCCTTGTTAGGAGTTCAACTCAAAACCATTGAAATCGGATCCAAATTTGTAAAAGTAAATTCGCTTTTATGTTCAATCCGGGAGGTCTGATTGGTGATTGATCAAAAAGATAAGTGGAACCGTGGCTTGGATCTGTTTATTGAATCGGTTTTAAAGCCAGATCCAAAACTTCGCAATTGTGCCCATAATCAAGAATGTTTCAATGAATTAATGGAAGTTCGTAAAAATATTTTAGAACACCTCGAGAACATGCGCTGGCATGAATAAGTAGTTTTCCCGTTAGATCGCTTGCTTTTTCTTCTATCTTTTAACAAGAAGCGGTTTTGGTTCACTAGAGCTTGTGAAGGGCCCCCTGCAGGTTGTGTGGTTCAAGCGGGATCTGCGTATTGCAGACCACAAACCGCTGTTGGAAGCCAGCCGGCTAGGTGCCGTACTTCCCCTTTATGTGGTGGAACCCCACTACTGGCAGCAAAGCGATTGTTCTGGGAGGCAATGGCAATTCTGTGCTGAAAGCTTATTGGAGTTGAGGTTGTCCCTAGCCCGTTTGGGGCAACCCCTAGTGGTGCGCTGCGGCCAGGTGGAACAGGTGTTGGAGCGAGCCCACCATCAATTTGGCATCGCTGGCCTTTGGAGCCATGAGGAAACCGGTAATGGTTTTACCTACGCCCGTGATTTAAGGGTGGCCGCCTGGGCGAGGCGGCATTCGATTAAGTGGCATGAATTTGCCCAGTTCGGTGTTATTCGCGGGCTGAAAAACCGCAAGGGTTGGGCCCGCCGCTGGGAGGGCCGCATGGCTGAAATGCTCGCCCCGCCGCCAGAGCGCTTAATACACTTGGAGGGCATAGAAATTGGTGAAATTCCTTCTGCCCATGGGCTGGGCCTAGAGCCCGATTTATTGCCACGCAGGCAGCATGGAGGCAGCCGTGAGGCTGTTCAGTTGCTATCAAGCTTTTTAACTGAACGCAGCCGTCGCTACCAGGCTGATATCTCAAGCCCGATAACCGCGGCCGCCAGCTGCTCCCGCCTTTCCCCCCATTTGAGCTGGGGCACCCTTTCATTGCGTGAAGTGGTGCAACTCACAAGAAAGCGCCGTTTCTGTTTTGCTGATAGCCCCGCAGAGCGCAGCTGGGGCCGATCTTTACAGCGCTTTGATAATCGCCTTCACTGGCATTGCCATTTTATTCAAAAGCTTGAAAGTAAGCCCAGCCTTGAATATCAAGAGCTTTACAGCGGCAGGTTTGTGCAGCGCAGCAGCAATGAAAAACGTTTAGAGGCCTGGGCTTTGGGTCGCACTGGCCTGCCGTTTGTAGATGCCTGCATGCGTTCTTTAATTGCTACCGGCTGGCTTAATTTCCGCATGCGGGCAATGCTTGTTTCCGTTGCTAGTTACCAACTGCTGCTCCCCTGGCGCGAAAGCGGCATGCATTTAGCCCGCCTATTTATTGATTATGAGCCTGGAATCCATTGGAGCCAATGCCAAATGCAATCTGGCACCACGGGAAATAAAACTGTGCGTATATATAATCCCCTTAAGCAAGGTCTTGATCACGATTTATCCGGCAATTTTATTCGTAGATGGCTACCTGAATTACGCCGTGTGCCAGCGGTATATCTACATCAACCGTGGACGATGGATCCACAAACCCAAGATCGGGTTGGTTGTGTGATTGGCAGCTCCTATCCAAAACCAATTGTGAGTTTTGCAAAGCCGGCAAAACCACTAAATCCCGCCCAGCTTAATCTTTTTGGCCTCTAAGGCAGTTTTGAAGGTTATCCCGAGCGATTTCTAAAGCCACTTGGCATGTTTCCCTGTCGTCTTTATCTATTTCACCTTGATCTCCCCGTAATCGTTGTTCCAAGAATTCGATCTCCTCCTGCCAGTGCTCAGCACCTAGATCAGCTATGGAAGAAAGTTCATCATTGGTATTATCTTCCGCCATATCGTCTGCTAAAGAGAAATCGTCGTCCCGCATGGTGATAACTGGTTTTTGTGCTGCTTGTGAAATCAAGCCCTACACAACTATATTAATGCCTAGAACAAGAAATTTCTATGAAACGCTTTATTGCTCTTTTGCTGGCATTCAGCGTTGGATCAGCCGCCATGGCCCACGGCAGCGCTACCGGAGGTGCCCTTGCTGGTGCTACCCACCCGTTGCTGGGTTTGGATCATCTGTTGATGCTGATCGCCGTTGGCACCGCAGCGGCTTCCGTCTCCTCCCAGCTGCTGTTGTGGGCCCTTGGTGGTGCTGTTGTTGGCGCCGCAGTGGGCTTTTCAGGTTTCCAGTTGGGATCAGCTGAGCTGTTGGCAGCATTGGCCATATCCGTGCTAGCTGGCATTTCTCTGCTGTCTTGGAGATTTCCTAATAACTTCAGCGCAAATAAAATCAGCGGCATTGTGGTGGCAGCAGCAGTTTCAATGCACGCCATGTTGCATGGCTTGGAAGCACCTAAAGACAACACAAGTTTGATTTGGTGGAGTGCTGCACTTTTAAGCTCCGCTGTTGTAGCCGGTGGCACTTATTTATTGCTGAAAAAATCAGCAATTGCCTATAGAAAAACAGCAGCGATCGCTTTGCTTGTGTTGGGTGGAGTGCTTTCTTTTGTTAATTAAATTTTGGAGCTAAAAATATTTTAGATGAAACAACGGCTCACAAATGGTGAAGTCATCGCCCTCAATAGGGCGCTGTAGCTGATCTGAAAGCGTTGCTCATCTCCAACCCCAAGTTTCATCGCTGCCCCGCTAACTACCAAGTGGTCGCTGGAGGCTCCCTCAATGGTGAGTTCAGCTGCGCTAAGGCCCGCTGGATCCGCATCTTGTTCGCCAAGGGCAAGCAGGGCTCGCCTTGTCATGGGTTGGGCTGGCCTTATTTGTGGAGTTATTTGTGATGTTGTTGGTCCATTAGAAAAGCTCGTGGAGTGGGGTTTTCCCCATGGTTGGCTTGGTTTTAGCTTGCACTCAATCACCTCAGCTACCAGGGTTATGGCATCCGTATAGAGCCCTGGGATTTGCTTGCGGGTGAGAGGCTCTCTGCCGAGTAGCAGTGCCTCGCCAAGGCGCAGGTGGTTGATCCGGCCTGGCTTCCCACCGCTTGCTAGCCAGGGAAGATTGGCGGAGTTGCCACCGGAACACCACTCCAACTTGATGCCAAAACGCGCCTCCATGGCATTAATTAGCCGCGATAGCTCCGCCATGTTGGTTGGATCAGGAGCGATCCCGTGCTGGCAACCCAAATTGGTGCCTATCCCCACCAGCAACAAACTTGGTAGCGCCAAGGTAAGCACCACCATCGCCTCCAGGTCTGCGGCGAGGACGCCTTCGCGCAAATCCCCAAGCTCCACCATCAACATCACCCCATGGCGTACTCCCTGGCAAGCCGCAGCAGCAGCAAGGGCTTTGAGCACGATTAGTTCGCTATTGCAACTGATGGCCGCATGGGCCACAACCCGCTCCACCTGGCTGAGCATTGGTGAACGAATCAGAAGCAAGGGAACACCTAATTCGCAACGATTCAGGATTTCAATTGATTCAATGCGCGCTTCTCCAATCGAATGCACCCCTGCTGCCACCCAGGTGCGGGCTATCTCCGGCATTCCCAGCGTTGATTTGCTTACACCAGTGACCTTGATCCCTTGGTTCGCAAGCCGATTCACCATCGTTCTTGCGTTGTGCTGAAGGTGCTCGAGATGAATCTCTAGCCTTGGAGCGCTCAAGGCTTTGGATTGGCTGGGGTACACAATTCAGGAAATGCCCGCAGCACCATTGCCACCAGGGCAGCGGGTGCGCGACTTACAGCATCGGTTACGGGAATTGCAAGTTCGGCCGAATAAAGGGCGATTGCTGCGCTCACCTCGGCGTCATCCATCCCCTCGTGGTTCAGGGTTAGGCCAATTACCCGCGTTGGTGCAAAGGATTCAATCAGCTTAATTTCACTGGCAGGTGTGGGCATAGGAATAAATGGGAAGTCGCTGAGCTGGCGGCGAGCTGGGGCGTGCTGCAGAACAACTGCTTGGGGTTGGCTACCCCGCAGAATGAAGCTTGAGGAGAGGTAGGCCGGATGACTGAGGGCCCCTTGACCTTCAATCACAATCACAGCTGGTTTTTCGCTGCGATAGGCCCCAACCACAGCCGCCTCCACTTCCCCTGAGCAAAATTGGGATGGAATTGCATCTAGGGGAATGCCATAGCGGCCCCCCTGAATGAGGCCTGTTTGGCCTGTACAAACCAAAACAGCGTGAATGCCACTTTCATTAAGGGCTTGCACCAACAGAGTGGCAGTGGTGCGTTTACCGATGGCGCCATCGGTGCCGAGTACGGCGATTCGAACGCAGCTTGCTGTGGCGATTGAGCCATTGAAGAGGTGCAGATCTTTTAAATCAGGCGGACGTCGCACATCTCTGATCGAAACGTTGTGCTGAGCAGCGGCGGCTGCGAATTCGGGGTCTTCATTGAGGAATTCGCGCATGCCACTCACCAGATCCAATCCCGCTGCCATGGCGGCTAGCAGTGCCCGGCGATCGGCATCTCCATAGAGGCCAGTGGCAGGGGCCATGCCGTAGATAAAGGTGGTGGCAGGTGGACCCTCTAAGGCCAACGCCGTGGGCAGATCGGCAACAATTGGTATGCCATTGCTGATGCCGTCTAGAAGCAGTCCGGCATCGTTACCCGCCAATTGGCTATCGATAACTGCCTTGATTTTGAAAGCCTCACAGAAGCGAACTAAACCATGGGCTGTTTTGCCGTCTAGCCCTGCGAAGTTGCCTTCGCAATAAACTAAAGCAGCTTTTGTTACCACTGGTGGTGGCAACAAATTAAATTTCAGGTTGATAACCTGGTTTGTAAATGCCAATAAAGCCAGGCCCGATCAGTTACTAAAACTTTAAAAAGTTAGAGTGGAGATTTCAGGGCTCAGAGGTGGCCGCTGGGGGGCGTGGGTTTAACTATTATAGGTTATTCACGGGGATGCTGGTTGTTTAGGTGCTGCAACTGCCTTGAGGGCAGCCAGCCTGCATGGGTGGCTGCCCCTGGAATTGCTTTCATTGAATAATTATTTATCTCAATAAGATGAACCTGGGCTGGTAGGGATTTTTGATAATCACTGCTTTGGCGTTTTAATAAAAGTAGCAACACTTGGCGTGTTGAATCGTAGTGAAGCTTGCTGCCTGGATCAAGCTCCCTGCTAGTTAGTGGTAGCCTATGCATTAATTTTCCTTGCTTATTTAATTCTAGTAACTCAAGTAAGGGATTGCGGATGCCACTCAGCAAGAGCAGCCAAATTCTCTCTCCGCCACCAGCGCAAGCTGTTGCCAGAAGGGCCTCACTGCCAAGCCAAATTTGTTTTGGTGCTTTTCCTGACTCAAGTAGTTCAAGCGAGCGGCGGTAATCAGGCCAATGGCGCACCAGAAGAGCTCGACCTGGTTGCGGGCAAAAACTACTCAGGTCGCGGCTGCCGGGCAGCAATTCCTTTTTTGCAGGCAGTGGAGGCAGGCTTTGCAGGCTCAAACCATCAAGTTGAGGCACCACCAGCTGATGGCCCTGGGGAACCAGCTGAATCGGCCCGCTTGCCTCCACGGCTAGCCGTTGGGGTTGTTGTAAATCAGCAGCTTCAAATCTGCTTAACTCCACCCGGCTGCCCGGTTCCTTTGCGTTTGAAGATTGCACTAAAAGATCACCTCTGTTGTCACTACTAAGGGCAGCAAAAATCAATGGATTTTTATTAATTTGTTTTTCCCGTAGCGGTGTTCCCTGAGCTGAAAGCATCAGCACCCACACCTGGCTATCCATTGCTTTTAGATTATTAACAAAAGCCACACCCCTGCCATTGCCTAGCGGTAAAAAGTTTTGAATCAGGCCCCGCACCGGTGATAGCGGCTGCCAGCTATTATTATGCCAGCGTTGGATTTGATCACCGCCTACCACTGGCCTTGCGGCTAATAATGTTGGCCTTAGCTCCCATAGCCAGCGGCTCTGTTTAAACTGCACCCCGCGGATATCTTTGCCCTTTAATTGCAATTCAAACGGCTGCTTAATTGGCCCTGTTGCTTTAATTAATAGTGTGTAATTGTTGCCATTACCTAGTAACTGATGGGCCACTTGCGGCTTTAGTTGCAAGCCGCGCCGCAAGCTTTCCCCATCCATTAAACGACTAAAACGAATGCTTAGGGCTCCGCTATTACGGCCAGGCGCTATCGCTTCAATTGCAAGCAATCGCGGCGGCCGCCTCAATAGCAATTGCTGTTGCAGCAGTGCAAGGCCAAGGCCTGCCCCTAGCACCAGCCACCACTTTTTCATGGTTCCAGGGGCCTAGTTGGGGCCGCGATTGCTTTGATCTGCTTTGCCACCAGCACCGATCGCAGGCTGCCTTGGTGGTTTTCCACTGCCATCACGCCCTTTATTTGCAGCCATTGATCTGGCTTGGGCCAGCCGTTGCTGGATTTTGTTTTGGGCCACCTAACGGCCAAACCCACCGGTGTGGCATCAGCAAGGCAACAGCGCACCAGCAATCTGGCGATCTCAGGCGGTTTACCCGGCACATCAAGAACAAAACCACTCACCTGAACGGGATCGCCCCCATAGAGATTGGGGTCGGGTTGGCTATTGAGCAGCCGCACCCAATCGGTGAGGCTGCGTTGTTCTGGTGGCGAAAGAAATGAGAGTTCGCTTTGCCCTAATTGGGCGCCTGAGCGATTAGCCGCCAGGGTTGAGAGTGATGGTTTTGGCGGCCAAATCCATAGGCCCATGGCCGTGAGGCTCAGCACAATCAGCGGCCAGATTTTAGTTGCTTTGTTGCTTACTTTTGCTGAGCAAAAGCCGGCAATAGCAATCATCAATAGCACTAGCCCAGCAATTAGAACAAGGCTATGGAAATTGCTATGCAATAACAAATTAAGGCGTTGATCTAGCCAACATTTGAGCAGCACCGCTCCGAGAAACCCCAGCACTAGATATTTCATAGCAAAAGCAAATTCAAGGCCTGGCCAATTAGCAAAACCGTGAGGGAAACACCAGCTAGCACAAGCCCCATGGCTCGCCAGGTAAATACCCGGCCTAGAAGGCTCACACTTTTTAGATCAATCACTGGGCCGAGTAATAAAAAGGCCAGCAGAGCCCCCGGGGTTACTTGATCTGCAAAACCCAAGGCTAAGAATGCATCAACGCTTGAGCACACGCTCACCACAAGTGCCAGCAACATCAGGCTCACCACTGAAAGGGTGGGTGCTTGGCCCAGGGCAAGGAATAGATCCCTTGGAATCAAAGTTTGAATTAAGGCAGCCACGGCACAACCCAGCACCAGCAAACTTCCCAATTCAAGAAATTCATCTACCCCATGGCTTAGTAGCCCAGCTGGTTTGTTTTGAACACTCGATTTTAGATCCGTTGTTAGCGCCGCCAATGGTTGGCCGATTAGGCCTGTTGAACGCTCCAGCAGGGAAACCGCTGCCAATGGTTGGCTTAAGCGCCTTTCCGCCAGCAATTCCGAATTTAAAAGTTTTGATTCTGATATCAGTTGCAGCAAGCCTGAAAGCACCAGTGCAATCACCACACTGCCGGCGGGCCTCAGCAGCAATAACCAAGGTTTATCTGGGAAGGCAGCCCAGGTGCTCAGCAGCACCACCGGATTGAGCACCGGCGCAGCAAACAAAAAGCCAAATGCTGTGCCGAGGGGGGCGCCCACAGCTAGCAAACGGCGGGCAACAGGCACATTGCCGCATTCGCAGGCGGGTAAAGCAAAACCGAGCAGTGCTCCACTCAGGGGCCCCAAAAGCGCTCCCTTTGGTAGTTTTTGCAGCCAATGGCCACTGGGATCGAAGGCCCTTGCCAGGCTGGAAATGGCAACGCCAATTAATAAAAATGGCAATGCCTCTAGCAATAGGCCTTGAAACACCGCCCACACGGTTGCTATTTGCGCCATTGCTTCCTAGGGGCTAACGCCACTGGGTTGGTTGTAGAGCCAGTTCAAGGTGAGGCGATCCCTATTGCTCAATTGTTTAATCGGCGTGGGCCCTGGTTTTGCTGCCATCACATCAGTGGGCTGATCACTATGGCCCCATAGGCCAAAGCCATGGCCCAATTCATGCAGGCTGGTGGCTTCGATTGCCTCCTGGCGGATGCCGGGGCTAATTAACAAATCAACAAGGGGTTCAACTATTTTTTTACCACCCCTTTGCACCAGTTCAAAACTGAGCAGGGCCCTGCCATTACTGGCTCTGCCCGCCTGCAGCGGTGGATTGCGACGCCACAGCCTCAGGTGGGCATCGCTGGCATTTTTAACTCGAATTAATTGCAGGTGGGTGGCCCAAGTGGCCAATGATGTTTCCACGGCCCCATGCCAGCGCTTACTCCATAAATCAGGACCTGGGGGTTCAACCCACACGCACCACAAGGGCAGGGTTACCCAACCCCTTCTTGATGGTTCCAGGGCTGCTGCATAGCCTGGCCTATCACCAGGGGAAATACTGGCCATAGGGGCAACCTCTGGGGCTGCAACTCGCATCTCCACCGGCGGGCAGGGGATCATCCCCCGCTGCCAACCCCACGGGCCATGAGGCTTGCCATGAAGGGCAGGGTTGCAAAGGCGAGCAACTCCAAATTTATTACCCAACCGATCCGTTGGGCAGCGGCGGCGGAAAAGTTAGGGGTTTCACCTTTGCGCAGGGGAATGGCCCAGAGCACATAGGTAATGGTGGGATAAAGCGAAAGGGCACCAGCGCTGAGATAGATACCCACCTTCCACCAGAAAAGCGGATTTTCAGTGTAAAAATCAGCCCCTTGGCCGAAATAAAGCACCCGCAACACACCACTGCCGAGGAGCGTGAGGGCAGCAAGGCCGTAAACCACGTCGGTGATGATTAATTTTGTGGCGGTGCTGCGATCGGGGTTGGCACGAATCAAAAAGCGTTCGGCGGTGAGGGCTGCAAAACACAGCATGAAGCTCAGTTCATGGGCGTAGGCCATGCCCGCGCGGCTTACTACTGAAGCGTCCATCGAAACAATCCGATACCGCCGGGACAGTAACCGTTTATCAAGCCCACTGCGAGCAAGTCCACCACTTTTTGGAATTCAATTGCCTTAAGGCCTATCTTTTGTGGCTTTTCGTTGCAATGGTAAAGCATTTGTTAGTTGATTCTTGAGCTGGAAGCAATAACGAATAAAACATAAACTACTAAGCCTTTATGACGGTTTCTAGAAAATCAAACAGTTCCCCTAGGTTCAAATCAATGCCCCCGCCCAGGTTCGCTAATGAGCAGTTCACTCAGTGCCTTTCTTGGTGAGATTGGTAGGCATCAGCTACTCACCCCTGAACAGGAATTAACCCTTGGCCGCAAGGTGCAGGCCATGGCTCCCCTGCTGGAAAAAAGTGCAACTGATCTAACCGCAGATGAAAGGCGGCAACTGCGCTTGGGGGAAAGGGCTAAAAACCAGATGATCACTGCAAATTTACGTTTAGTTGTGAATCTGGCTAAGCGTTATCAAGGCAAGGGTTTAGATCTGCTCGACCTAATTCAAGAAGGCACCATTGGCCTCACCCGTGCGGTGGAAAAATATGATCCCACCCGCGGACATAGATTCAGTACATATGCCTATTGGTGGATTCGTCAGGGTTTAAATCGCGCCCTATCTACCCAAAGTCGTGCAATTCGAATTCCGGTGAATGTGAATGAAAAACTAACCAAACTTCGGGCGGCAAAAGCACGTTTGCTTCAAGCCACCGGCAGGCCCCCCTCCAGCAGCGATTTGGCTGATTGCCTCAAACTTCCTCTCGATGAAGTGGAAGATCTCCTCGGCTGTGAATTGCGCAGCATCACCGTTAGTTTGCAGGGGGTGGTGAAATCAAAATCCGATCCCTCCGAACTGCTCGACTTATTGGCCAGTGAAGAGATCCCACCGATGGAGCGGGCTGAACAGGATGAGCGCTCCCAGGCGGTATGGACCCTCCTCGATGAATCAAGCCTCACCCCTAAGGAGCGCACTGTTGTGATGCTGCGTTTCGGCCTTGATGGCAGCAATGAATGGCGCACCTTGGCAGAGGTGGCAAGGCAGATGGGTTGCAGCCGCGAATATTGCCGTCAGGTGGTGCAAAGGTCCCTGCGTAAATTGCGCCGTGCCGGGATTCAATCTGGTTTGGTGGAAGCCACTGGCACTTTCGGTTGATGTCTAAATTGCTGCAATGGCCCCTCCTGCTTCCACGCTCAATCCAGATCAGCTGGAGCAGCTGGAGCTGTTCCTCAAGGATTGGCTGCGCCATAGCGGTCGCACCCAGGCCGATTTAAGGCGCTCCCTTAGGGCTGGCTCGATTCGTATGCCAGCCCTATTGCAGGAGCTGCAACGCACGGTGATGCAAGCCGGTGTGGTGGGTTTAGCCGAAAGGCTTTGTAACATCGAGGCTGAATGGCAGCACCACAGCCCGCCGGTAGTTGGCGAGGAATTAGCCCAGCTCGATCTTCTCCTTCAATCGATTCGTAACGACGCCAGCTGAACCTTTTTGGGGCAAAGTGGCGGTAGTTGATTGGGAACTGAACTTGGCTTCTATTTTTTGCCGCTTAGCACTCAGTTTCTTGGGTGCGTTGGTTTTAATTCCTGGTGCGGTTTTGGCCCAATCCGAGAGTTATCTCCTGGGGCCTGGTTCAAATGTTGGGCCCGCCTCAACGCTGAAAACCGTCAATTGCGTTACCAATCCAGATGGTTCCACCACCTGCGACACGCGCATTGAAAATCCAGCGGGCGACACCCAGGCAAAGCCCCAAACCAATTATTTCAATAATTGAGCAAAATGTTGCTCCAATTTTTTCGAAACGACCAACTTTTTCAACGCGGTTTGAGCCGCTTCCAGCGGGCCCTAGCCAAGGTGCTAGCCATCGCCATGGTGGTTGTGATAATCGCTGCCACTATTCAGCTGTTGGTTGTTATTGGCACTGAGGTGTCACCGGGCAATAGTCCCCTGTTAGGTCCTGAATTAGAGCGGGTTTTGGGCGATGTGCTCGCTTTGTTAATCACCATCGAAGTGCTGGAAAATATCACCGCCTATCTCAAAGACCACAAGATTCAGGTGGAGTTGGTGTTGGCAACCGCCATCACAGCAATGGCCCGTAAGATCATTGTTTTACCGGCGGATGTGGGCGGTAAGCCCCTTCTTGTGGCAAGCCTTGGCCTTGGCACCTTGGCCCTGTGTGCCGCCTATTGGTTGATTAGCCGTGGTGGCAATCAACTCAAGGCTTGATTACATCAGCTAATCCATTTGCTTTCAGCACCGTTTGAACACCGGCATGAAACGGGCTCCAATTCAAATTTTGCACCCGATCTAAAACCCCTTGGCTGCATCCCATCGCGATCAGCTGGCCATCGGCCTGCATTGCTTTTGCGTAGGCATCAACCATGCTGCGCAATAGATTTAATTTGTCTTGCCTTTCAGCCGCAGCGCTGGGGCCCGTAGCAAGCCAGGCGCGGCTCACCTGTTCACCAACCATCTCATCGCGGTCGGCCTTCGGCACCCGGCGGCACACATCCATGGCCTGGGCTGCTTCTGCCATGGTTTGCTTTGCCGCTTGGGCATGCACCTCTGGGCAAGCAAAGCAAAGGGCTAACAGTGCTAACAGGGGAATTTTCATTTCAAAAAGCTAGGGGTTGAACTGTTCTATTGCCATCAATTTTGGCTCAATGAACAGGGTGAGCCATAGGCAACCGCCGCTGCCACTGCAAGCTTCCACCCGATGGCAACGGTGGGGGGCGATCCAAAACCAATCCCCTGCCCCAAGGTTGCGGGCCGTGGGTTCATCGGCAAAACGCAGTTGCGCACTGCCTGTTAGAAGGGCAACCCACTCCCCCATGGGCTGGTTGTACCACTGGCCAGAAGGGGTGCTGGCAGCAACTGAATGGATTAATTCCAAGCGCAAACCCTTGCCCTCCAGCAATAACTGCACCCGTTCGCCGCCTGGTGGCGGCGCTGCACTGGCCCAAAGGTTGTTTACAGCCGCATTTGTTTGCAATATTGGTTCTCCCCAGCGTTGCCCGATCTGTAGACCCTGGTCTGCAGCGAGGGCTACCACCTCTAGGTGATTGCTGCAGGCGCTTAGGCGTTCTCGCAGTTGGGGATTGCCCTCAATCAGTGCCACCAGCTGGTTGAGTTGTGCCACCTTTTCTAGAAACTGTTGCAGCTGCTCCTCAGCCATGGGGATAGGCCGTTAGTTGATGATGGTTGAGTGTGCCTGCCCGTGTAATCCAACGGCAGAGATAAGCGACTTAAAATCGCTCCAGTGCGGGTTCGAATCCCGCCACGGGCACCACTTAAAAACCAGCTCTTCCAGGAGTACCCCTTGCCTTTTCAGCACCTGCTCTCCCAGCTGCCCCAAGGCACCCTGCTGGTGTTTCTGGCCTATGGCCTTCTGGCTGGTGCCTATCTGCTGGTGGTGCCGCTGCTGCTTTTTCTTTGGATGAATAAACGCTGGCACCTGATGGGCAAATTTGAACGCACTTTTGTTTACGGCTTGGTGTTCCTATTTTTTCCGGGCTTAATCCTTTTTGCTCCCTTCCTCAACCTGCGCCTTCAAGGTCAGGGTGAGGCTTGATTGCCATGACCAGAGCCCGTGCCCTATGGCTTTGCTTAGCGGTATTTGTGCTTGGTGGTTTGGGTTACTGGGGCTTTAAAGCCGCAGGCCTGGGGGGCATTGATGCCGGTATCGCCGCAGAGGCAGTTCTTGTGCTTTTGGTTGTGGGTTGGACCGGCAGCTACCTCTTCAGGGTGGTTACTGGCCGCATGACCTTCATGGAGCAAAGGCGCCGCTATCGCACTGCCTACGACGCCCTAACTACCGAACAGCTGCGCGAGCGTTTTGAAAGCCTTTCCCCAGAGGAGCAGCAGGCCCTGCTCAAGGAAGTGGGTCAATGAAATCTGCTATCTCCAGCTGTTTTGAGCGCTTGCGGGCCGAGGGTCGTTGCGCCCTGATGCCGTTCCTCACCGCCGGGGACCCAAATCTCGCCACCACTAGGGCCGCTCTGCTGGCCCTCCAGGAGGCTGGCGCAGATTTGGTGGAACTGGGGATCCCATATAGCGATCCTTTGGCTGATGGGCCCGTTATTCAAGCGGCGGCTGGCCGCGCCTTGGCTGCGGGTACCACCCTTGCTGGTGTTTTAGAGCTGCTCAGCAGCCTTAAAGGAGAGCTGAAGCTGCCAGTGGTGTTATTCACCTACAGCAATCCACTTTTAAATTGTGGAATGGAGAGTTTCTGCCAACAGGCTGCCGCTGCAGGGGCAGCGGGCCTGTTGGTGCCTGATTTACCCCTGGAGGAGGCTGAGCGTCTTTCACCCATAGCCGCAGCGGCAGGGCTTGATTTAGTGCTGCTCGTTGCCCCCACCACCCCGCCGCAACGGATGGCCCGCATCGTTGCAGCCAGCAGGGGCTTTACCTATTTGGTGAGTGTTACGGGTGTTACGGGGGAACGCAGCCAAATGGAAACAAGGGTTGCTGGCTTAGTGCAGCAAATCAAGGCCTTAGGTCCCACCCCTGTGGCGGTGGGATTTGGCATCTCAGGGGTGGAACAAGCAGTTCAGGTGCGCGATTGGGGCGCCGATGGCGCCATCGTTGGTAGTGCCTTGGTAAAACGCATGGCTTTGGCTGAGCCTGTTGCCGCTGCCCAGCAGTTCTGCAGCGAATTGCGCACAGCCCTTGATAGTTAAATAAGCAGCAGCGGTTTCTTTTTTGGTCATGCGTTTTGTGCTCTGGGGCACCTATTGCTCCAATGCCCTTGAGGCCCGCACCCCCTATCGGGAGCAGCATCTAGCTGGTTTAAGGCGTCAACAGGAAGAAGGGATTTTGATTACCCTTGGCCCCACAGAAACAACCAGCCATGTGTTTGGCATCTATGAAGCTGAAACAAAACTCCAGGTGGAAGAACTAATCAAAAACGATATCTACTGGCTTCGAGGTATTTGGACTGCCTTTGAAATCTATCCCTGGATCCAAGCCCTATGAAGGCCAGTTAGTGAGAGCCTGTTGCCACACCCATTCGCCCACAGCATCGGCGCCATCAGGGCCGAGAAGGGATCCATAGGCACCCATTGAACCCTTGCCTTGGGTTGCAATGGCGCTGATGGCAGTTGCATCCAAAATGCCGTTCTTTTGCAATGCTGCCAGTTTTAATGTTTTAGCGCGGCGAATGATGTTGCCACCATTAATGTGGCAGCCGATGCAATATTGGTTAAATAATTGCTCACCAGAGCTGGCGGTGGGGGCAATTAGAAGCAGAAAGCTCAGCAGGAAAGAAAAAATTTTGTTCACCAGATTTGAAAGCTAGGTTTGCTGTATTTAGCCGTTTGAATACTCCAGCCCCGTTCAGTTAGTTGCCTTAATTCCCTAAATAAATCAGCATCGCTACCACCGGCAAGCCAAGCTTTTTTTAAACGAGGTAAATCCTCTAATACCTTTGCCATTGGCATCTCAAGCAATAACAGATTGGTTCCTTCACCATGGCGTTGGATTGGTCCAAGGTTGGTTTGTTGCCAGAGCCTAAGCAGTAGATCGAGGGCTAAGGCCTCCCCCTGTTGGCCTGGATCGGCATCAGCGGCAATGGGTTCAGCCAATGATGCCCCGCCAATTGGTAGACGGCGTTTTCCATTTTGATTAAGAAGGGCCAGGCAAACGAGATAGTGATCATTGGCCATGGCCTAATTGCTATCGCAAAACGACCCCTAAGGTTAGGGGCTCCAGATGGTCAGATCAGCCTGGTGATGGCGCCACCTTTAGTTCTTGTGCATGGCCTCTGGGATCATCCCGCTGTTTTTAATCGTTTAAGGGCATATCTCGCCCCCGCAGATTTTGAAATTTTTTGCCCCCACCTGCCCCATCGCTTGGGCGACACGCCATTAATTGCTTTAGCTGAGCAATTAGAGCAGCAATTACAGCTCCGTTATGGAGCGGAGCAACCCCTAAATGTGTTGGGTTTTTCCATGGGTGGGTTGGTGCTGCGTTGCTGGTTGCAGCTTCTAGGGGGAAACCAGCGCACCAAACGTTTTGTGAGCATTGGCAGCCCCCACCAAGGCACGATTACGGCCCTGCCCTGTCCCCGTTGGCTTTTACCGGGAATTGCCGATATGAAACCCGGCAGCCCATTGCTCAACTCACTTAATGCGAACCTGCACTGCCTCGATGGCGTGGAATGCCACAGCTTTTATTGCTTGCTGGATGCCATGGTGATGCCCTACTGGAGTGCCGCCCTAGCGGTGGGCAGCGTGCAGCGTTTACCCGTGTGGAATCACCGTCAACTGATTAGTTCAGCTGGTGCCTTGGCTCCTGTGGCGGCATTGCTATTGCTCAACGGGGGTGATGTTGGGAACAATTAAGAGGAATAGGCACCACCAGGCCAGCACCAGCACGGCAACGGCAGCGGTTAACCACCAAATGTGCAGCACTAGCCAACTGGTGGTGATAGCAACAGTGCCCGTGAGCAGGATTGTCCAGGGTTGACACCACCAGGGTTTCAACGACCAAAAGGGATGGGCCATGCTGAAAAATGAATAATCGGATGCAGCTAATTGTGAACGGAATTTTTGAAGCTAGGGATGCTGAGCGGCTCTGTTTTCCAGCAACTGAACGTAATCGCGAAGCTATTGCGCTTGTGTTGGAACCATTGTTGCCGCAGGCTGGTTTGGTGTTGGAAATAGCCAGTGGCAGTGGCGAACATCTTTGCTATTTGCAGCAGCGGTTTAGCAGCAGCCACCCTGATTTGCGCTGGCGCGGTAGCGACCCTGAACCGGCCCATCGAGCCAGCATTGCGGCTTGGGCCAAGCATTTCGGTTTAGCTGCCATGGCGGCTCCGCTTGAGCTTGATGCCATGGCGGCCCATTGGCCAAACCTTGGCGAACAGCCAGCTTTGCTGCTTTGCATCAACATGATCCATATCGCCCCATGGGCCGCCACCAAGGGACTGTTCGCCCATGGGGCGCAGCTTTTACTGCCGGGGAATTTGCTCGTGCTCTATGGCCCCTTCCGTGAAGTTGGCTTGCCGCTAAGCCCAAGTAATCAAGCTTTTGATAACTCCTTGCAAGAGCGAGATCCAAGTTGGGGGCTTCGTTGCCTTGGGGAGGTGAGCAGCCTTGCCCAGCACCATGGTTTTGAACTGTTTGGCCGTTGGCCGATGCCCGCAAACAACCTCACCGTTGCATTTCAACGCTGCTAGAGCTCACGATGCAGCTCCATTGCACTGCTTTTACCTGATCGCGGCGCCAGGAATGGAATAACTCTGGTTCAGCCACTGTGCAGAGGGGGCAGCTGCTGATTTGCGCTTCCGCAAGGCCAAGTTGCTTCAGTTGCCACCAGGCAGCCCTGCGGATATCTAAGCGATCGCAGCCAGGCTTTGAATCTGGCAGCACCGCAGCAATAGCCTGCAGCTGCTCAATTTCGCCTAATTGGCTGCTCACCTGCCTTTCCACCTGGTAGTTGGGCCCGCTTACGGCCGGTCCCAGCGCCACTAGTAAATCTTTGCGTTTGCTACCGGCTGCTTCCATTTGCTGGATTGCTTCTTTGAGGATGCCGCCCGCTACCCCACGCCAGCCTGCATGGCAGGCGGCTACCCGGCCAGTGGCGGCATCGGCCAGCAGCACAGGGGTGCAATCAGCACCACATACCCACAAACTTTGCCCTCCTTTTGTGCTCACTAACCCATCGGCCTCCGGCCATGGCGCTTGGCTGGCCTGGGGGGCTGGGAGCACCAAGGCGCTATGGATCTGTTGGGGGCGATGCACGCTCACCCCAGAGCTCACATAGCCCACGAGCTCCTCTGGGCCGCGGCCATGCCATTGGCGCGTGAAAAAGCCGTGTTCAAATTCCTCAAGTTGGTTGCATTGCAGGTAGTAGCCGCCGTAGGTGCCAATCCAGGTCCAGCCGGGAATGTTGTTGAAACCTTTATCGGGTTTGTTAAACGGGCCCTCAGCCATCGGCTAGATCTCGCAATAACCAAAAGCCAGAAAAGTTGCTCACTGCCTCGCTGCTTTGCACCGCCAAAAATTGCAAGCCACCGGCATTGCTGCGGGCTTCATTCAATACTTGCTTAGCGGCATCTGCCGCCTCTGGCGCTAGGTCACTAACCAACCAGCGATCCTCAATACCTGCTTCCAGCACTAGTTGTTGATCGCGCACTTCCAAGCGCACAGGTTCAAGGCCGCTTAACCAACCGGCCAGGGCTAGGGCACGGCTGGGGCTAAATAACCTCACGCCAGGAATCGATGCAGCTTTTGATAGTTCAGGTAGGGGAATCAAGCCGGCAAAATCGATCGGCCATTGGTTTGCCTCCGCCAGGCTTGCAGCTGGAAGGCTGGCCCAGCTCCATTGATCACCCCTTACCGCTTCCGGTAGGGGCAGGGCCAAGGGCTTGATGGGGCTGGGGGGTGGCGCTAAAGGACCAACCAAAAAGCCTTCCATGGCTGGATATACCGCGGCCTCCCGTTCTTGAATCCATTCGATTAGGCCATAGCAACGGCGGCTGCCGATCACCTCAAGGCCCAGGGGCTCTGCGGCCCTCTGCACCATCGTTCGCATCGATGGACGCCAGCAACGCAGCCGTGGAGCTATTTCAATGCCCTCGGCTTTCGCTTCTCTGATGGCATCGCTGAGGGCCTGGTTAAGCCACTGGGAATTAACGCTTTCAGCTGGGCAAAAGCGCTGCCAGCGGAAGCTGTTATTGGAGCTATTCAGCAGCAATTCCCAACGTTTTTTGCCGTTGGCATCTTGAAGGGGCCGGGAGTAGTAATCGAGCTCCCAATCCGCCGGCAGGCTATTCATCCCGCCGATTGTTCCTTTTGGCGGATCATGTTGCGGGCGCGGTTAGCCCTGTCTTCTGCTTCTTTCATCACCTTTGCTTTATCAACCAGTAGTTCACCTGGTTGATTTTCTAGTAGGGCGGTGTTTAGGCCGATGCGACCACGGCCTGGATCCAATTCCATGATTAGTGCCTGAATTGTTTCACCGGTTTCAAATGCCTCGCGCAGATCGCGCAGGGCACCACCGGTGATGCTGCTTTGGTGTAACAAACCACTCACGCCGCCAAGGTCTACAAAAAAGCCATAGGGCTTGAGGCTCACAACCTGGCCGCTCACCAACTGGCCCACTTCTAAGTTGGCAAATTTGGCGCTGGTGGAAGCTTTCTTTTCTGATAGCACCAGCTTGCGTGTTTCGGGATTTACTTCCAGGAAGGCAACCCCAATTGTTTTACCCACAAGGGCTTCATGGTTTTCGCCATCTTCTAATTGAGAGCGGGGGATAAAGCCCCTTAACCCCTCCAGATCGCAGGTGCAGCCGCCGCGGTTAAAGCCTGTGAGCTTCACTTGAACAACCTTGCCGTCTTTTTCTAACTGGCGCACTTTTTCCCAAGCCTGGCGCAGGGCTAGGGCCCTACAGCTAATCGTTACCATTCCATCGGCATTTTGCTCGCGGGTAACAAGTACCTGCACCTCAATACCCTTGGGGAAACGAGTTTTTAGCTCGGTTATTACACCGAGGCCACATTCGGCTTTTGGCATAAATCCCGGAGCTTTGCCACCGATATCTACGTAGATGCCATCACTCTCATGGGCGATCACGGTGCCGGTAACCACATCGCCGGTGGCACCGATCGGTTCGTTTTCGTCTAGGGCGGCAAGGAAAGCTTCTTCATCAAAATCAAAATCATCAACTTGCCTGCGGCTGCTACTAACGGCTTGAGGCTCCCGTTTCTTTTCTGCAGCACCAAGAAGATCGGCCATGGTGAGGCCCTCCATATCGTTGCTGGTGCTGCGCCCTTCAAAGCTTGGTTTGGGCTGCACCTTGCTGGCTGCAGCTTGAGCCTTAGCTTCCACTGCTGCTTGTTCCGCAGCCTCTTTTAAACGGCGATCCTCCTCTTCTTTTTTGCTGATATGCAGGATTGCCAGGGGCTTCCTGATGGGGGCAGCGGGGCGGGGGCGGGGTGTGGCGCTGCCGGGGGACGCCATGATCCAGGGTTAATGCGATCCCACACTCTAGGCAGCGCCACACACCCAATGGTTAGCAATCGCCAGCTTGATCAACTTTCCTGGCCTGCGGTGCAGGCGGCCGGGTCGACCGTAGGCAGCACTTTGGTTTTGCCGATTGGGGCTGTTGAACAACATGGCCCCCATCTGCCCCTTGCCACCGATGCCTTGTTTGCTGAGGCGGTAATTGATCGAGTGCTGGCTGTGCTACCAGCCGATTTGCCGATTTGGCGGTTACCAACCTTGAGTTATGGCTTTTCCCCGGAGCACCTGGGTTTCCCTGGAACCGTTTCCTTAAGTGCGGAAACGCTGCTGGCCCAGCTCAAGGCCCTGGCTGCTATGGCAGCGAGCGCTGGTTTTCAACGCTTGGTTTTTTTCAATGGCCATGGCGGTCAAATTGCTTTGCTCCAGGTGGCTGCCCGTGAAATCCAGCAGCAGCTGCCCCAGTTGGCGCTTTTGCCTTGGTTCCTCTGGAGCGGTCCCCAAGGGGTGTTGGAAATTATTCCCGAGCCTGAACGCAGCCAAGGGCTCCATGGGGGCAGGCTTGAAACCAGCTTGATGCTTGCCCTCTTTCCCCATCTGGTGGGCCCCTTGCCCGCCCCTGAACCCCTGCCGCAGCCGCCCCAGGGCCTTTCCCTGGAGGGGCCAGTTCCCACCGCCTGGCAAACCCGTTGCATCAGCGCCAACGGCGTGGTGGGCAATCCCAATGGGGCTAGCGCTGGGGAGGGCGAATTGCTGTTAAGGGGCTTGGTAGAGGGCTGGTGTGAGCTTTTCCAAAGCCTCGTTCAAAGCAGGTGGCCCCAATTACCCTCGGAGCTAAGTACAGTGCAGCGTCATACCTTTGCTACTAAGCCGTAATGGCAAGTTCCGTGCTGGTTCCCTCTATTGCAGATGGCTTGCCTGATTTCAGCAGCGAGGCATACAAATCTGCCTACAGCCGCATAAATGCGATCGTTATCGAAGGTGAGCAGGAAGCCCACGACAACTACATCTCCTTAGGCAGCTTGATACCCACCCAGGTTGAGGAATTGGCTCAGTTGGCCCGCATGGAGCTCAAGCACATGAAGGGTTTTCAAGCCTGCGGTAAAAATTTGGGGGTTGAGGCAGACATGGCCTTTGCTAAAATGTTTTTTGCGCCATTGCACAACAACTTCAAGCAAGCCTTGGCGGCAAATCAGGTTGTTACCTGCCTGGTGATCCAGGCCCTGATGATTGAAGCATTTGCCATTGCCGCTTATCACATCTATATCCCAGTGGCCGACCCATTTGCGCGTAAAATAACCGAAGGGGTGGTGAAGGATGAATACACCCATCTCAACTATGGCCAGGAATGGCTGAAGGCAAATTTTGAAGCCAGCCGCAGTGAAATCGAGCAGGCAAATCGCACAAACCTGCCGATCATTCGCCGCATGTTGGAGCAGGTTGCAAACGATGCAGCCGAACTTCACATGGAAAAGGAAAGTTTGATTGAGGATTTCTTGATCGCTTACCAAGAAGCCTTGATGGAGATCGGTTTTAGCCCCCGCGATCTGGCCCGCATGAGTGCAGCGGCCCTTGTGTCCTAGGTGTTGCTTTCTGCCTCTTGGTGTCGTGGGACACTATTGAACAATTCAATGCCCGCACCCTGTGCTGGTGGGCAAAGGGAATAGAACATGTTTGGTTTGATCGGTCACTCAAGCAGTTTCAGTGAGGCACGCCTCAAGGCCCGCGACCTGGGTTTTGAAGACCTTGCCGATGGGGAACTTGATATTTGGTGCAGCGCACCGCCCCAGCTGCTTGAAACATTTGAAGTAACAAGTAATACCGGTAAAACAATCCAAGGCACCTACATAGATTCTTGCTTTGTGCCTGAAATGCTCAGCCGTTTTAAAACGGCCACGCGCAAGGTACAAAACGCTATGGAATTGGCTCAAAAAAGAGGTATTAATATCACTGCGTTAGGTGGATTTACCTCAATTATTTTTGAGAATTTCAACCTCGCTAAATTTCAGCAAATTCGATCCACCCTTCTGCAGTGGGAGCGTTTCACCACCGGTAACACCCATACCGCCTGGGTTATCTGCCGCCAGGTAGAACAAAATGCGCCTTTGATGGGCATCGATCTAGCAAAAGCGCGGGTGGCTGTGGTGGGTGCCACCGGCGATATCGGCAGTGCGGTTTGCCGTTGGTTGAGCCGCCGCAGCGGTGTGGCTGATTTGCTTTTGGTGGCCCGCCAGCAGCAAAGGCTCAACGACCTGCGCACGGAACTCGGCGGCGGTGAAGTTCTTTCCCTGGAGGAGGCACTGCCTGAGGCTGATGTGGTGGTGTGGGTTGCTTCTCTGCCCCAAACCCTCACGATCGATTCAGCCAGTTTGCGAAAGCCTTGTTTGATGATTGATGGCGGCTACCCAAAGAATTTGGATGGCAAGGTTAATTCCCCCCATGTGAATGTGCTGAAGGGTGGGATTGTTGAATTTGCCCGAGATATTGGCTGGCAAATGATGGAAATGGCAGAAATGGCTAACCCTCGCCGCCAGTTGTTTGCCTGTTTTGCTGAGGCAATGCTGCTTGAATTTGAAGATTGGCATACTAATTTCAGCTGGGGCCGCAACAACATCACCCTCGAGGCGATGGAACAGATAGGTGCAGCATCAATCCGCCACGGATTTTCTGTATTGGGATTGGAAGCAGCATCAATTTCACCCCTGCCAATTGCAGCTTGAAGCCCATGGCTGTGCGTCGTTTCCTACTGGATTTTGAAAAGCCCTTGGTGGATTTGGAGGAACAGATTGATCAAATTCGCCAGTTAGCCCGCGATTCAGAGGTGGATGTAAGCCAGCAATTGCTGCAGCTTGAAACCCTGGCTGCCCGCCGCCGTCAAGACATCTTTGGCTCCCTCACACCAGCCCAAAAAATCCAGGTGGCCCGCCATCCCCATCGGCCCAGTTGCCTCGATTACATCCAAGTAATTAGTGAAAAATGGATCGAACTCCACGGTGACCGTTGCGGTTCAGATGATCAGGCCTTAGTTGGCGGTTTAGGCCAACTTGGCGAACAGCCGGTGATGTTCCTTGGCCATCAAAAGGGTCGTGATACGAAAGAAAATGTGGCACGTAATTTTGGGATGGCATCCCCAGGCGGCTATCGCAAAGCGCTGAGGTTGATGCGCCATGCCGATCGCTTCAATCTGCCAGTTATCTGCTTTATCGATACCCCAGGGGCCTATGCAGGCCTTAAGGCGGAGGAATTGGGTCAAGGGGAAGCAATCGCAGTGAACTTGCGCGAGATGTTTGGTTTGCGCGTGCCTGTAATTGCCACGGTGATTGGTGAGGGCGGCTCTGGCGGGGCCTTGGGGATTGGTGTGGCAGATCGCCTAATGATGTTTGAACATTCCGTTTACACCGTTGCCAGCCCAGAGGCCTGTGCCTCAATCCTTTGGCGTGATGCCGCCAAAGCCTCTACTGCCGCTGAGGCCCTTAAAATCACCGCCCGCGACTTGAGTCAGCTGGGCATTGTTGATCGCATCTTGCCGGAACCCTCAGGGGGAAACCATTGGGCTCCCTTGCAGGCAGCGGAAACACTGCGGTTGGCTTTGCTAGAGGAGCTGGAAGCGTTATTTAGCCTTGAACCAGAGCTATTGCTTGAGCAGCGCTACGCAAAATATCGGGCTATCGGCAGGGTCCTTGAGGATTCAGCCGAGCACGCAATCGACGCCATAAAGGCTTAGAATTTCTTTAGGTTTCAGCTTTTGGCTGCAACCTTCCCTCCCTGCTTGTGATCACTTGCAGAAAACTGCCCTCATTACTGGGGCCTCCCGGGGCATTGGTGCCACCACTGCCAAAACATTTGCCGCTGCTGGTTGGAATCTGCAGTTGATGGCCCGCTCCGAGGCGGAGCTTGAAGCTGTTTCTCAAGATTGCCGCTCAGCTGAAGTTGATGTTTTTTGTGCTTGCGTTGATCTAACGGATCCTCACCAGGTAAATCCTGGTTTACAGCAATTGATAGGCGCAGGAGGGATACCTTCAGTGCTGATCAACAATGCTGGCGCTGCCCTCACCGCACCATTAGCTGGCACCAGTTTGGAGCAGTGGCAATGGTTGTTGCAACTGAACCTCACCAGTGTTTTTCAGCTTTGCAATGCCTTGCTTCCTGGCCTTAGGGCCCAAGGCGGTGGCTTGATCATCAACATCAGCAGCCATGCCGCCCGCAAAACATTCGCCGGATGGGGTGCCTACAGCACCACTAAGGCAGCGTTAGCGGCCTTCAGCCGCTGTTTGGCTGAAGAGGAGGGCAGCCACGGCATAAGGGTATCCACGCTTACACTTGGTTCAGTAAATACTCCGCTTTGGGATAGTCCTACCGTTCAGGCCGCCTTTGATCGCCAGGCAATGCTCACCCAAGAAATGGTGGCGAATACCTTGCTTCAAATGGCTCAAACCCCACCCCAGCTCCTGCTGGAAGATTTAACCCTCATGCCCGCCTCCGGCGCCTTTTGAGTTCCATGACAGCCCTAAACGACCTAAGCCCAATTCTTACTAACGGCTCATCCCTTGGGATTAGCAAAGCTTCATCCACCTCAATATCAGTGCTTCCCCGCACGATTAGCGAAATCATTCGGGCCCGCCTCGATGCTGCTGGTGTGCCCTATCTTGCAAACGATAATGTTGCTGATTACCTGTTAGAGGGTGAATTAGATCTGCTCCAAAAGGAGGTGGCCGATAGGGTTAGGGATTTGTTGGTTAGCCTACTGATCGACATTGAAAACGACCACAACACGCAAGAAACGGCTGAGCGTGTGGCAAAGATGTATTTGCACGAGGTATTCAAAGGTAGATATCACCAGCAACCTAAAATAGCCAGCTTCCCAAATGTGAAGCAGCTTGATGAGATTTATACAGTGGGACCAATCAGCGTTCGTTCCGCCTGCTCCCATCACCTGGTTCCGATTTTAGGCAACTGCTGGATCGGCATAAAACCGGGTGAAAGAGTTATCGGACTCAGCAAATTTGCTCGTGTTGTTGATTGGGTGTTTTCAAGACCCCACATTCAAGAGGAAGCGGTGATGATCCTTGCCGATGAAATCGAGCGCCTCTGTAAACCCCAAGGTTTAGCAATCCTTGTGAAGGCTCAGCACTACTGCATGAAATGGCGCGGCGTAAAGGAACCACAAACAAGCATGGTTAATTCAATTGTGAGGGGTGATTTTCGCCATGATCCAAGCTTAAAGGCTGAGTTTTTTGAACTGGTAAAACAACAGGAATCGGTTTTAGGCTAATTTTTTAATTATTTCAAGCAATATTTTTACTTTTTCAATATTTTTATTGCCGGGACAGTTCTCAACTGAACTAGAGGCATCTATGCCATAGGGTTTTAAACCAATGCCCTCAAGATCTTTGAGGGCATTTTCTACATTGCTGGCCCCCATGCCCCCAGCTAACCACCAGGGGCATGGGGGCTTAAACCCAGCCAGCCAGTTCAGGGGCAAGCTATGGCCAGTGCCACCATATTGATCGGGCACATGGGGTTCCAAAAGTATCTTTTCAACAACGCTTGCGTAAGCATCGATTTGATTTAAATCAGCGCTGGAGCGCAAGCGCAGCGCTTTCCAAATTGGTAGTTTCAGCTCGTTTTGTAATTCAGCGCAACGAGCAACCGATTCATCGCCGTGCAATTGCAGGCATTGGTGCCCCGCCTCTGGCCTGAGTTCATCGAGTTGATCGTTGCTGGGATTTACCAGCACCAAAACCCTCAACACCGAAGGGTTTGCTGTGGCTACCGCTCCCCATAGCTCCAATCGTTTAGCCGCTGGTAGGAAACGGGCAGAATTTGTAGCTGCAATCACCCCTAAGGCCTCAACACCCATCTCTGCCACTGCCGCCGCCTGGGCTGGGCTGGTTAAACCGCAAATTTTTAATTTCATAGCTGCCATCCCTAGGTTTCTAGGATGGCGAGATACCACGCAAGCTGCGCCAGGTGATTAGAGCCCAAGGCTGGCGTTTATTCCGCTTGGCCGGAATTCCCATCCATATCCATCCCAGTTGGTTAGTGGTGTTGGCTTTGGCCTCACTGCTTTTTCAGCAACAGTTCGCTGGCAATTTGGTTGCTGGTTTTTGCACCGCCTTGCTTTTGTTTATCTCGGTGCTGCTCCATGAATTGGGCCATTCCCTGGTGGCCCTGCAGCTGGGGGTGAAGGTGAACAACATCACCCTCTTCATGCTTGGCGGCGTTGCCAGTGTTGAACGCGACCCACCAACCCCCATGGGTGCCTTTGCCGTGGCGGCCGCGGGGCCTCTGGTGAGCCTTGCGCTCGCCCTATTGCTGTTTCTGAGCATCCATCCCCTAAGCCATGGCCTCCAACCATTACCGGTGGCGGCCCAAATAGCTGAGGAATTGGCCCAGCTCAATTTGGTGTTGGCTTTATTCAACCTTTTGCCTGGTTTACCCCTTGATGGCGGCCAAATCATTAAGGCGCTCGTGTGGCAATTCAGCGGCAGTAGGGAAAAGGGCGTGCGCATTGCCACTTTTTCCGGGCAAATATTGGCATGGACAGCAATTTTGGCTGGCGCCTATTTGTTTTTCAAAGGTGGTTCCTTTGCCAGCATTTGGCTCATGTTGTTGGGTTGGTTTGGCCTTGGCGCTTCCCGTAATCAATTGCAGCTGCTTGCTCTGCAACGGGCACTGCAGCAATTGCAGGTGAAGGATGCAGCCGGTAGGCGCTTGCGGGTGCTGGAACCAGCTGCCAGTTTGCGCAAGCTGAGTGAGATGCGTTTAGCCAATGATTCGCCTCGGCCCGATTGGGTTTTACTTTGCGAAGCTGGTCGTTGGCAGGGTTATGTAGATGATGAACCCCTCAAGGCAATACCAGTACAAAGATGGGATCAGGAACGCTTGGGCGACCATCAAAAACCTTTGGCTGAGCTTGCTTCCATCGCTGAAAATGCCCCCCTGTGGCAGGCGGTGCTCGCATTAGAAAAAAGTGCCCAGGGTAGGTTGTTGGTTTTAAGCCCAGCTGGTTTACCAACCGCCACCCTTGAAAGGTCGGATTTATCTGAGGCTGTATTGCGTCGCTTATCGCTGCGCTTGCCCCAGCAGTTGTTGGAACAGGCCCGCCGCCAGGGTGGCTACCCAATGGGGTTGTCGCTTGCACCGATCGCCGAGAGCGTGGCCGCACTACCTGAGGTGAGGGCAGCCTCAGGCCAGGGCAGCGCTAGGGGTTGATTTCTAAATAGCCAGCCCTGGGCCTGCTCCAATAAAGCCGCCTCTAGGGCCTCACTTGTAATTGCTTCTGGTAGTGGTGGCGGCGGTTCTTGCTGAAAGAGCTGCTGCCAAAGTTGTTTTTGGGGTCGCAACTGGATTGAGCCGTGTTGCAGCAGGCTGCCCCTACGCCATAACTGGGCGCTGCCAATTCTTTTATTGCCGCCTTGATCTATCAAATCAGCGGCGGTGGCATTGGCAAAACAATGGCCTGGATTTGCGCTTTGGTTTTGCTCGCCATAGTTCAGCTCTTGCCCCAATTGCTGCAACGCTTGGCTTAGCCATTGGTTTAGGCATTCGTAACTAAGGCGCCGGCCCCGGGGTGGGCGGGCAAGGGCAATTGCGTAACAGAGATCTGATCCATGTAAAACAGAGCTGCCACCGCTGGGGCGCTGCACCACTTCTATGGCGCATTTTGAGCTTGGCCAAACTTGATGGCGCCCAATCGACAGGCAGGTTTCTTGCCAGCGATAAAAACGTACTAAGGCTTCAACACCAAGGCCATGCAATTTATTTTGGTTCATATCAACTTGATCCAACATCCAAAGATCAAGCGCCATCTGCTGTTCCCCAGGGGCGATCAAGCTGGGCATTAAGGCCCATTGGGTACCAGCAATCAGCGAGGCTGGGGGGGCAGCAGAACTCGGCCTAGGGAAATGCTCCAGTTGTTGATTTTGCTGCCACTGGGAATTTTGGCTGGTTTATTGGCTGGCTTGCTTGGCATTGGCGGCGGTTTGGTGTTTTCACCACTTTTGTTGTGGTTGGGTTTAAGCCCCCATCAGGCCCTTGCCACTAGCACCTTGGCGATTGTGCCAACCACTGCCGGTGGCAGCTGGGCCCATCTGCGGCGAGGTTTGCTGCCCTGGCCATCAGCTATGGCAATTGGATCAGGCGCCCTTGTTTTTGGAGTGTTGTTTGGGCGCCTCAGTGGTGTGCTGCAGCCGTGGCAATTATTGGCAGCTCAAGCTCTGATGTATGGAGTGTTAGCGCTACTTATAAAAGCTGGAGATTCAAATTCGAATGAGCTTGATTGCCATGGAGCTCAACCAATAGTTGGTTTATTACTGGTGGGTGCAGTGGCAGGTATGGCCGGTGGCTTAATCGGGTTAGGCGGTGGATTAGTGATGGTTCCGATAATGGTGAATGCCCTGCGATTGCCCATTCATTTGGCGATACGGCTCAGTACCTTTGCGGTGCTTTGCGCTTCCACTGCAGCCGGGTTGTTGTTTGTGCTTGCAGGACGCGGCGATTTGTCTGCAGCCCTTTTATTGGGCTTATCTGCAGCTGTTGGCGCCCGCTGGTCGGCAGCCCGCTTGCAGCGGGTAGCTCCAGCTAAACTCGCCTTAATGCTGCGTTTACTTACGTTCTTTTTAGCCATAGATAGCGCGAGAAGGGCGCTGATGCTATTGTTAGGCACATGAACCAAACCAGCCTAAAAGTTGTTCTTGCAGTATTTTTATTGCTCGGAGCATTAGTTGCTTTCACTGATATTGAAATTGGTTTGGTTAAGTGGGTTAGCTGTGGCCCCTTCTCCACCCAATCTGAAGATCGCAGTGAGTTGTGTCGTAAATAAAAATCTAATTATTCGCCGGCATGTTTATTGATTATCTGCTGGCCAAAAACTTTGATCTAGTTCATAACCTATAACTTCAACCATTCTACTCAGATTTGGCCTGATCAAATAGCCATGCATCTGGCTCCAGTGATCCAATAGAAATAAACGATGACTCACCCAAAGGCTTAGGGCATCATCATTGAATTTTATGCCCTCTGTTTTGCTGAAACTATGGGGTATAAGCATGGCTATGTGTCTGCTGAGTTGGCCGCTACTGCGTTCAAGTAGAAGTGGTAGCCATGGGCAAAGGGCATCTGCCCTCAGGCTCCAAAGCCTGCATTCAGGTATTTCACTAAGTTCCCTTGGGTCATCTTCACGGGTGGGCCATTTAAGATTGAGGCATAGTTTTGCTTCTAGCTTCAAGAGTTCAGCCACCGGTAGATTCCAAATGGATTCAAGGCTGCTTAGATCAAGTTTTTCTATTTGTATCGCCGGGATCTCTAAACTAGTTGTTTCATTCATGCGCTTACCCTCGCCACCCTTTGGCTCACATTAACGGCATGGTCTGCCATTCTTTCAATACATCTCAGCACTAAAACCAGTAATAGAGATGCTTCAAAGCTGGCTGCAGTTGTTGGCACTGGATCCATTAATTGCTCGAGCAACTGCTCGTAATCAGAATCAACCAAATCATCAAAATTCTGCAACTTGGCCCCTGCGCTGCCATCATCCTCGCTTACGCAATCAAGGGCTAGGGCCAACAGGGAGCGGCAGCGATCAAGCATCGTAAGAATGGCATCCCGCTGCGGTAGTGGTTGGGAAGGAAGCAATCTTTCACCCAATTCAGCTAATTCTTTGCAGTAATCACCAATACGTTCAAGGTCGCGCACGCAATGGATATAGCTCAAAACCTCCCTTACCTGTTGCTGCGGAAGAACTTTGGCTGTTAATAATTGAGTGCAATTATTTTCAAGTTCATGGTAGAGAATATCAATTTGATCATCACCTCGGCGTATTTGAGGTGCCGCCTCCATATCGGCAACAGCAAGCACAGATCGAGCTAGCACAGCGGATTCCTCCACCATGGAGCCAAGCCTCAATAGCTTTTGCTTCAAGCTGTTCAAAGCAAGGTATTCGGGCCCTGGGGCGCTATGGCCAGCCCGTTGCAGGCGCCTCCAGGCGGTGATGCTCAAGGCACAAAAGCTTTATATGAAAGGATTTTATGGCACCAAAGGCGCTAAGAGCTGTTACGGGGCCAACCTTTTGGCAATTGATTAGGCAAGAATGGACTGGTTTGCTGGAGCTCCGTGGTTACTGCTGTTTCCCAGGCCGAGATCTACATCGCCTTAATTGTGGCCCTGCACGGTGCGGTGCTCGCCATGCGCCTCTGCGTAAGCCTTTACAGGTCTTGATTCAGTTGCTAAAAGCGGGGGTGTGGATTTTTTAGGTGCGTTCCGGCTCCCATTTGCGCCCCCTGGCTGATCAGGCTGCTCCAGTTGTGCTCCCTTCCAGCGCTTCGATTGCGAGGGAAGAGCTGATGTTCGCCAGCTTGGGGCTGTTTTTAAAAACAGCAGGTATTTTGCTGGCGGTTGTTACATTGGCCAAACTGGCCCTTGCCCATCAGCACCGCCTAGACCGCCACGGCGAAATTCAAGCTGTTTTACAGCTGCAGCTTGATCGCTTGCAAAAACAACAGGTGCAACTCGATCGGCTCTTTTCCAGTGATGGCCAACAGGTGGTGTTTCAGCAGGAACAACAATGGATTGCCCCTAACCGTCGCCGCATTGTTTGGTCGCCGGCCCCCTGAATTTTCTTAATTACCTTTTTTAATGACTAGCACTGCCGCCAATTCCGATGACCGGCTAGCCATTGTTACCGGTGCCTCATCTGGGGTGGGCCTATGGGCAACAAGAGCTTTGCTTGAGCATGGCTTCACGGTTGTTATGGCCGTTAGGGATACAACAAAAGCTCAGGTGTCAGCAGCAGCTTTGGGTTTGCCTGCTAGGCGGCTTATCCACCTGCCACTGGAATTAGCTGATCTAGATAAGGTTAAGGAATTCGTTCAAGCTTTTCGGGCATTAGATCGACCCCTTAGTGCTCTTGTTATTAATGCAGCTGTTTATAAGCCACTATTGAAGCAGCCGGAATGGAGCGCCCAGGGTTATGAATTAACAATGGCCACCAATCATTTGGGTCATTTTTTTCTTACTCGCTTATTGCTAGAAGATTTAGCTAAGCATTCATTAGCCGATCGCCGTGTGGTAACCCTCGGCACGGTTACGGCTAACTCCAGTGAGCTTGGAGGCAAGATACCAATTCCTGCCCCTGCTGATTTGGGTGATCTAAGTGGTTTTGAGCAGGGCTTTAAGGATCCGATCGCCATGGCAAGCGGTAAGGAATTTAAGCCAGGCAAGGCCTACAAAGATAGTAAATTGTGTAACATGATCACCAGTTTGGAATTGCATAGGCGTTTCCATCAAACCACTGGTATTACCTTTAGTTCCCTCTATCCAGGTTGCGTTGCTGATAGCCCCTTATTTCGCCATAGCTTTCCTGCGTTTCAGCGAATATTTCCATGGTTTCAGAAAAATATCACCGGTGGTTATGTAAGCCAAGAGCTGGCTGGTGAACGGGTGGCAAAGGTGGTGACAGGTTTGGATTTCAGTGCCTCAGGTGTTCATTGGAGTTGGGGCAATAGACAAAAAAAAGATCGGCTTCAATTTGAGCAGGAATTATCAAACAAAGTTACTGATTCCGCTACGGCGGAGAGGGTTTGGCAGCTTTCCAGTGCTTTAGTGGGTTTGGATTAATTACTAACTAACTGCCTGGTAAAGCCCTTAAGGCTTCGTTTGAGCCCATCACCACAAGCAATTCATTCGACTCTAAAATGTGAGAAGCTGGCGGATTAACTAATAAATTACCAGTGGGCCCTGCCGCCAGCACATTAACGTTGTAGTGTTTGCGCATATTTATTTCCCGTAGGGATTTACCAACAAAAACGTTTGGAATTTTAATTTCTTCAATGCTGTTGCGATCGTCGAGCCTGAGTTGCTCTAGCAGGTTTGGCCTCACCAGTTCCATTCCTAGGCGCCTGCCTTGCATTTTTGATGGAAAAACAACACGATCTGCACCAACTCGCTCCAACATTTTTTGGTGTAGATCACTGGTGGCGCGGGCGATCACTTGTTTTACCTTTGTGCCAGGGGAGTCTTTACAGATCAAAGTTGCAGTAATACTTGCTTCTATTGGTTCGCTAATGGCAACAACAACCGTTGCTAGTTCAAGCACTCCCGCAGCTCGCATGGCTTCCTCATCGGTGCAATCCACCACGCGGCTTTCGATCGAGGCATCGAGCTGACGCAATTCATCGATTGCCTTTTGGCTTGAATCAATGGCTAAAACCTCTGCACCTGAGCGCAGTAGCTCAGCGCAAACGGAGGAACCAAACCGTCCCACACCCACCACAGCAAAGGCCCCAGGCTCGCCGCTAGCGCTCCACTGCCACCAAGTACCCATTTTTGAAGATTGAGCTTCCATATATCTACTCTAAAAGCTCACACATAAAGATCTTCTTTGGGATAACCCACCCTGCTTTCAGCTTGGCTGCCGTAGATGGCAGTTAGCAAAAGCAGAATGCCAATTCTGCCAACAAACATGCCAACCATCAGCACCAGCTGGCCCCAGCGGCTTAAATTTGCCGTTACACCAAGATCTAAACCAACCGTGCCGAAGGCGGAAACACAAGTAAAAAGCTTTTCGATAAAACTATAATTCTGGTGTCCCGGGAGCCCCATAGATGTTGGGGCAATACCCAATAATAATGCCATCATCACTACAAATAATAATGAGGCTATCGTTGCACCCACTGCCCTAAATACCGTACGATCTGGTATCAAGCGGCGATGGATTAACACATTTTCGCGTCCTTGGAGTGTGGAGCGGGTAGTGGCCATTAAAATGGCTAAAGTAGTGGTTTTAATGCCGCCACCTGTGCCTCCTGGGCTGGCGCCAATAAACATTAAAACAATCATCAATAGCAGCCCGGCATCGGTGATTGTTTCGGCAGATAATGGAATTGTGTTAAAGCCAGCTGTGCGGGTGCTTATTGATTGAAATAAACTTATTTGAATCTTTTGTAAAAACGAAAAATTTGAAATAGCTCCAGCCTCTAGGCCAAAGTGTTCGGTGAAGATCAAGCCTAAGCAGCCCACAACTATTAAAGCAACTGTGGTGCGCAGCACTAAACGGGTGTGCAAACTTAAGTGCCTATGGCTTAAAAACCGCTTTCGGTTTATCCAAATATCGTTGCTAACCCACCAGCCAATACCTCCGATTACAATCATCAAGGCGATTACAACATTCACTACAGTGTTATCTCGGTAGGCTTCAAGATTTTTAGCCCATAGGCCAAAGCCTGCATTATTATAGGCGCTAATTACATGAAATATTGATGCCCAAAGGCGGGCGGCTGGATTTTGGATATCATTAAAACCAAAGAAATAAAGCACCGCAGCACCCAAACCCATCACCCATGCAGCGCAGATCAAAATTCCCTTAAAGGTGGGGCCGATGCCACCAACGCCAAATTCATCCAAGGCGCGACCTTTATCTAAACGCTGCCTTAGGCCTGAACGGCCTTGCACAAAACCCTGCAAAAAAGTTGTTATGGCCATTAAACCTAGGCCGCCAGTAAGAATTAAACCCGCCAATACAATTTGGCCAATTAAGGTGAGATCACGATCCACAACTATTATTGATAAGCCTGTAACTGTTATTGCCGAAGTTACAGTGAATAAAGCCTGCCATAGGCCCACTTCATCACTGGAACACCAAGGTGATGCCAGTAAAAATGTTCCAATCACAATCACAATTAAGCCCGTTATCACTGTGAATTGGGGTACCGTTAAACGATCGCGCCAGTGAGCAAGCACTGAAAGGAATTGGGCGTTCACTATTGTGGAGGGGAAGCGCAAATTTGTTTTGTCTCGCCCCCAAAGCTTAAGCAGCCACAGTCTCTCCCCTGAGCAGTGTTTTCAGGAGCTCGGAAGCTCCAGTAGCGGGCTTAGCACTGCCGAGGCGGCCCGCCGTTTTGCTGATGCTGGGCCCAATCGCTTGGAACTTGCCAAGGGGCGCAGCACTTTGCAGATCCTTTGGGATCAGTTCAGCAATGTGATGCTTTTGATGCTGCTGGCTGTGGCTGCGGTGTCTGCAGCGGTGGCTTTGCACAAGGGCGTTTTTCCCAAAGATGCAATTGCGATCTTGGTGATAGTTGGCCTCAATGGGCTGCTCGGTTATTTGCAGGAAAGCAAAGCGCAACAGGCATTGCTTGCTCTTAGAAATATGGCCCAACCCATGGTGCAGGTGCGCCGCAATGCTGAATGGCAGCGTTTGCCCAGTGAGGAATTGGTGCTGGGGGATTTGATTCGCCTTGAGGCAGGTGATCGGGTGCCTGCAGATGCACGGCTGGTGGAAGTGGCGGAGCTTGGCGTTCGAGAGGCGGCCCTCACTGGTGAGGCGGAGGCGGTTTTCAAGCAGGCAAACCTGCTTCTTGATGCCTCCACACCTTTGCTGGAGCGTCAAAACTGCTTATTTCAGGGCACCGAAGTGGTGCGCGGCCGCGGGGTGGCGGTGGTTACCGCCACGGCAATGGCCACTGAACTGGGCCAAATAGCAGAACTGATCAACACCGCAGGTGGAGAGAGCACTCCCTTGCAGGAACGATTGGATGGCTTGGCAAAAGTGCTCGTTATCAGCGCCCTGGCATTGGTGGCGGTGGTGATGTTGCTTGGCCTTTTGTTGGGCCAATCGCTGCTCAATTTGCTTGAGGTGTCTTTATCAATGGCAGTGGCGATCGTGCCTGAGGGCCTTCCCGCTGTAATCACGGTCACCCTTGCCATCGGCACTCAGCGGATGGTTAAACGAGCCGCTTTGATCCGGCGTTTGCCAGCAGTGGAGGCGCTTGGATCAGTAACTGTTATTTGCTCCGATAAAACCGGAACCCTCACCCAAAACCGTCAAGTGGTGCAGGAATTGCGCTTGGGCACCGAATGCATCGCTGTTGCGGGCCTGGGCTATTCCCCCCAAGGTGCATTAACCAGCCAACTGCTAGCACCTCCCCAAGGCGCTACCCCTGGCAGCTTCGTTGGTGCACGCCAATTGCTGTTAAAAGCCGGTGTGTTGTGCAGTGATGCGGAATTGAAACAGAATTCCGATGGCAACTGGGAAATCCTTGGCGATCCCACTGAGGGGGCTCTAGTTGTTGTTGCTGCTAAAGACGGCATTGATGGCTTTGCCTTACGCAGCCATTTCAATAGATTTGCAGAAATACCCTTTAGTTCTGAACGGCAGTTGATGGCCGTTTGGATCAACGACCCCAGCGGTAACTTGCAAGCTCCCCTCGGTGCTGCCGCTGATGGCTCAACCCAACTATTAATTAGTAAAGGTGCCCCTGAGGTGATCATCTCCAACTGCAGCCGTTGGATTGATGGTTCTGGTGCGCTTCCCCTTAGCCAAGAGCAGCAGCAATGGTGGCTTGAGCAGGCTCGCGCCCTAGCGGCCCAGGGCCTGCGGGTGCTTGCTTTTGCCTGTGCCCCCCACCATCAAAGCCCTGATCATCCTTTAGATGAACAGGTTTTGTTGGGGCTTATGGCCCAGCTGGATCCGGCCCGGCCGGAGGTGATTAAGGCGATCGCCACCTGCAAACATGCCGGCATCCGTCCCGTGATGATCACTGGCGACCATCCCCTCACGGCAAAAGCGATTGGTTCGGGTATTGGCCTTTGTGAGCCTGATGGCCAAGTGGTTTTAGGCCGTGAGCTGGAAGCGGCCAGCGACGAAAAGCTGCGTGAATTGGTTATGCAATGCAGTGTTTATGCCCGGGTGCCGCCTGAGCAGAAATTGCGCATCGTTAAAGCGCTGCAGGCCAATGGTCAAGTGGTGGCGATGACAGGTGATGGTGTGAACGACGCCCCAGCCTTAAAGCAGGCCCACATCGGTGTGGCAATGGGTATTACTGGCACTGAAGTTAGTAAGGAAGCAGCCGATATGGTTCTGCTAGACGACAACTTCGCCACCATTGTTAGCGCTGTTGAGGAAGGTCGCCTTGTTTATGCAAATATCCGCCGGTTTGTTAAATACATTCTCGGCAGCAATGTGGGGGAGCTGATCACAATTGCTTCTGCCCCCCTGCTGGGTTTGGTTGGAGTTCCCCTCACGCCCCTGCAGATCCTTTGGATGAATTTGGTTACCGATGGCGTGCCAGCCCTTGCCCTTGCCCTTGAGCCTGGGGAAAAGGGCTTGATGGATAGGGCCCCAGCGGAACCGGGTGAATCGATTTTTGCCCGTGGCATCGGTCGCTACATCCTGCGGGTTGGTGTGATTTTTGCCTTGATTGTGATCGCTTTGATGTTCTATGCGGCTCGCCATGACGCGCCATGGGAAACGATGGTTTTCACCACGCTCTGCCTGGCTCAAATGGGCCACGCCCTCTCTGCCCGCAGTGATCTACCGCTTTTCCAAGTTCCGCCTTTCTCCAACCCTTGGTTGATCTGGGCAGTGCTGCTTACATCCGGGTTGCAACTTCTATTGCTTTATGTGCCATGGCTTTCGAATTTCTTTGGCACCACAGCCCTAAGTGGCCATGATCTACTGATCTGCGTGGGCTTTAGTTTTCTGTTCTTCCTGTATTTAGAACTGGAAAAGATTTGGAAGCAATGGCGCCAAAAAGTTGCAGCCCATAGTTAATTAGGCGATTCATATGGCATGGCATCCGCATCTCTGGCACCCCACCACCCAGGTGGCCACCAGCCAGGAACCTCTGAGGGTGCAGTCGGCACGCGGCAGTGAGCTGGAGCTCAGCGATGGGAGAAGACTGATCGACGCCATCAGCAGCTGGTGGGTAACACTGCATGGCCATGGGGAACCAACAATTGCCGCAGCAATTGCCCACCAGGCCCAGGTGTTGGAGCAGGTGATCTTCGCCAATTTCAGCCACGAACCCGCCGAGCAGCTGGCCACTCGGCTCAGCGCCCTCACCGGGCTGCAGCGCCTGTTTTTCTCAGATAATGGCTCCACCGCCGTGGAGGTGGCCCTCAAGATCGCCTGGCAGTGGTGGCGTAATCAAGGCAGTGATCGCCATCAACTAATCGCCTTTGAGGGTGCCTATCACGGCGACACCTTTGGTGCCATGGCCCTTGGTGATCGCTCCCTATTTACCCAGCCCTATGGCGAATTACTTTTTGATGTTGCCCGTGTGGCTTGGCCCCACAGCCACTGGGGCGACGACAGCGTTGAGCCGCGGGAACAGCAGGCCCTTGGCCAGCTTGAGCTGGCACTGGAGACACCCACAGTAGCGGTGATTTTTGAGCCCCTGATCCAGGGGGCAAGTGGCATGCGCGTCGTGCGTCCAGCCTTCTTGCGGGCAGTGGCGGACAGGGTCCAGGCTGCTGGCGCGCTGCTGATCGCCGATGAGGTTTTCACCGGTTTCGGCCGCACCGGAGCCCTGTTTGCCTGCCAGAAAGCCGGTATCCAGCCCGACCTGATGGCCCTCTCTAAAGGGCTCACGGGTGGTTTCCTACCCATGGGCGCAACGATGGCAAGTGAACGGCTCTACCAGGGCTTCATCAGCGAGAAGCCCTGCGATACCTTTTTCCATGGCCACAGCTTCACGGCCAATCCCTTGGGCTGTGCCGCCGCCCTGGCCAGCCTGGATTTACTGCAGCAAAACCCCAAGCGCTTTGAGGGCTTTGAGCAACGGCACACCCCCCTGCTGGAGCAGCTGAGCCGCCACCCCCGGGTGGTACGCCCCCGCTGCCTTGGCACCATGGCCGCCTTCGAGCTCAACGCCGGCGAAAATAGCTATCTCAATCCAATCGGCAAACAGATCCAGCGTAAGTGTGTGGAACAAGGGGTCTACCTGCGCCCCCTCGGCAACGTGGTTTATCTGCTGCCGCCCCTAGGAAGTAGCGACGCCCAGCTGCTGCAGTGTTACGAAGCTCTGCAACAAGCCATCGGCGCTTTGGGTTAAGGCGACGCCAGGGCAGCCAAACGGCGGCCCAGCAGCAGCAGGCCAAGCACCGTGGTGCAGCTCACCATCAGCACCAGGGCCGAAAACTGAGCCGGAGTGATCACGCCACTGGCAAGGGCCGTTGAGGCAAACACCAAGCCCGGCAGGCCCCGCGGAATCAAGCCAAACACCACCACCCAGCGATCGATGCCAGCGGCCTGATCCTGGCGGCTGATGCCCAGGGCACAGATCAACTTGCAACTAATCGCCAGCAGCAGCAGGCTTAAGGCCAGGGCCCAGGCAGCGGGCTGCAGCATTGTGCCGGCCTGGATTCGCATGCCCACACTGATGAAATAAAGAGGCAAAAACACCTCCGAAAGCAGGGCCAGGTTGTTGCGCAGGTTTGAAGCCTCGGTGCTGCCATCCGGCATAGGCGCCAGTCGGCTCAGCAGCACGCCGCCCCATAGGGCCCCAAGCAGGCTCGTGAGCCGGCCCATCTCACCGATCCAGCTGCAACCGATCAACAACAGCAGCACCCCAAGCAAGCCCGGCCGCCAGGGGCCGTAGCGCCGCAACCACCAGCTACAAGCCGGCAGGCTCAACAGCACCAGCCCCAATGCCAGCGCCGGCGGCAGCAGGGCTGGGTATGGCCTGGTGGCTCCAGGCGCCGCCCCCAGTGCCACCGCAAGGGTGAGCAGGGCTATGGCCGGCAGGTCGTCGAGCACCGAAACTCCCACCAAAAGACGGCCCGAAGGCGTATTTAGAGCGGAGGCCTGGCCAAGGGCGCGCAGGGTAACTCCGGTGCCGGTTGCACTGAGCACTGCCACGCACAAAACGGTGGAGGCGGTGGAAAGACCAAAGCCCTGCTGCAGCGGCCACCAGGCCAACAGTGGCGTGAGTGCAGAGAGCAGCACGGTGCGCAGCACTGCCGCCGGCCTGGATCCCAGCAAGCCCCCGCGCACTTCCAGGCCCACCATGAAAAAGAGAGTTAGCACCCCTAGTTCAGTGAGTCCGGCGAGGGGGGCGATGCTGCTGAAGGGCAGCACACTGTTGCCCAGCAGGAAACCCACCACCAGCTCCAGCACGATCGCCGGCACGGCCCAACGCGCCAAGCGAGTGGCGGTGAGCCTGGCCAACAGCGCCCCCACCAGGAGCAACAGCAGTGTGCTGAGCAGGGAAGATCCCATTTATGTGCGGTGTGGGAGTGTCGCGATTAGGGAGCCAATCAGCCCGGCAAGATGACGCGATCGATAACATGCACAACGCCGTTATCACAAACGATATCGGCGTTGATCACCGTGGCGTTTTTCACCTCAAAGGGCTCGCTGCGGCGGATTGGGATCGGCGCCCCCTCCAAACTCGGCCAGTCGCTTTGGCTAACCAGCTGGGCTTGGGGGTATGCACCGGCCAAAACGTGGTATTTGAGAATCCGAGCCAATTGGGGCGGGTTGTCTACCAGGGTTTGCACCGTGCCTGCAGGCAGTGCGGCAAAGGCATCATCCACCGGCGCGAACACCGTGAAGGGGCCAGGTCCGTCGAGGGCTTCGCTTAAACCTGCCGCAGCAACAGCGGCTAAAAGAGTTTTGAAGCAGCCCGCCTCTGCGGCGGTGTTGAGGATAGAAGCCATCAGCGATAGTTTTGTTGTTGGATATCAGAAAGCCGCGCTTCTGGGCGCAGAAAACGGTCCATTTGCGCTTCAAAGAAGCGCCTATTGGCTAACAAATGTTCTAGGTCTGGATCGGTTAATGGGTATAGCAATGCACAGCGCAGTGCTTGGATAACAGCTGAAGTTACATTATACATAGAACGCTGAAAAGTTATTCCAAGTTGAATTAATTTATCCTCATCTCCACGGCCATGGTTTTGATAGGTGGCCTCAAGATATGCAGGTAAAAAATGAAGCATATCTTGCATTAGAAGCGTGGGAGGGATTCCAGCTGATCCCACTGGATAAACATCTGCATAGAGGATTCCATAGTGAAAATCAGCTTGGTCTGCGGGAACTTGATTGGCTTGGGCGTTATAACTTTTTGTGCCTCTGAAGGGCGAGGTACGATAAAATACAGCCTCCACATAGGGAAGTGCAGCTTCATAAAGCCATGTGAATCCTTCGCTTTTAGGTATTATTTCAATGCATTCATTGCCCATATAAACATGATGGTAGATGGGTCTACCTGCTACGGCAAAAATACCATTAACTAAGAAATCCATCGCCTCGGGAACTGAATTTATACCACCTTCGTCGTAAAGATCGCTCATTTCAAAAAAAACTGGGGCCATAACTTCCCAGAAAAGTCCAAGATTCGAATAGTAACTCAATTGACGAACCTGCTCTATAAACATTTCTGGAAATAGTTTATACAACAGCAGCATCAATGGATTGCCCTTGAAATAGGCTTTTATCGCTCGATCAGCGTTCGCTAAGTATGCTTTACTTTCTAAATAGTCATTAAATCGCCCACCCATGTCTTGATGCCAGAACATTGCTTGCATGCAAGCCTCTGCAAATTCCATATTGATGCGATCATGCCAAAGATGATGAAGTATTTTTGGCATTGAGATTGTTTCTCCACGCTTCATGAAGGCAACTAATTCGGGATGTGCTTTCTCTCCGCCCCGCCATATTCTTAATTTTGAATTATCTCCAGAGTAGCTATTTGCTAAGTCCATGTATTGTTTAGATATAAAGTATTTAAATGCTGGTAAAGGATTTAGAAAAACGCGCTCTGCAATATAAAGTAAATCCCTCCAATAAAAATCCATTGGAACTGCATATGCTTTGTAAATCCCAATGATTTGTTCAAGGTTTTCTGGAGTGTCTGGGAGCATGGAGCCACCTGCTTCTAATCTATGAATCACATCTGCATATTTATGAGTTGAAGGGGGAATCATGATTGTTGCTCCAATTGGTTAGTTGATGTGTTCGAAATTGCAATCTGTGCTGTTGTTGCTTCGCTAATACCTGTGAGGCTGGTGGGCCAAATACCTCCGATCAAAACAAGCAAAGATAGTATTAATGCTGGTAGCCTTTCACCCCAAGTGGTGGAAACCCAGTTTGCCCTTGCCGGATCCAGCCTTCCAAATCCAACCCTATTGAAAAACCTAACGGCATATACGGCAGTGAAGCCTGAGGCTAGTAAGCACGCAAGCGTGGGCCATGGAAAAATTTTCCAACTACCTTCAAATATCAATAACTCAGCAACAAAACCAGCGAGGCCCGGAACGCCAGCCGCTGCCATAAGGCCTATTAAGAGCAAGCTAGAGGTGAAAGGAAGCCCCCTTTGGGGGTTCATTAAGCCAGATAATTCAGCTATTGAACGGGTGCCAGTTTTTAATTCTATAAGGCCAACAAGATTAAATAACAGAGCAATAATTAATCCATGGGCTAACATTTGTGCCATTACGCCTTGTAAACTTAATGTGGTGGCCGCTGCAAGGGCCAGCATCAGCATGCCCATATGACCGATCGAACTATAAGCTATTAGTAATCTTATGTCTTTTTGTGCTATTGCATTTAAAGCTCCATAAATAGCACTAAATGCACCTAAAGCTGCTATTAATGGCGACCAGTACATCCAGCCATCAGGCAGGAACTCTAAGCCAAAGCGAAGTAAACCATAGGCACCCATTTTCGAAACAGCACCACTCATTAACATAACCACAGGCGTTGGTGCTTGGCTATATGTTTTAGGCTGCCACCCATGTAATGGCACTATTGGTAGTTTTAAGCAGAAGGCAACTAATACTCCAATCAAAAGCCATCGCTGCTGATTAAAAGGTAGGCTTGCTTGGCTGAGTGAACTATAGCTAAAGTTTAATCCCGAGCGATTTAACCATCCAAAACAAAGAACCACACCTAAAAGGATTACACCTGAGATGGCTCCGTAAATTAGGAACCTGATCGCAGCCCCAGCTCTTTGGGAGCCACCCCAAATGGCAACTAGCAATGTTGTTGGTATTAAAATTAATTCATATGCAAGCACAAAAAGTAGTGCATTTTGGGCAAGGAATGCAGTTATAAGGCCTAGATTGACGCTAAGTAATAGGGGGTAATACAAGCGTGGACGGACATATTCTAGTTGGCTGGCACATATCGCTAATAAGGTAAGTATTGCTGTTAATATCACCAGCGGTAGCGATAGGCCATCTACACCAAGTTCTAGTTTAAGCCCTAACTGGGGCAACCATTCAATTGATATTGAATCGGGAGGATTTTTTAAAAACCAGATCCCAAGGCATAGCTGAATGCTTGGTGCAACAGCAGCAATAGATCTCAATCTTCTGCTATCACTTGCTATGAGTGGCTGAAGAAGCCCGATCAGAAGCGGGATGATTAAAAGAACAATTAACATTGAGTTCATTTTAGGTATGTGGTGTAAATAAATTAAAATTATTTGTTGTGCGCTTAGGGCCTTAACAGCCAAACAGACATCAATATGATTCCAATAACAATGCTAAGTGCATAGGTTTGAGCTCTTCCTGAGATTGTGAAACTAAGACTTCGAGCAAGCTTCAGTGTTGTTTCGCCTGTGCCGCCAGTAAACCCATCAACTAGTTTGCGATCAGCCCAGCTACTTAATTTTGCCAGGTTAACAACAACACTTACAATTGTTCGCTGATAAAATGCTTCAGTGTGCATGTCTTCAGAGAGCCAGTGTTGAATTCCACCCAACCCAGATGGCAATTCAGCTAGGGGATGGGGCCTTAAATAGAAGAAACTAGAACTTATCGCACCGCTAAGGCTTGCAAGCAATAGGGGGAATCCATAAGCACCCCAACCTGGAATTGGAGTTAAACCATACACTCCGATCTTTAAAAGTAGTTGGGGGATGTGTAATGTAATTCCCGTTAAAATCAATGTGGGAAGTACCATTAGCCAGAGCACCTCAGCTGAGCGTTTCGTGAAGCTCTTTGGGTCTCCACCCCAGATTAGGCAAAATACGCGCATCAAGGCAGCACTTGTAATTGCTACGGTTGATAAAATTACACCAGACAGCAAGATTGGATAGTTGCTATTTATAGTTAGTTCTAACAATTCTCTCTGGGCGGCAAAACCTCCAAATGGCGGAATAGCCATAAGTGATATGGCGCCACACAAATATGCTATTCCCATTAATGGCCTTCTGCTCCATAGCCCGCCGAGTTGAGTGAGGTTTTGACTTATATTACTTATAACAACTGTACCCACGGCCATTAATATTAATGCCATTGGTAGAGGATATACAAGCAATAGGTGATCTGCAATATTTGTATTTCCAAGCCCCACCGCAATAAATAACAAGCCCAACCAGCTGCTCACAAGAAAGCTCAAGGCCCTTTTAACGTCAATTTGTGCAAGGGCAATTAAAGCTGCCACTACTGATGTTGTTGCTCCTATTATAACTAATATATTTTGTACTAATGGACTTAATTCAATTAATGGCTCAAGCCTTAATAAAACCCATGCGCCACCAATAACTACAACCGAATTTCGCAAGATTGTTGATGGTAATGGACTTTCCATCGCTTCGTCTAACCAGAGATGTAGGGGTATTTGTGCGCATTTGCCAATTGGGCCAGCAATTAAGGCGATTAGGATAAGTTCGAAACCTGTGGGAAGGCTCAGTTGGTTGTTGGTTTGTTGAGCGGCCCATCCCTGAAGGCCGTGGAAATTCCATGTTCCAGTTATTGGTAACAGAGCAATTACACCAGCGAGCAAAATTAAATCGCCAATTCGTTTTGTAAGAAATGCGTCGCGAGCTCCTTTTACCACTAAGGGTTGATTATACCAAGTTCCAACAATTAAATATGTGCCTAGAGTTAGTAATTCCAATAGTACATAACTAAAAAATAATGAATCGGTTAAAACTAGTGCGCAAAGGCCCGCTTCAAAAAAACTTAGGGCACCAAAAAATCTAGGCCATCCCCAATCCATTTCCAGATAGCCAATAGCATATATCTGAACAAGAACATGCAATCCGGTAATCACAGTTATGGCAATTAAGCCAGGTTCAGTTACCAATCCATCAAACCCGATTTTTAGATTGGCTGTATTTAGCCAGATCCAGTGAAAACTTGCTGGCGCATATAAAGCTTTGGCCCCAGCGGCTGAATTGCTGTTTAGGGCAATTAGAGCTAATAGTCCATGGCAAAATGCCACCGTGACCATGGCTAGATTGATATAACCTGCTGGCCTAGGACCAGTTTTATTGATGATGCCTGGAGCCCATAATAGAGAAAGCAGAGCAGACAGCAATGGATAGATAGGAATTAGCCATGCAAACTGCAACAAGAATTGAGGCATTAATAAAAGAGGGTTGTTTTTTATTTTAATGTTTAAAAATCTTGGTTCGCTTGATTGCCCTGGCCTAGTGTGGATTCAGATTTCTAAATCCAGTCGGTAGATCTTACACAACTTTTGTTTCTGTAGACCAGAATTTCCACAGAAAATCCTATGCCATCAAAAGGAAATACTTATCTATTGCTTCTGTGGCTGCTTTAAGCAAGCAATACCAGGCTGATTGCCATAACCGCCATGCCGGCAATTAGGCTCCAAATAGCATGCTGCTGTTCGCCGTATTCCTTGGCGGCAGGTAATAACTCATCAAATGATATGTAGAGCATTACCCCAGCAACTCCAGCAAATACCAAGCCAAAGGCCAATTGATTTGGAAATGATTGGAAAAGGAAATAGCCAACTAAGCCACCTAATGGTTCTGCAACTCCTGATAGAAAAGACCACCAGAAAGCTTTACGGCGACTGCCAGTTGCATAATAGATAGGTGCTGAAACCGCCAAGCCTTCAGGGATATTGTGTATCGCGATTGCAACGGCGATGCTCACGCCAACCCTTGGATTGTTCAAGGCGCCTAGGAATGTGGCTAAACCTTCAGGGAAATTATGGATTGCAATCGCTAGGGCTGAAAACAAACCAACTCGCCATAGGCGGCGGCGTCCCATGGCCGTTTGATTATCGCCAACTTCAGATTGAAGTTTAAATAACACTGCTGCATCATGGGATGGTAAAAGCTGATCGATTAGGGCCGTTAGTGCGATGCCAGCAAAAAAGGCAAGTACGGTTGCTAAATATCCTAAACTGTTTCCTAATAGTGGCTGTAGAGCCAAGCGCGCTTTAGGTAATATTTCCACCAATGAAACGTATATCATTGCCCCTGCAGAAAAGCCAAGGGAAAGTGTTAAAAATGTTGTGTTTGATCTGCGGGTGCTAAGCCCTAATAAACTGCCTATTCCAGTGGATAACCCAGCTAATATGGTAAGACCCAATGCAAATGAACTGTGTTGGGATGCGCTTACAATCATTGATGATTCTTTTTATTTAATTTATAGCTTGAAACTTTCTCGGGTTTCAATCGAAACCCAGTAGGTCGAATATCTCACGATCTTTAAGTGATTCAGCTTCTAGGGGAACCACATTATCAAGCATGCGTTGGGCAAGGGCTATGTATTCTTTTTGCACGGCTTCCACCTCAGGTGTTGCTTCCATTTCAAATATCGTGCACTTTTTTAATCGCGAGCGGCGTATGGCATCCAAATCGGGGAAGTGGGCCATTGTGCGCATGCCTACACGCTCATTGAATTTATCAATTTGATCCGTGTCTTTACTGCGATTTGCCACAACTCCCCCGAGGCGAACTTTATAGTTCTTTGCCTTTGCTTGAATGGCGGCAATGATCCTATTCATTGCAAAAATAGAATCAAAATCATTGGCGGTTACGATTAAGCAATAATTTGCATGCTGAAGCGGCGCAGCGAAACCGCCGCACACCACATCTCCAAGAACATCAAAAATAACAACATCCGTATCTTCTAAAAGATGGTGCTCTTTTAACAATTTTACGGTTTGGCCTGTTACATAACCGCCGCAGCCAGTGCCGGCAGGGGGACCGCCAGACTCCACGCACATCACACCGTTGTAGCCTTCAAACACAAAATCTTCGGGGCGTAGTTCTTCAGTGTGAAAATCAACGGTTTCTAAAATATCAATAACCGTTGGCACCATTTTTTTGGTAAGCGTAAAGGTGCTGTCGTGTTTTGGATCGCAGCCGATCTGCAATACCCGCTTGCCAAGTTTAGAAAAAGCAGCTGAAAGGTTGGAAGAGGTTGTTGATTTACCAATGCCCCCCTTGCCATAAACGGCGATAACTAGGGCGCCTTCCTCGATTTGCATCGAGGCGTCTTGATGCACTTGGAGGCTACCTTCGCCGTCTTCACGGCTGTTGGTGCTGCTGCTGGGGGGGGTGATCGTGGCGGTCATCAGCGGTTCAGGGGTGGGGATGGAAGGAATTCAGCTGTTGCTTGCTAAGGGGATGAAGATCTACCGCGTGAAATGGGCCTTAGCTTCATATAGCACCTCATCGGTGATTTCCTTGATGCCTCGCTCCTGGGCAAAGGCTTCGGTGTTGCGTTTCACTTTGCCGCGCACAAAAAAGGGAATTCTGCCTAATTCAGCTGTTCCGCTATTAGCCCAAGTGCAGCCAGCATCCGTTTGAACTTCAGGTGCTGCTGTTTCGGCCACTGCCGTTTCCACCACTGCTGTTTTTTGGCCCTTATGGCTCATATGGCCCTCAACAAACTCAAAATCATGGCGGAACATTCCAATTAGGTGTTCCTCTAATCCCATCATCAAGGGGTGCACCCAGCTGTCGAAAATTACATTTGCCCCTTCCCAACCCATCTGCGGTGCATAGCGGGCCGGCACATCTTGCACATGCAATGGCGCTGAAATTACAGCGCATGGAATCCCAAGCCGCTTAGCGCTATGGCGCTCCATTTGGGTGCCAAGCACCAATTCGGGGGCAGCTGCTGCCATGGCTGCCTCCACCTCTAGGTAGTTGTCGGTGATTAATGCTTCAAGGCCTAGCTCCTGGGCGGCAGCCCGCACAGCCCTTGCTTGCTCGCGGCAGTAGCTGCCCAGCCCCACCACTTGGAAGCCCAGTTCTTTACTGGCAATACGCGCTGCTGCAATCGCGTGGGTGGCATCGGCAAAAATAAATACCCGCTTGCCCGTTAGGTAGGTGGAATCCACCGATTGCGAATACCAAGGCATCCTTGATCGCTCCGGCGCTGGCGGCAATTGATCAAGCCCTAAAACAGTTGCGATCTCCTCTCGAAACTGCTGGGTGGCGCCAATGCCGATGGGTACCGTGCGCACAACAGCCATGCCCAGTTGACGCTCCAGCCAACTGCAGCTGCTTTCAACAATTTCTGGATAGAGGCAGAGGTTTGCATCCGCCTCTGGAATCCGTTTTAGATCCGAAGGGCTGGCCCCCAGGGGTGCCACCACATTCACATCGATGCCCATATCAGCTAATAACTTTGTTACCTCAATAACGTCGTCGCGGCAGCGAAAACCCAGCAAGCTGGGGCCGAGCAAATTAAGCCGCGGTTTGCGCCCTTCGGTGCGCCAGCGGCTGGGGCTTGGTTTGGCAGCGCCAGGTGCTAATACTTGATCCTTGAGCAGGGTTCGCAGTAGTTGATAGAAGGTTTCGGAAGCACCCCAATTTTCTTTTTTTGAATAGGCGGGCAATTCCAAATTCACGATCGGCAGGTTGAAACCCATGCCTTGGGCAAGGCTGCCTGGTTGATCCTGGATTAATTCCGCTGTGCAGCTTTCACCCACAAGCAAAGCCTCCGGCTTGAAGCGTTCCACCGCATCGCTGATTGAACGCTTTACTAAATCTGCGGTGTCGCCCCCCAGGTCCCTGGCCTGAAATGTGGTGTAGGTAACTGGCGGCCGCTTGTTTTGCCGCTCGATCATCGTGAACAGCAGGTCGGCATAGGTGTCCCCTTGGGGGGCATGGAGCACGTAGTGCAGCCCTTCCATTGAAGTGGCTATGCGCATAGCCCCCACGTGGGGGGGGCCTTCGTAGGTCCAGAGGGTAAGTTCCATGGGATTTCAGTTAAAGGCCAGGGCAGCGCGCCGGCGCAGGGGCCGAGCAAATAATTCAGCTAAATCACCGGCTTGGTCGCAGCCGTGAATGGGGCTAAAAACCAATTCGATCGACCATTTGGTGGCAATGCCTTCCGCCTCAAGGGGATTGGCTAAACCCATGCCACACACCACAAGATCGGGCTTGGCTGCCCGCACCCTATCCAGTTGTTTCTCTAGATGTTGTCCTTCACTCAAATTTAGGTTTGCTGGCAGGAGATCAAGCTCAGGCTGTTGCAGGGCGCGATCGAGGTATGGAGTGCCCACCTCCACCAACTCCATGCCGCATTCCCGATGCAGGAAACGGCCAAGGGCAAGCTCCATTTGGGAATCTGGCAGCAGAAACAGGCGCTTGCCCTCCAGTTCAAGGCGATGGGGAGCCACTGCAGCTCTGCCCCTTTCTTTGAGGGGGTTGAGCACCGATGCGGTGTGGGCTGGATCGATGCCGAAAGCAGTTGCCGCAGCTTCAAACCAAAGGCTGCTGCCCTCCACGCCAAGGGGGTAGGGGCTGCTGAGTAATTGGGCGCCGCGGGCCTGGAGAGCCCTAGCCGTAGCCCCTAGGAAGGGTTGAGCAAGCAACACTTTGGTGCCGCTGCCAAGGCTGGGTAGATCGGTGGAGCGCCGCGGCGGCAAGCTTGCCACTTTTGTGATGCCAAGCCGCTCAAACAAGGTTAAAAAGCGCTCTTCTACCCCATCGGCAAGGGTGCCCACCAGCAGCAGTTGTGCTTCATCGTTGCGGGGCAGGAAGGGCACTAGGGCGGTGAGGGCATTGTCTTCCCCTTGGGTGAAGGTGGTTTCAATGCCACTGCCGCTGTAATTAACAACCCGCACGGAGCCCTGCAGGCGGGTGCTGAGCCGTTCCGCTGCTTTAGCTAGGTCGAGCTTGATCACCTCACTGGGGCAGGAACCCACCAGAAAGAGGGTGCGAATTTCTGGGCGGCGCGCCAGCAGATCGCCAACAACCCGATCTAACTCCTCATTTGCATCGGCTAAACCGGCCAGGTCCCTTTCCCCCAAAATGGCTGTGCCAAAACGGGGTTCAGCAAAAATCATCACGCCTGCGGCGCTTTGAACCAGATGGGCGCAGGTGCGGGAGCCCACCACCAAAAAGAAGGCATCTGGCATGCGGCGGTGGAGCCAAACGATGGAGGTGAGTCCGCAAAACACCTCTCTCTGGCCATTTTCCTTGAGAATCTCCAACAGCAGCACTAGTAGATACAGCTATTGATAGGCGTGCTGGTGCATTAAGTGCTCCAGTCGTTTCCTTATCTTCCGGATCTAGGGGAAAAACAACAAATTTGTTGCTCTAAAAGCTGAATTTTCTACAGGCGACGGCGGAAAGCATCTCCATAGCCGCCGGTTTGGCGCTCAGCGCCATCAGCAGAGCGGCTTAATTTCCACACATTGCGGCTGATGCGGCGCGCCACTAGGCCACCCCTTTCCACCACTGGATTACCTGGACGGGCACCCAACAGCACTGCAACTTCAGCGGTGCTTAAGGGCGCACCGGTGCGCACAGCCAGGTCGGTGAGCTCAAGCCGTTGGCGCAAATTGTGCAGGTCAGCGGCCTCTCCCTGGCTTTCATTCCAAATCGTGGTGAAGTTGCTGTGGTTTGGGGTGCCCATTTTGTGCATCAGGCCGAGGCCGATGAAGGCGAGGGCCTGTTCAGGCTTCACCCCTTGATCCATGGCTGTGGCGATCAACTCAGAGAAATTGGCTTGGGGTTCTTGGTTGGCGATGGGTTGAGCTTCGCTGGAACGGGTTGTGGTTGCCATCAGCATTGCTAGGGGTATTGGCCGGAAGGTACCCACTCCCAAGGTGAGCGCAAGGGGTAGCCCGGTAGAGTCGCGCCACTATTAATCAAAAATCCCCTGTCAACCTCTGCCGACGATCTCTCCATACGGCGTCGGCGGGCCGGTATGCGCGATGGCGGCTCAGGTGTTGCTATTACAGGTACTCAGGTGGATGTGGCCAGTGGGCCAAGTTGCGTAACCGTTACCACCGATAGCGAGGGGCGACGGCTGGCAAGGCAGGGGGGGCAGGTGGGATCGATCCAGCTGCGCACCTATGTGTTTCTTGATTCCCTGCAGCCCCAGTTGGCGGCCTACATGGGCACTGTTTCTCAGGGCTTTTTACCTATTCCAGGCGATGCCTGCCTCTGGCTTGAGGTTTCACCAGGCATGGCAGTTCATCGGGTTACCGATATCGCCCTGAAGGCGAGCACCGTGCGCTTGGGCCAAATGGTGGTGGAGAGGGCATTTGGCTCCTTGGCCCTTTATCACCGCGACCAAAGCAATGTGTTGCATTCGGGCCAGGTGGTGCTGGAGTCGATCGGCAGCAGCGTTGATCGACGCAGCCCTTGCACTGTTAGCTGGACGGAGATCATCCGTGCCATCACCCCCGACCATGCGGTTTTGATCAACCGCCTAAATCGGCGCGGTTCGATGATTCAATCGGGCATGAGCATGTTCATCTTGGAAACAGAGCCGGCTGGCTATGTGCTGATTGCCGCCAATGAAGCTGAGAAGGCTTCAAACATCACCGTGGTGGATGTGAAGGCTGTGGGTGCCTTTGGCCGCCTCACCTTGGCGGGGAAAGAAGGTGATGTGGAGGAGGCTGCCGCCGCTGCCATGCGTGCTGTGGCAAGCATTAATTCCCGTTAATTTAGTTAGTTAATTCAATTTCCAATAGGTGGGCCATCTGCGCGGCTATGGCCCGGATCGCTTTGCCCCGGCTGCCCAATTTGATTTTTTGATGGGGTGGCATTTGGCCGTAGGTGCTGCCCGCTTCCCGCAGCCAAAAAACAGGGTCGTAGCCATAACCCTCCCCCCTTGGCGAGCTGAGAATTTCACCTCTACAAATACCCTCTGCCTCCAGGTGGATGTTGCCGAAGGGGTCGGCCAAGGCCACGGCACTATGAAAACCGGCGCTTCGGTAAATACTTCCCTTCAGTTCTTCTAAAAGCCGCTCAATTCTTTGCTTATCACTCGCCGCATATCTGGCGGAATAAATACCTGGTGCACCGCCCAGGGCATCCACCTCAAGGCCTGAATCATCAGCTAGGGCCCAGTGGCCGCAGATGCGAGCCACCTCAGCGGCCTTTAAACGGGCATTTTCTAAGTAGGTGCTACCGGTTTCAGCAATTTCCAACCCCTCAGGCTGTTGGCGCACCTGCAGCTCAACGGGAGCCAAGATCGCTTTTATTTCAGCCACTTTGACGGGATTACCGCTAGCGATCACAAGCACCTTTGGATTTTTTGCCACCCTTGCCCTGCACCAGGTGGGCCATTCTGCTCTTTGACAGCCCTGCTTAATTCCAGTAGACAAACACGCCCCAAAGGAGGCCATTGGATACAAGCCTGGTTCTGCAAAATTTGCTCTCGCCAGCAATTTTGTTCTTTTTTCTTGGGGTTTTTGCGGTGCTGTTGGGCACCGATTTAGAGATTCCAGCCCCACTGCCCAAGTTATTTTCCCTTTATTTATTGCTGTCTATCGGTTTTAAAGGGGGTGTTGAATTGCAGCACAGCGGCCTTGGTGGAAATGTTGTTTTAACAATTTCAGCTGCGGTTGTGATGTCGGTGCTGGTGCCCATCTACTGCTTTTTTCTATTGCGCAGTAGATTTGACGTGTTCAATTCTGCTGCGATTGCAGCTGCCTACGGTTCGATTTCAGCAGTTACTTTTATTACAGCTGAAAGCTTTCTCAAGGTATTGAACATCCAATCAGATGGTTTTATGGTTGCGGCCTTGGCTCTGATGGAGTCGCCGGCCATAATTGTTGGCTTGCTACTTGTTAAATTAGCGGCCCGCGATCGCCGCAGTGATGTGAATGCTGGCTGGGGGGCCCTGCTTCATGAAGCCTTTTTAAATAGCTCCGTTTATCTGTTGATTGGCAGCTTGATAATTGGCTTTCTTGTTGCATTTTTCAACCCCAGCGGCGTTGAAAAAATGGAGCCTTTCACCGGCAGGCTTTTCTATGGGGTGCTTTGTTTTTTCTTGCTAGACATGGGCATTATTGCGGCTCAAAGGCTGGGGGACCTAAGGCGCGCCGGGGCATTTCTTACTGGTTTTGCCCTGCTGATGCCCCTTTTAAATGCAGGCATTGGTTTGGGGATTGCTCTGTTTTTGGGTTTGAGTCAGGGCAACGCATTGTTATTCATGGTGTTATGTGCAAGCGCCTCCTACATCGCCGTACCTGCAGCAATGAGAATGACGGTGCCTGAAGCTAATCCAAGCCTCTATATATCAAGCTCATTGGGTATTACTTTTCCGTTCAATATAATATTTGGTATCCCCTTATACATGGCGCTGATTCAGCGCTTTATCCCTGCCGGTTGAGCCATGAAACGCCTTGATTTGATCATGAGCGAGCGCGAGCTCGACAAAGTGCTCCATGCCATTCGAGCTGCAGGGGCGCCTGGCTATTCAGTGATGCGCCACGTAACTGGCAGGGGGCGTAGTGGCGACGTGGTGTCTGAATCGATGGAGTTCAGTGGCCTTGGCGCAAATGCCCACGTAATTGTTTTTTGCGACGAAGCCACGATTGAGCGGCTCAAGCCAGCGGTTAATTCAATTTTGGAATATTTCGGTGGGGTTGCATTCGTTGCCGATGCCCAACCGCTTTGAAAACCAATTGTAAAGATAGAAGTTGCTTTAATCAGTGTTGCTTATATGAACCCTCTCGGACGCTGATTGGTTAGGGGTCTCAAACGTCTTGACGGATGCGCCTTTGCGGGAGCAGTGTTAGCGGCGAACTTTCCGCCCCCCCTTCAGGAGTTGGCAATGGCAAGCGAAACAATGGGCATTGCCCTCGGCATGATTGAAACCCGCGGCCTCGTGCCTGCGATCGAGGCGGCAGACGCCATGACCAAAGCCGCAGAAGTGCGACTGATCGGTCGTGAGTTCGTCGGCGGCGGCTACGTAACCGTTTTAGTGCGCGGTGAAACCGGCGCAGTAAACGCGGCAGTACGCGCAGGCGCTGATGCCTGCGAACGCGTTGGTGACGGCCTTGTTGCCGCCCACATCATCGCCCGTCCCCACCGCGAAGTGGAGCCTGCCCTCGGTGGCAGCAGCAACTTCCTGGGTTCCAAGGACTGAGGTCTAGGCGCTCCCCCGGCGGGACACCGAACCCCAATCCCCAACTGAATCCATCTGAGTTTTCCCCATGAGCAAGAAGTACGACGCAGGGGTCAAGGAGTACAGGGACACCTACTGGACTCCTGACTACGTTCCCCTCGATTCCGACCTGCTGGCCTGTTTCAAGTGCACCGGCCAGGAAGGTGTTCCCAGGGAAGAAGTGGCTGCCGCTGTAGCCGCTGAATCCTCTACTGGCACCTGGTCCACCGTGTGGTCTGAGCTCCTAACCGACCTCGACTTCTACAAAGGCCGTTGCTACCGCATCGAAGAGGTGCCCGGCGACAAGGAGGCTTTCTATGCCTTCATCGCCTATCCCCTCGACCTGTTTGAAGAGGGCTCCATCACCAACGTGCTCACCTCCTTGGTGGGCAACGTGTTCGGTTTTAAAGCCCTGCGTCACCTGCGCCTAGAGGACATCCGTTTCCCCTTGGCCTTCATCAAAACCTGTGGTGGTCCCCCCAACGGGATCCAGGTTGAGCGCGACCGTATGAACAAGTACGGCCGTCCCCTGCTTGGTTGCACCATCAAGCCGAAACTCGGCCTGAGCGGTAAAAACTACGGCCGGGTGGTTTATGAATGTCTCCGCGGTGGCCTTGATTTCACCAAAGACGACGAAAACATCAACTCCCAGCCTTTCCAGCGTTGGCAGAACCGTTTCGAGTTCGTTGCTGAAGCTGTGAAATTGGCTGAGCAGGAAACCGGCGAGCGCAAAGGTCACTACCTCAATTGCACCGCCAATACCCCTGAAGAAATGTATGAGCGGGCCGAGTTCGCTAAGGAACTCGATCAGCCGATCATCATGCACGACTACATAACTGGTGGCTTTACCGCCAACACCGGTTTGGCCAAGTGGTGCCGCAAAAACGGGATGCTGCTTCACATCCACCGTGCCATGCACGCTGTGATCGACCGCCATCCCAAGCACGGCATTCACTTCCGCGTGCTCGCCAAGTGCCTGCGTTTGTCTGGTGGTGACCAGCTCCACACCGGCACGGTGGTGGGCAAACTCGAGGGCGACCGTCAAACAACCCTCGGTTATATCGACCAATTGCGCGAATCATTCGTGCCCGAAGACCGCACCCGCGGTAACTTCTTCGATCAAGACTGGGGTTCAATGCCCGGTGTGTTTGCCGTTGCCTCCGGCGGTATTCACGTGTGGCACATGCCCGCCCTGGTGGCGATCTTCGGCGACGATTCCGTTCTCCAATTCGGTGGTGGCACCCACGGTCACCCCTGGGGTTCCGCCGCTGGCGCCGCTGCTAACCGCGTGGCCCTCGAGGCCTGCGTTAAGGCACGCAACGCCGGTCGCGAAATTGAGAAGGAAGGCCGCGACATCCTCACGGAAGCCGCGAAGCACAGCCCCGAGCTGGCCATTGCCCTCGAAACTTGGAAGGAGATCAAGTTCGAGTTCGACACCGTCGACAAGCTCGACGTGAACGCCTGATCCAAGGCGACTTCCTGTAAACCAAACCACTAAGGATCCCCATGCCCTTTAAGAGCACCGTGGGTGACTATCAAACAGTCGCCACCCTGGAGACATTCGGCTTTCTACCGCCGATGACCCAGGACGAGATCTACGACCAGATCGCCTACATCATTGCCCAGGGCTGGAGCCCTGTGGTGGAGCACGTTCATCCCAGCCGTTCCATGTCGATCTATTGGTCGTATTGGAAGTTGCCGTTCTTCGGTGAAAAGGATCTGAGTGTGATCGTGAGCGAACTCGAGGGTTGCCATCGGGCATACCCCGACCACCACGTGCGTCTGGTGGGCTACGACGCCTACACCCAGAGCCAGGGTTCTTGCTTCGTTGTTTTCGAAGCGCGCTGATCAGCGCATCAATTTGGTCCCCGTTTCGGCGGGGACCTTTTCACAAGCTTTTTTATCTAGGGGGCGGATATGGCACAGCAGTCGAGTCGCGAGGCGGCATTGGCAAGGCGCATGGCGCTTTCCAATGGTGGAAAAACAGCCGAAAAGCGCTATTCCACCAGTGCAGGAAGGGTGCGCAGTGCCGTTGAGGCTCGCCCTAGTCGCACTGCTGTTGTTGCTTCTGCACCTGTAACCGTTGAGCCAACGGTGTTTCGCCAGCAGAGTTTGGTGGCCCCAAGCCACAACCTGAATAGGGGGCGCATCGCCAACCCCAGCCGCGATCTTGCCCTTGCCAGGCGCGAGGCCTTAAGCCGCCGTGGCAAAAGGGCTGAATCCGGCAAAGACCGCACCCGCAGTGATGTGGCAAAACAAACTCCCCCAGCAACACCTGTGGTGGTTCCCGTAGCCACCCCAACCCAAGCACCAACAACTATTTTCAGCCCAGGCGCTGCTTCGGCCCGCCCCCACAACCAGCAAACCCCCCGTCGCCAGAGCCAGCACAACCCAAGCCGTGCCCTTGTACTGGCCCGAAGGGAAGCCCTAGCAAAACGGGGAAAGCTCGCCAATACCAGCCAGGCCAGCGGCACCGCAGCGGTAATGCGCCAGGGAAACCCAGATATCAGCAGCCGTGAGCTCGCCTTAAAAATCCGCGAACTGCGCAGTAAAACCGGTGCAGCTGCTGTTGCCCGCACCAGTGGTAGCTCCAGTCGTCCCAGCGGCCCCAACAGGCACGGATCTAAGCAAGCTGCTGCCGCTGATGCCTCCTGGAAGGTAGGGGTTAGTGAAACCCTTGCCGGTTCAACCGTTACCGGCACCCAGGCCAATCGCTCCCTTAAAACCACCGGCAACGAAGCTGCCACCTGCAGAACAATTACCGGCACTGAATATCTAGGCGCTGAGGTGTTCCAAACCTTTTGCCAAACCAAGCCTGCTTCCCAGCAGCCGGCAAAGGTGCGAGTTAGTGCCACCAGCCACGGCAATCGCGTTACCGGCAACGAAGTTGGTCGCAGTGAAAAGGTAACTGGCGATGAGCCAGGCACCTGTAAATCAATCACGGGCACTGAATATATTTCCGCCAATCAATCCGCTGCCTATTGCGGTGGATTCAGCCCAAGTGTGCGCAAAGTTGGCCGCAGTAACACCCTCGGAGGCCAGGCCGTATCTGGTGTGATCGTGGGCAGGAGCGAAAAGGTTACTGGTGATGAAAGCGGCTCCGGTTTGCAGTTAACCGGCGATCAATACCTGGGCTCGGAGCCCCCGGTTGGCGGACGGGCAGCCACCAAGGTGAGCAGCCTAAATACGATTAAAGGCACTGGTATCACTGGTACCCATGTGGGTCGCCACGACAAAGTTACCGGCGATGAACCCGGCAGCTGCCGTTTGGTAACTGGTGATGAATACGTTGGCAGCCAGCAATATGAGCGCTTTTGCACCACCAGCCCCAGCCCAGAAGCAGCCAAGGTGGGTTTTAGCCTCACCAGCCGCAGCTTGGTGGTGAGTGGCACCAGCACCGGTCGCTCCGACAAAGTTACCGGCGATGAACCAGGCAGCTGCAAGATCGTTACGGGCACTCCATATATAGGTTTGGAGCAGGCTGGAAATTTTTGTTCCCCCGCCGCTTCTGCTGCTATCCAAGCCAGAACCCCCAGGCGCCAGGCCAGCCCATTAACGGGGCTTCAGCCGGGGATTGGCGGGGTGATGACCGGCGCTGAACGGGGTGCTTGCGAAAACATCACCGGCACACCCTATGTGGGTGCTGATCAACAGCAGAGCAGCTGCGGCAAAAGCTTTGCCAGTGAGCCTGATTTCCCCCAGCCCATAGCTGGAACCAATTGGCAGCGCTTCAGTATTCAGTCGCCGGCCCGTTCAGCCCAAGCGCAACGGGAAAAAGTTGGTGCCGTAACCGGAAGCACCTATGAGCAAGGTGGCCGCATCACAGGTCCCTTTGACATGGCGAGCGGCAAGGTAACCGGCACAGAACAGTTTCGTTTTGATCGCTCCCCCAGTGCTGCCGTGGTGCAATCCGCTCCAGCAGAGCCAGGCCAGGAACCTGTTTCTCGGGTTACCGGTGAGGGTTCAGGCCATAAAATCACCGGCGACGACTGGGACCGTGGCAAGCGTGTAACTGGCACCGAGGGACCCTCCGCCCGTAGACGTAATCCCTCTCGGGTGGGCTTGCAAAATTCAATGGCTGCTATGCAGCAAAAGCGCAATGAAGATATTGTCGCCCCGGTTAGCAGGGTTACCGGTTCAAGCGGCAACACCGATAAGGGTTCATTGATCACAGTGTCTGGGGGTGCCCGCGGTTGATCCAGCGCCGTGCTTCCTACACCGCTAGGCCCTTTGAGCCAACCGCTCCCAGGCGTCGCCCAGTGGTGTGGCCAAACCGCGCTAGTAGCTCAGGCCACTGCCTTAGTGATTCAGCTGCAAATAGCCGTTTGCATGCCTACGACCAGCAGGTAAAAGGCTCATTTGATCGCATTGTTCCTGTGCTGCAACAGCTATCCGCATTGCAGCATGAGCCAAATTTTATTAACGATGCACAACGATTAGCTAAAGCTGAGCTCGGCTATGAATTGCCATTGCCAATCCTTGAGATGGCTTGGGTAACCCAGTTGGATATGCGCCGCCTATTCGCTTGGTGCGTATTTGAAACCTATGAACAAACAAGCCAAGCATTTTTTGAAACCGACCCCCTTGATGGCACCAACGGCGATTCATTTGAACGCCTATTAATTGAATGTGGCTTTCATCTGCTCGATATCACCCCATGTGCAGATGGTCGTTTAGCCCATGCGATTGCATTTGGATTACGTATTCCCTTTAGTTGTGTGCGGCGGCGGCCCCATGCTGGGGCCATGTTTGATGTGGAAAATACCGTTGATCGTTGGGTAAAAACTGAACATTTACGTTTTAGAGAAGCCAAGCCTAACGCTGCCCACGAAGCCACCCGTTACCTGAAAGCGGTGGTGTATCACTTCAGCTCGATTGACCCAAGCCATGAAGGCTGCGCCGCCCATGCTTCCAATGATTCAGCTGCGGCAGCCGCTGGCATGGACAGACTGCAAGCCTTCCGCGTTGCTGTTGAAAATAGTTTTTGCTGTGGTGCATCGGTAGACCTTTTGCTGCTCGGCCTAGACACCGACACCGACGCAATACGAGTGCATGTGCCCGATCGCGAGGGCAATGCAGCTTTGGATCAATGGCTTGATGCAAGCAATATTTATGAAGCAACTAAGTCTTTAACTCCCCAGGCTGCTCGAGAAAAGATTCGCCAAATGGTGGAGTTGGCCGTGGAGGGGGAGCCCGATGCAGGGATGATCACTTTGATTTCGCAGTTGATTGAAAACAACATCTCCCAAATTGATTACGTTCGTGAATACCACGGCGGTGCCTATGGCGATGCCGGCCATGCCGAACGATTCATTGGCGTTGGCATTGGCTTTAAGGAAATCCATCTGCGCAACCTCACTTACTTTGCCTACGTTGATACGGTTGAAGAAGGCACAGCAGATCTTGATGTGGGCATTAAAATCTTTCGTGGTTTAAATGTTTCCCGCGGTTTACCAGTGCCCGTTGTGGTGCGTTTTGATTACCGCGGCAATGTGCCAGGTGCCAGGGAAAGGGCCATTGCCCATGGGGAAAGGGTGATGACTGCCATGGAGCAACGTTATGCAGATCTTTATCAACAGGGGCTGCTGCATGTGCTGTTATCTGTGAGGGATCGCGACCGCTTTGTGCCCGCGGAAACGGTTAGATCAACCATTACATTTCCCACCCCTGGAGGTCATTGAGATGCTTATTTGTAAAGTTGTGAAGCCGTTGGTTTCAACCAATCGCATTCCAGATTTTGAACATAAACATCTGCAGGTTGTGCTTGATGGCAGCACCCAAAAAGTGGCGGTAGATGCTGTGGGTTGTGTGCCTGGCGACTGGGTAATTTGCGTGGGCAGTTCTGCCGCTAGGGAGGCGGCTGGAAGTAAGTCTTACCCCAGCGATTTAACAATTGTTGGCATCATCGACCATTGGGAACCAGAACCACCCAAGCCCCCTGCAACACCGGTGGCCAGCTAATGGAAATCATGCAGGTGATCGGTTCTCTTGTTTGCACCCATCGGGTGGCTGGTTTAGGCCATATGCATCTAAGGGTGTTGCGCAGCAATAAAGGCAAATTAAGCGTTGCCGTAGACCCAGTTGGTGCTTCAGCTGGTAATTGGGTTTTTACTGCCAGTGGTTCTGCGGCCCGCTTTGCTTGCCCTGATCCAAATACATATACAGATCTCACCATCGGCGGAATTATTGATTTCTGGGCCCCCGACGGCTGACCCAGTAATCCCCTCGCTCACTAACCATTTACAACACTTCCAGCCATGGCAACCCCCACACCCCGTCAGCCCGCTGAATCCGTGCCATCCTCGTCAACATCGCCGTCAACTCCACCTTCAACACCCCCAGCTGTTCCAGCTAAAGCAAGCACCAGCGCTCCAAAAAGTCCTTCCACCCGTAGCCGTTCAACCGCCATGACAAATCCAATTCAAGGTATCGCTTTAGGCATGATTGAAACCCGTGGCTTGGTGCCTGCCATCGAGGCCGCTGATGCCATGACCAAAGCTGCAGAAGTTACCTTGATCGCCCGTGAATTCGTGGGCGGCGGTTATGTAACCGTGATGGTGCGCGGTGAAACTGGAGCTGTTAATGCAGCCGTTAGGGCTGGTGCTGATGCCTGTGAAAGGGTTGGCGATGGACTAGTGGCAGCCCACATCATCGCCCGTCCCCACGGAGAGGTGGAGCCTGCCTTGATCGCTAGCGGCAGCCGACGGAGTTAAGGCCCATGGCAACGATTCATCCAAGGGTGCTTGCGGCCCTAGGTAGGGCCTTAAGCCTTGAGTTCTCTGCGGTGCAGCAATACATCACCCATGCTTGTTTAGTTAACAACTGGCAGCTAGTGGAAGCTGCCGATCGTTTTCGCAAGGAAGCAGTTGAGGAGATGCAACACAGCGAACGCATCATTGATCGCATGCTCAGCCTTGGCGTTGCCCCTGCCGCATCTCAATTGCGGCCTGTTGATAGTGCAAATAATTTGGAGGGGCTGCTGCTAGCTAATCTCAAATTAGAGGAAGATTTGGTTTTTCATTACACGGAGGCAAGTAGGTTTTGCCAATTGATTAATGATCGCGATAACAGGGATTTTTTTCAAGCACTACTTGAGGAAGAACAACTACATAGCGTTGATTTAGCTGCGTGGTTGCAAGCATTGCAGCATTCCTGATTTATGCAATCCGATTTACCCCTTTCGATTCAGCTTGTGTGGCTGATTCCAATATATGGCTTGAGTGGCATGCTGCTTTCGTTGCCATGGGCGGCCGGTTGGTTTAAACGCCAGGGGCCAAGGCCAGCTGCGTATTTAAATTTGTTAATGACATTGATTGGTGTAATCCATGGCAGTTTGGTGTTGCGCCAAATATTGCAACTGGGTGCCCAACGCCTGCAGTTTGATTGGTTTGCTGTTGCTGATTTAAAGCTCCAAATCGGTTTTGAACTAAGCCTTACTAATCTCTCGGCTTTGGAATTTGTTACTGCTATGAGTTTATTAGGGCAGGTTTTCGCCCTTGGTTATTTAGATAAGGAATGGTCCTTAGCCCGTTTCTATGCCTTGTTGGGTTTCTTTGAGGGGGCTATGGCCGGTTTGGTGCTTAGCAGTAATTTATTTGTTAGCTATTTCCTGCTGGAAATGCTTACATTGTCTACCTATTTATTGGTGGGTTTTTGGTATGCCCAACCCTTGGTTGTTACCGCTGCCCGGGATGCATTTCTCACAAAACGCGTTGGTGATGTGATGCTTTTAATGGGGATGGTTGCCCTATCTGCTTGGGCTGGATCCTTAGAATTCAATGATCTTTATGAATGGGGTGCTACAGCCACCGCCACTGGCGCCTTAACCCCCCTGGCGGGTACTTTAATCGGCTTGGGCTTGATTGCAGGACCCATGGGTAAATGCGCCCAGTTCCCCATGCATCTCTGGCTGGATGAGGCGATGGAGGGCCCAAACCCAGCCTCGATTCTGCGTAATTCAGCGGTAGTTACCTGCGGAGCATTGGTGCTACTTAAGTTGATGCCATTGCTGCAATTTTCGCCACTTGCAGTGGATGTTTTATTGGTTGTAGGCACCATAAGTGCCATTGGCGGCGCCTTGGTTGCCATTGCCCAAGTGGATCTTAAAAGGGCGTTTTCCTATGGCACAAGTTCATACCTCGGACTCGTATTTATTGCAATTGCCCTACAACAACCGGCGGTGGCACTGCTGTTGTTGTTTGCCCACGGCCTAGCAAAAGCACTTATTTTCATGGGTGTTGGCAGTGTTATTGCCACAACTAATTGCCAAGACCTCACGGAACTCGGAGGCTTGGGATCACGCATGCCAGCCACCACCAGCGCTTTTTTGGTGGCTGGGGCTGGCCTAACCGGCCTATTGCCCTTGGGTTGTTTTTGGTGTTTTGGCTTTCTGGTGCAAGCCTTCTTGCCAAATCAGCCATTCTTGGCTGCTGTTGTGTTGATAACAAATGGCTTAACAGCATTTAATTTGGTGAGGGTTTATAGGCAGGTTTTCCTAGATACTCCCCATCCCAAAACGCGCCGGGCCCCTGAGGTGAATTGGTTGATGGCTTTACCAATGGTTAGTTTAACCGTAATAGTTTTGTTATTACCATTAATGTTTCAGCGCCTAAATCCCGTAGCTGGTTTATCCGCTGTTAATTCAACAAGTATTGGCCTGGTTGTTGCCAGTGGCGCCCTTGGGGTGCTGGCTGGCAGCTTGGTGCGTTTAGACCGCTTCTGGTCGCGCTCCGTATTGAAACCTTTGAGAGCTCTGCAAGATCTACTTGCATACGATTTTTATACAGATAAATTATACCGAGCTACAATTGTTAGATTGGTTGCAGGCTTTGCCGATTTAACTAATAGATTTGATCAAGAGGTTATCACCGGCCTTGCTAATCGCTTGGGATTGCTTTCAATGCAGGGGGCCCAGGGCTTAAAACTTGCTGTTAGCGGCCAAATGCAAACCTATGTGCTCACAGCAGTGTTAGCTATTGTGCTGCTATTGGGCTCGCTAATTTGGTCTTTAGGGTGAGCGAATTATGATGCTTTCGATCTTGCTTTTAATCCCCCTGGTTGGGGCATTGCTCTTTCTAATTTTGCCAAGCAATCTTGCACCTACGCGGATGCGTAGCATAGCAATTGCCGTGTTGGTTGTTCAATTAATATGGAGTTTGAGGTTACTGTTTGCCTTTGATCCAGAGATTTCTGGCATGCAATTGCAGGAATCATATAGCTGGGTGGAGAAGCTTGGCTTGCGTTATGAATTAGGGATAGATGGTCTTTCTCTACCATTGGTGTTACTAAATGCCGCCCTAACCCTTGTGGCTGCTGTATGCACAAGGGAGTTAAGCGAAAGGCCCAGGCTTTACTTTGCTCTTATTTTGCTGATTAGCTGCGCTGTTAATGGCGCATTTGTTGCTAATAATTTATTGTTTTTTCTGCTTTTCTACGAGCTGGAATTAATTCCCCTCTGGCTTCTTATTTTGATTTGGGGTGGCGTCCAGAGGGTTTATGCAGCCACTAAATTTCTTTTGTTCACTGCTCTTTCAGGTGTTCTTATCCTTGCTGCTTTCCTTGGCTTAGCCCTAATTAATGGCAGTGTTGATTTTAGTTTAAGCCCGCTAATAACTGAAAATATTAGTATGACTAGTCAACTCCTGTTGCTGGGTTGTTTATTGGTGGGTTTTGGCATCAAAATCCCGCTTGTGCCATTTCATAGTTGGTTGCCTGATGCCCACACCCAGGCTTCCACGCCTGTTTCAGTTCTTCTTGCGGGAGTGTTGTTGAAACTTGGCACCTATGGCTTGCTGCGTTTTGGCTTAGGGATGTTTCCTGATGCTTGGGCCTTGCTTGCTCCCGCCATGGCAATTTGGGCTGCAATTTCAGTGCTCTATGGATCATTTGCCGCCATCGCCCAAAGGGACATGAAGCGCATGGTTGCCTTTAGCTCCGTGGGCCACATGGGTTATGTGTTGCTGGCGGCAGCAGCAGCCACACCTGTTGCCCTAACGGGCGCTGTTTTTCAAATGGTTAGCCATGGTTTGATTTCGGCCCTTTTGTTTCTACTTGTGGGTATTGTTTATCGCAAAACTGGCACCAGAGACTTGGAAGTGTTGAGGGGGCTTCTTAATCCTGAGCGGGGGCTTCCCTTTACGGGCACCCTGATGATTCTTGGCGTTATGGCAAGTGCTGGTTTACCAGGAACGGCTGGTTTTATTTCAGAATTCCTTGTATTTAGGGGCAGCATCCAAACCTATCCATTAGCTACTTTGCTTTCCATGGTTGGATCTGGTTTAACTGCTGTTTACTTTCTGTTGCTTGTGAATCGCGCCTTTTTTGGGCGTTTAGCTATCACCCCAGCTGATGATCCAGAACTGCATAAACGCTTAGATGTGCAATTGGCACCAGTGGCGCTAAGGGAAACAATCCCAGCCCTTGCCTTAGCCATTGCTGTTATTTCTATTGGCTTGTTGCCAGTGGGTCTCGGCAGTGTAAGCAATGCAGCCACAGGCGCCATGGCCCAATTGTTTGCTGGGGTGGGCTAATGCCAGTTATACCTTCTGAATTGGTGCGCTCTGGGGCAGTTCCAAGCGCCTTGGATTTGCAACGTAAATTACTTGCTTCTGAACCATTACTAGCCGATACAGAAACCCATTTAATTGAGGTGGTTGATGTTCTTAAAAGCTATGGTGAAGTGCTTGATGCCTATAGTAAAAATTTGATTTATCAGGCTGAAGATCAATTCCTTGTGCCTTTTCCACTGTTTAAATATTTAAATGGTGATAAATCAATTGCAAAAATCTGGCGGCATCTTTGCCATGATCGCATTAATTTTGAATATGCTGAATATTGCATGAAATCCATGCTTTGGCATGGCACAGGCGGCATGGACGCCTATCTTGATAGCGATCAATTTTTAAATAATTGCGCCTTGATCATTGCCCGTAAGCGGCGAGATCCGTTGTTGGGTATTTTGAATCCCCTTTTCCCGCAGTTTTTAGCCGAGTTGATTCGCGCTGCTGCCACTACCCATGCCTTGGGTCAATTTTGGCGTGTGATGAGCGATCTGTTCATCGATCTGGCCAGCGCCGAGGCCGATGGCCGGGTTAGTTCAATCGCTGAGCTTGTTGATTTCATAAAGCTTGGCTTGGTGGCAGCTGCTGCTAATCCGATCAGCTATGGGGTGCAGATTGATGGCAATCATTATTGGATCTTGCCCCCAGAAGCTGGCCTCACTTTTCTTGGTGATGTGGCTGTTCCCTATGTGGAGGCTGTTTTCCTTAGGGGTACGCCATTTTTGGGCACCGTTTCCTTTAATGCCCAGGCGCAACAAATATCCCCTGATCAGGCCAAGTTTTGTTATGGAGCCCTCTACGCAGACCCCCTGCCCAGCATGGGGGCTGGCATCCCGCCCAGCTTGTTGATGCAGGACATGTATCGCCACCTGCCTTTGCGCTTGGAGCAGCTCTACGAAGGCCGCACCCGCGGTGCTGGTGATGTGCGAGTGAAGATCTGCAGCAGCTTTCAGAAGGCGATGTTTTGTGTAACCAACGCCGCCATCGCTGGTACTTTCCCCCATGGTTTGGCCGGTGCCGATGCCGCTGAAATTGCCGCTGATGGGGCCTACGCCAATGCCTGGGCCCAGCGTCTTTGCCAAGGGCGCACAGATTGCCTAGCGGCTTAAAGTTTCAGCTATGGATCATCAATGGACAGCTAGACCAAAACCAGACCGTGTGGAGTGGCTGGAAAGGCGGCTTGAATTCAGCAACTACGCCAGCAATCGTGATTTTTTAGATCGCTTGAATGATTTTTGTGAGCAGCAGGGCCGCTTTCCCGACATCAGCTTTGGCCGCACCTATGTGAATATCACCCTTAGGTCTGAAAATGAAGGATCTCCAATATCAGAGGAAGATTACGCTTTTGCAACCAGCATAGATGGCCTGATATGAGCTTTTTTAATTGGTTTGTTTATTAATTGGTTGATTTATTAATTGCGCCTACGGGAATCAATTTGCAGTAGATCTTTAACCTGCTGCACTTGGTTGGCAAGATTTGGATCGGTGCCCAGTTTTTTCTCTATTTGCTGCACTGCATACATCACAGTTGTGTGATCTTTACCACCAAATTGTTCGCCAATTTTAGGCAGGCTTAGGTTTGTGCATTGACGCATTAAATGCATTCCCACCTGGCGGGCTTGGCTAACAGCTTTTTTACGACTGCTGCTGCACATCTCAACCGTGCTAACACCAAAAACTTCAGCAATTTTTTCTAGCAATAATTTGGGATTAATCTCTCCTTCCGGCATTGATGAACCAAGTAGAGGTGCAACTGATTCCACTGTCATTGGTAGGCCAGTAATTGATGCAAAGGCCACAGCCCGGGTGAGGGCACCCTCTAATTCACGAATATTTGATGTGAAGCGGCCGGCTAGATATTGAATTAAATCACGTGGTAATTTCATTTTTTCCTGTTCTGCTTTTTTATGTAAAATCGCCATGCGCGTTTCCAAATCTGGTGTTTGAACATCGGCAATTAGGCCCATGGAAAAACGTGAGATAAGCCGTTCCTGCAAGCGTTGAATTTGACTTGGGGGCCGATCGCTGGCGATAACGATTTGACGACCGGCTTCATGTAGGGCATTAAAGGTGTGAAAAAATTCTTCTTGGGTGTATTCCTTGCCTTCAATGAATTGAATATCATCTACTAAAATAAGGTCACAGGCGCGATAGCGATCGCGGAAGGCCTGCATTCCATCTTTGCGAATGGCAAGGATTAAATCATTGGTGAATGTTTCTGTTGAAACATAAAAAACCCTCGCCTCTGGATCGATCTCCACCCGGTAGTGGCCGATGGCTTGCATCAGATGGGTTTTACCTAAGCCCACACCACCACACAGGAAAAGGGGGTTGAATTCCCTGCCGGGCGATTCGGCCACGGCTAAGGCAGCGGCATGGGCCATGCGGCTGTTGGGGCCCACAACAAAGCGTTGAAATGTGTAGCGGGGGTTGAGGTTTGCCCTTAGCCGTGTGGCTGGGGTGGCAGTTTGAGGTTGTGTGTTGCTTGGCTGATAGTTGCTAGGGGCGGGTAGGGGCGGAGAGCCACCTGGATCGTTTGCGCTTGTGATGATCACCTGCACGGCTCTACCGCCGTGGGCGCTAGCCAGTTCGGTGATCAGTCCCAGGTAGTTGCGTTGTAACCAGCCGGAGGCAAATGGATTTGGTGCTTCCAATTGCAGGGTGTCGCCAGTGGCTGCAAGGCAACGCACCGGCCGTATCCATGTTTCAAATGTTGGTTTGCTGAGATTGCTGTGCAGTTCTTTCTGCACTTGATCCCATAAATCTGGCTCTGGCAAAGGCGAGGCTGTCACTTGGGGAAAACCGATCCAACCTGTGCCGAATGCCGAATATAGATGCATTGCGCAGCTTCTACCGCCTAGCGCGATACTTCCAGCAATCAGCCGTTACCGATGGGTCCTGTGCGTTGCAATTTTGAATTTCGCTTTCCCCAACTGCTGCCAGTGCTTTTGCTGCTTGGGGGCTGCAGCTCCCTATGGCGCCCTGGTGCACCCCCTAAGGCGCCGCAGTTAAGCGATGGTCCATCCCAGGCTCCGATCGCTGTGGGAAGCAGTTTTGTGGCCGATGCGGTGGCCAAGGTGGGGCCTGCTGTGGTGCGGATCGATATCAAAAAAGAAGTTGCTAATCCAATCGGCGGCATTTTTGGCATGGGCCCTCCGTTGCAGGAGCAGCAGGGGCTTGGCTCAGGTTTTATTACCCGATCCGATGGTTTATTGCTTACGAATGCCCATGTGGTTGAGGGGGCGGGCAGTGTTGCTATCACCCTGCCCGATGGCCGTAGTTTTCCTGGCAAAGTGCTCGGCGCAGATCCCCTCACCGATGTGGCCGTTGTAAAAGTGGCAGCCCAGGGGTTACCTGTGGCACCGCTGGGTAATTCAGCGAATGTGCGTCCAGGGGAATGGGCCATCGCCATCGGTAATCCCCTCGGCCTTGATAACACCGTAACGCTTGGAATTGTTAGTGCTACTGCCCGCACCGATGCCCTTGGTGGCGGCCAACGGGTTGCTTATATCCAAACGGATGCGGCAGTTAATCCGGGCAACAGCGGCGGACCATTAATTAATGATCGCGGCCAAGTGATCGGCATTAATACAGCGATTCGTCAAGCACCAGGTGCTGGTTTGAGTTTTGCTATTCCCATCAATAAAGCAAAAGTTGTTGCTCAACAAATCCTCGAAGCAGGCAGGGCTAGCCATCCTTATTTAGGTGTAAAACTGCAGGCGATTACTCCGCAGCTGGCTAGGGAGGTGAATGCCACTGGTAACAATTGCAAATTGCCTGAACGCAATGCTGTGGTGGTAGTTGATGTGGTGCAGGGCAGCCCCGCGGCCCAAGGGGGATTGCGCAGTTGTGATTTGATCTTGAAAGTTGCCAACCAGCCGGTTAAGAGCCCCTCTGATGTGCAGGTGGCGGTGGAAGGCGGCCAGGTTGGTCGTGAATTAATGATCACAGTGGAACGGCAGGGTAAAACCCAAGCCTTTAAGTTGCGACCGATGGAGTTACCTAGGGGCCAGGGGTGAGGGCTAGCAGGGTTTTGGTGCTGCTGGGCCGTTTGCCAGCACCGGGTAGATGTAAACGCAGATTAGCGATAGATATCGGAGCAGTTGCTGCCGCTCGGGTTCAAAGGCAACTGTTGGCCCACACCCTTGCGGTAGCTAATCAATGGCGATCAACTACCGCAAATGGAGCTGTGGTTATAGCAATTGGTTGTGCCCAGGGGGGAGGTGGCCTTGGCTTGCGAATGCAACGGCAATTTGCAAAGGCATTCAGGGGGGGCGCTAGGCATGTGGTGTTGATAGGTAGTGATCTACCGCTGCTTAGCGCTATGGATATTAACGATGCATTTGAAGCACTCAACAAACGGGATTTGGTGATAGGACCAGCCCTAGATGGGGGCTATTGGTTAATTGGTTTAAACCACTCGAATGGTTCTATATTTAGCGGTATCCCATGGGGTAGCAATCAGGTGCTTGCTGCAACTACAGATAGGGCGCAAATTTTAGGTTTACATCCATGGCTACTAAAAAGCAGAGCTGATATTGATCAGTTGCAAAACCTCAACCCATGGTTTGGCGATTGCGATGGAGATGGCGATGGCTAACTTCCGGGAACCAGGCCATTGGAGTGTGGTGATTCCAGTGCTGAACGAAGTGGAGT